>Ga0272441_10009795_pt1 | contig 14686 bp, 14 predicted proteins | sample SSMProp6N_FD_193582 | JGI IMG/M metagenome (GOLD analysis project Ga0272441, IMG submission 193582) | Marine sediment archaeal communities from Little Sippewissett salt marsh, Falmouth, MA, United States - SSM-Prop-6N | ecosystem: Environmental > Aquatic > Marine > Wetlands > Sediment ... | reverse complement strand
GGTGAATTCCCGGAAAAAACAATAATATTCCAGCAGGTTTATGAGGAGCTGGCCTCACCCCTCAGGTTTTCGTTTGAGGATGAAGAGAAGATCGCGGAGAAGGTCCGGTCACTCTGCGGGAACCTTGGGATCTCATCACTGCTCTTTAAAAAGACAAACGAACTTTCGGGAGGGGAGAAGGCGATCGTTTCTCTCGCCACGGCCATGATACACGAACCCGAGATCCTGATACTCGATGAATTTGATTCACACCTTGACCGGGATACCGTTTCGAAGTGCCATAAGATACTCAAACACTGTGGTGCTGCCTGTATCCTGCACTGCACCCAGAATACCGATATCTGCACCGCTGCCCGGAAAGTGCTCTTCTTTTCGGGGGGCAGGATCATACACGCCGGCAGACCTGAAGATGTATTCGGCCGTTTAAAGAACACCTGTTTCTATCCTCCAAAATGGAAATTCGGATATGAAAGTATATGTGAACTGTGAGGGGGTCAGGCGGGGCCGGTTCGAGCTGAATGCCACGGGGCAATTCGGTACGGGCACGCATATGATCAGCGGAAGGATCGGGTCGGGCAAGTCTACCCTGGCACTTGCCATTGCAGGGGAGATGCCTGAAAAGGGGGTCATGATTCACAAGGAGGGTATAGAATCGGTCTTGCTGTCGTTTCAGTTTCCTGAATATCATGTCACCAGATCTTCGGTGTCTGATGAGATCGCGTCCTGGGGCCTGGATGAGAATGAAGTCATCAGGACTGTGGGTCTCATTGAAAAGAGCCGGCTGGATCCTCTCAGGCTTAGCCGGGGTGAGCTCAAGAGGCTTGAAGTGGGTTGCATCCTTGAGAGAGATCCAGATCTCCTGATCCTGGATGAGCCCTTTGCTTCGCTGGACTGCATGTGGAAGCAATGGCTCTGCGAACGCCTGAACAGGAGAAGGAAAAGAAACAGGGGGGTTACACTGATATTCTCTCATGAAAGGATGCAGCTCCCTGAAGCGGACGAGATCTGGAAGATGGAAACGGGCAGCCTGACCGGTCTTGGCAGGGTTCCCGTTGCGATCTCCAAGTGGGAGTCGGCCCCTGATTATATAATCCATGCACTACGGGCGGGTGCAGAACCTGAAAACATCACAATGAAAGCAGCTGAGGAGGCGTTATGCAGGATGCAAGGCTGAAGATTGCCAGTGTCATGGCGTTATCTGTCTCTGCATTCATCAGCATGCCCGGAGCGCTCCTTGTACTGTTATGGTGGCTGGTATTCACAAAGAGGCTGAAATCAATAAAAAACAAACGTGTTTTCGGTATGCTTGTCATCTTTCTTGTTGTGACAGGTTTTTTCATCACATTATCAGGAGGGCCCGGTCCGGACTATATTATGAAGATGATCATCATATTCATTATCGCTGCGTGGGTCTATTCCACCTATATTCCGGGAGATTTCATGTCATTTTCTGTCTGGCTGCTTGGAGAGGGGATGGGGTTTGAGATCGGTATGATTGCCGAGATGGCGATAAATGCGATCGATGATATCATACGTGATTATTACAGGATCAGGACGGCAATGGAGATCAAGGGAGAGAGGTTTTCGGCATTTTCCCTGATCCAGACAGGAATGACACTGGTCATCAACCAGCTGGAAAGGGCCGACGGTCAGGCAAAAATACTGAAAGTGAGAGGCTATACAAGGGGTGGAAGGTATGCAACGGAGTTTCCTTTTGATGTGGCCGGCATATTAGGAGCTATTACGGCGTTTTTGATCCTTCTTGTTTCAGTGTTTTCATTTAGTGATGTTTTTATAGTTATACAATAAAACTCTGGTAGATTTTAACGGAATCTTTCCTTGAGGTGATTACAAGTGAGTCCTTACAATGTACATAAACTAAAAATTACCGATACAACATTGAGGGATGCCCACCAGTCACTTGTTGCAACACGTATCAGAACCGAAGATCTCCTTAATATGGCAAAAAAAATGGATGAGGTCGGGTTTTTTTCGGTTGAAGCATGGGGTGGGGCGACCTTTGACAGTACTATCCGGTTTCTGAACGAAGATCCATGGGAACGTCTCAGGACGCTTAAGGACACAATGAAAAACACCCCTGTACAGATGCTTTTGAGGGGGCAGAATCTCGTTGGTTACAGGCATTACCCTGATGATGTCGTGGAAAAGTTCGTGGAGGCCGCAGTCAGGAACGGTGTCGATATATTCAGGATCTTTGATGCGCTAAACGACATCAGGAACATGAAAAAGGCGATGGATGAGGTGAAGAACTGCGGAGCTCACCTTCAGGGTACAATATCATATACCACAAGCCCGGTACACAGCACCCTCAAATTCGTCGGGATGGCCGAAGAGCTATATTCGTATGACTGCGATTCGATATGCATAAAGGATATGGCAGGGCTTATCATGCCCGGGCCGGCCAGGGAACTAATAACCGGTATAAAGGAAAAGATCGACATCCCGGTATGCCTGCACAGCCATTCCACAAGCGGTGTGGCCTCGCTCAGTTACCAGGCTGCCATAGAATCCGGGGTTGATATCGTGGATACCGCGATGTCCCCGTTTGCACTGGGCACATCGCAGCCGCCGACGGAGAGTATAGTTGCTGCCACCGCTGGAACGGATCGGGATACCGGAATAGATCTTTTCAGGCTCCGGGAGGTCAGGAACATATGCATGGCGATCAGGGAGAAGTATAACATTCTGATTGATCCCATATCGGAACGTGTGGACAGCGACGTGCTGATATACCAGCTCCCCGGTGGCATGATCTCAAACCTCGTTTCACAGCTGAAGGAGCAGGATGCCCTTGAAAAAATCAACGAGGTCCTTGATGAGATCCCCAGGGTCAGGGAAGATCTGGGTTATCCTCCCCTGGTAACTCCCACAAGCCAGATCGTAGGCACGCAGGCTGTTCTGAATGTACTGGTTGGCGGGGAACGATATACGAACGTCACCCAGGAAGTGAAGGATTATGTAAAGGGGCTTTATGGCAAATCTCCTGCACCCGTTTCAGATGTGATCAGGCACCACATTATCGGGGATGAGGAGGTCATAACATTACGCCCGGCAGATCTCCTTGAACCCACCTATGTGAAGATGAAAGAGAAGGCAACGACCGAAGGCCTGATCAGGAAGGAGGAGGATGTCCTTACCTATATACTCTACCCGGCTATCGCGCCGTCCTTCCTCATGGGCGAGAGGACCGCGGAAGAAATTCCGGTTGGATCTCCGGCAGTTTCTGCTGCACCGGCGATCCCTGGTTCCATGGAGGTGGAGGTTGACGGAGAGATCTTCAATGTCCGGATCATATCCGTGGACGGCGGAGAGGTCGTCTCGGAGATCGCCGGGAAGTCAAAATCCACCATTCCAAGGGGCGAGATTAGGGGCGGAGTTAAGTCAAATATGCAGGGCATGGTCCTGAAGATCGACGTCAACAGGGGTGATGCCGTAAAGGAGGGAGACATCCTGCTCATCCTTGAGGCGATGAAGATGGAGAATCCCATAAAGAGCCCGATCGACGGGCAGATCAGCGAGATATTCGTTGATGTGGGTGATGTGGTGCAGAACGGGGATGTACTGCTCGTAATAGGCTGATGATTGTCACGTGATTCGGGTGAATATTGATGCTGTTTGATAAGATTCTTGTGGCTAACAGGAGCGAGATCGCCATCAGGGTGATGAGAGGTTGCCGTGAACTGGGCATCGAGTCCGTAGCTATATTCTCAGATCCTGACAGAAACGCGCTTCACGTGAAGTATGCAGACGAGGCGTTCCGTGTGGGGGAGGGTCCTGCATCCGCAAGCTACCTCAATATGGATCGCATCATTGATATTGCAAAAAAATCAGATGCGGAGGCGATACACCCGGGATATGGTTTTCTTGCCGAAAACGCTGAATTCGCACGGCGTATAGAGGATGAGGGGCTCGTGTTCATCGGCCCCGGCTGGAAGACCATTGAGACGATGGGGTCCAAACTGGGCAGCAAGCATACCATGGAGGATGCCGGGGTTCCGGTGCTGCCTTATACAAAGGATGGGGTGACCTCCATTGATGATGCGAAGAAAGTCGCCGAAGAGATTGGTTATCCGGTGATCATAAAGGCAAGTGCCGGTGGTGGCGGGATCGGCATGAATATCGTGAACAACGAGGCCGGGATCGAAGAGGCGATTGAGAAGAGCATGAGAATCGCTGAATCTGCCTTTGGTGATTCTACTGTCTTCGTTGAGAAATACCTGACAAAACCAAGGCATATTGAATTCCAGATCCTGGTGGACGCATACGGAAACGGTGTCCACCTGTATGACCGTGAGTGTTCTATCCAGCGGAGGCACCAGAAACTGGTTGAAGAGGCTCCCTGTCCGATCATGACCGATGAGCTGCGTGAACGGATGGCTGGTTCGGCGCTGACCGTGGCCGAGAAGTCGCATTACAGGAACGCAGGAACAGTTGAGTTCCTGTATTCGGACGGGGAATACTACTTTATGGAGATGAATACCCGCCTTCAGGTGGAGCATACCGTTACCGAGATGATCACCGGGATCGACCTTGTTAAACAGCAGATAAAGATCGCCGCAGGCAGGGAGCTTGAGTTTGGTCAGGACGAGGTTTCAATGAGGGGGCATGCCATCGAATGCAGGATCAACGCCGAAGATCCTCTCAATAATTTCCAGGCTGATCCGGGGAAGATACTGAGATACAGGTCACCGGGAGGGCCCGGGATCAGGGTTGATTCTGGTATACACACAGGATATATGATTCCTGCCCAGTACGATTCAATGATATCGAAGCTATGTGGGTTTGGCATCGACAGGGATGAGGCGATCGCGAGGATGAGGCGTGCCATATACGAGTATGTATTACTTGGGATCAGGACCACACTCCCGCTGCATCATGCGATCATGAACAACAGGCACTTCATCGCGGGAGATACTCACACCCATTTCCTGCAGGAGGAGCATATCGCGAAGAACCTGCGCAGGTATCTCCGTGAGGAGGAGACCCGCATGCACACGCTTGCAAAATCGTTCAGGCAGGGTAAGGAGATCGCGGCCATATCCACTGCGGTTACCGCGTACGTAAACTCCTCCCGGAAAACCCGGTGAAGGGTATCATAAGCTTTAATTACCCTCACAACGTTGTAGTAATGCAATTTTTGCGCTGTCGTGGCCTAGTGGGTTAGGGCGCCAGACTCATAGGGTTTTTTGAGAACGGGGCGTCTCTGATCTGAGACATCTGGAGATCGTGGGTTCGGGTCCCACCGACAGCATCTTTTACTTAATTTTCAATAAGATCTTAGGTTTGTCACAACGATTCACGTTATGTTCTCATATGAACATCATCTCCGCCATCTTTTTGCCTGCATCAAACGCTCTTATCAGGATATCTGTCTTTTCTGAAACTGCACCCCTGTCAAAACAGCTGGTTACCGGGAACTTTTCCACCACCTCATAACCCAGGGCTTCAAGGGGCATTTCCATGGCATCGAGAGTTAAACCCATCTCTTCAATTTCCAGCTGTTCACAGACTGAAAATACAATTGCTTTTCGCCCTTCGCCGGCAAGCCTGCTTGAATATCGCCGGGGTCGATCGTCAGTGAAATTGTAGTAAGGGTAGAGCCGATCGATGAATGCCTTCATGGATGAGGTTACATTGTAGTTGTAGGTAGGAGATCCAAGGATAAGACCTTTTGAGGCTTCAATATCGGGATAAAGAATCTCCATACCGTCGTGGAACTGCGTGCAGGTTCCGGCTTTTCTGCATGCTTCGCAACCAATACAGGGTTCGACAGAATATTCCCTCAACAGGATTTTTTTTGTTTTGGCTCCCCCTGATTCCGCTCCCTTCAGAAAATTGTCGAGCAGGATATCTGTGTTCCCGTTTTTCCTTGGGCTTCCCCCTATCCCGAGAATGCGTATATCTTCCATGTTATTACCTCAGATTGTTAATGTATATTTGATTTTTCCGTATTATGAACAGGAAAGTGAGGGGATGAGGGTTATGGATGAATGGAGAGGGGTTCAAGGGGAGGAGTCTCCCCTCCCCTTGAACCCCTCTCCATTTGGCGATATTCTACATAATCGGATGAAGAAAAGCAGTAATGGATAAATTAAGAAGATGATTTTTTGTTTCCGTAAAGGATTTCTACAGAGCCAGAAGAATAGTTTTGTTCCTGGAAAGATTTTCTATAGAGCCGAATTATTATTAAGTATTTGAGGATTTCTACAGGCTGAAAAATAGATAATTTGGGCTCTGTAGAAATCCTATTTTTAGAGATTCATGTTATGTAGGATCATCCTGATTTTGATCTCTTTAGTTTGGTTATGATATTTTCTTGATCTTACAGTATCTCCATATCTCCTTTTAATCACTGAAAACGCAGTCTCTACCATATTTCTCTGTCCATATATATCTGAATTAAAATTCTCAAACATCTCCATTCTGTATTTTCCGGAATAAATATTTCCAGACCATTTTCTGACAGGTATTACTGATTAAGCTCCGATAACTTCTCTGATATATTCATGAATATTTTCTGAATCATATCCCTTATCCATTGTATACCATTCACATTTTGTAATCCTTTGAACCTGGTTTATTAGAGATTTAGCATGTTGTGAATCATGTACAGGTACTTTAGAAAGTTTCCATCCCAGGATGATCAAATTATCAGAATCAACTGCAATTGAAACTTTAATGAAGCTTTTACGCATTTTATTGATTCTTTTCGAATAGTAATGACTCGCATACGAACTTGTAAATCCAGTTGCATCGATTGACGTAATCCTGATTTTATCTCCTTTTTGGTGCAATAATCGGATTATCTTCTTCAGTATTATTCTAAATGTAATTGATGGAATTCTTGTCAGGAACTTTTGGAGTGTAGTGAAATGAGGGACTTTCTTCAATCCTATTACATCCTTAATCGGAGTTAAAATGTGAATTAATTCGGTAAAATCTCTATAATCCATACCAATCTCTTCTTTTAAAATAATCAATGTAAGCAATTGGTGTTGGTTAAATTTCTTTTTGGAGAATTTGGAAGAACGTAATGGTACATGAGAATTTTTGATCACTTCAAGAGAAGTTTTCACAAGATTGATGTACCTGTTCTCAGACATTTATTTGGGAACTCCTTTCTTATTTGTGGTTAAATAAAATTGGAGTTCCTGTACGATCGATCTTTCGGTCGCTAGTTTCTTAGAGGATTTCTACAAGGCCATAATTTGATCATTATGCCTGGTGCCTATATCAGGTTGTACCATTCATCCTGTGCGATTGCACTTGGTGCCACGAGTTCTATCGGTTTTGCCGCCCCCAAATCGGGCTTAATCTCTATCGTAAACCCCTCGTCCTCACCGATGTTAAGGGAACTTACACCGATGCCGATCTCAACTATCTCGTACTTCTCAAGGATCTCGTTGCCATCATGACTGGGAGATGAGGAGAGGCCGCCGAGCAGCCAGAACTGGGCTACCCTGGAGACGCCGGCGGGAACGGTGCTCGTTGTATTGCTCCCGACGAAATCCATCATCTTATCCGGAGTCTGGACTGAATAGGTAATCTTATTGATATCCACTCCGCCTCCACCGGCGCTGATAAGGGTAAAATTGATAATTTTCAGTATGTTGCCGGCATCACCACTACCTGCCACGCCCCCTGCAATCTCCAGGTTTGAACTTGACTGAGCCACACCCCTGTGTATTACCTCCTGGCTTTTCTGAACCGTAAAAAAGCCGGTACCAAGAACTACATACGAAAAAACCGCTGCCACGACAATGAAGGCAATCAGCACGATTGCCGCTTCGAGGCCGGTAAAACCGCTATTACATCTGTATATTGCCTTCAACAACCCATCTCCCAAACGATATGTTTCGAATGACGACCAAGGAACTTAAGCCAAATTCCTGTTATCAGGCAGAATGGCGTAAGCAGACGGGTTCCCTGATCAAAACCGTAATATTATCTGAACTTATCAGATATAATTTTTTTCAGTATCAAAACGGAATGGTTCATTGTGAGAACCATCATGAAGACTGTCTATTCACATATTTCTGCATTTTTTTGTCAATTTGATGCCGGTGATCGATGGGAATATTATGCCGAAACTAAAACCAGCAAGATGTCCAAAGACGTTTATGCTGTCTCCAATCTCGGAAAGTATTGCAAACACGGGAATTATGATCAACAGTCCGGCAGAGAGCAGGAGCAGATGAACCATGTACACCGTGTCCAAACCACTGTCGATAGCAGTCTCATAGAACATCATGAGAATCAGGTATATAAAAAGACCAAAAAGGGCATACACTATTCCGGAAAATCCCAGGGTATATGTTTTTTCAAAGATCCTGCAGAAATACAGTGAAACGATGGATACAAAGAAAGGAAGGATCAGGAGGAAGGCTCCGATATTTATCATCAGAAAATGTTTCGGGCGGTCAAATCCTTTCAAAGGCATCACAACAAACCATATCAGCCAGATTACCGCCATCATGAAGATGGTGTTGAAATAGTTTGAAAACAGATGGTCCGGATCTGTAATATTATGGAAATAACTGCTCATGAACATCGCAGTTAATGTGGGAGATTCCAGGGAGAGAATAATGTAATTTGGTGGTATTTCTGCTGGAATTATGTATATTAACAGGAATAACTGGAGCAGGGCAATCAGGAGCGGCAGGGCCGTGACCATTGTAAAAAAAGCCAGTGTGTCCGTTGCAGAGATATTGTGACGGATTTGCAGAATGATCGCTTTCGCCCGTATTAAGATGTCATTGGTTTGCATATTGTCATTCAGATAGTGTGGGACTCATGTAAGATAATCCCTTAGATCACGTGCCTGTGTCCGCCATTCCGTTCATGGAATAAAAATAGTATTCGCGAAACAACCTGAAAAAAAATTTCTACATAGCAATGTTCTGCTGGTAAGACAATGAGAATCTCCGGCTCGCCGGAGGATGGCTGATGAAATATTGTCTGTCAATTTCTATACCTCCACAAATGCCGGATCAGGGGATAATTTCCAGATGAATCTGGTCACAAAACGGCAGAACGAACCTGCGGAGGAATGAAGCAATGAGGGTGGCGCACCCAATCCCGTAGAGGTCATTTTCTGCTGTCCTGGAAGTACCGGCAGTCTCCTGAGATCGCGCACTCCCGGCAACGGGGCTTTTTTGAGATGCATACTGCCCTCCCGTGTGATATGAACACATAATTGACATATCTCCAGTATTTCCGTGGAATAAGCGCCATAAGATCCCGTTCGATCACACCAGGATTCCTGCTATCGGTCATTCCTGTTCTGTACGAAAGCCTTGCCACATGGGTGTCCACTGCAATGCCTTCCACAATTCCAAAGGCATGTTCGAGCACGATGTTCGCTGTCTTCCTGCCCACTCCTGGCAGGCGTTTTAGATTCTCCATGGTGTCAGGAACGCATCCTCCGTATTCCTCGACAATCATCCGTGATGCGCCGATAATATGGTTCGCTTTTGCCCGGAAAAAACCGGTTGGACGGATGATCTTTTCAATGTCCTCCGGGGTGGCCATAGCCAGGGACTCCGGGGTGGGATACCTGGAGAAGAGTTCATTTTTTATGCTGTTTACGATTGCATCGGTAGTCCTGGCAGACAATATTGTGAGTACCAGTATCTGGTAGGCATTGTCAAAGTCAAGGAAGTTCAGGTTTTCACCGGGCCTGTAATAGAGATCAAGAAGAGTGCATAAAATGCGGCACGCCTTTTCCCGGTGCATATGGGGTAGGGCAGATTCGAACTGCCGTCAAAGCGTCCCAAACGCTCTAGGATGGACCAGGCTACCCTACTACCCCGAATGTGATATATTAAATGGAACCCTCTGATAAAAAATCTTGCCGTGTTCTCACAGCGGCAGGGGATCGATCTCCTTCTCAGAAACAATGGTGCCGTCAAATATTCCTTCAACAATTGCCTTTTTCAGGTTGCCGGGATCCCTTCCGTTCAGGACAAGCATGGGGATGCCGCTTCTCTCAAGCACCTTGCAGGCTACCATGTCGATAATATTGTTCGCACCGGCGCCCATTCCCGAATGGCTGATGATCTCCATTAGCTTTCCCGGGGTAATCCTGTCATATTTATCTGCATGGGGGTCCTTCTTTGGGTCGGCAGAGTATATCCCGTCTACAGCGGTGGCGTTCACCAGAAGATCCGCACCCACCCGCTCGGCCAGGACAGCCGAGACCGCATCGGTGGTTTGCGCAGGGGTAACACCGCCCATGACAACAATTTTTCCCGCAAGTGAATACTCAAGTGCTTCATAATAGTTCTGGGCAACTCCCGGGTATGCGGCTCCTGAAAGCCCGCCGATGAGAAGCGAGGCGTTGATTCTTGTCACCATGATCCCGATCTCGTCGGAAGATGCCTCATCCATGTCAAGGGTGCGGCAGACCCCGATATACCTTCTCGCCTCGCCACCGCCGCCGACAACAACCCATATCCTGCATTTTCCCGAGAGTTCCTTTAGAACAGATGAATACCCGGAAATATTCTGTGATTCGAGCGAAGGCACCATTACCGAACCGCCCACAGATATGACAACCTTCTTCATCAGATATGAGTTGTTCCTGAAGTATGAAATAATTATGACACATGACCTGAAGCAGATCCCTGCCATGATCTATAAATATATTATATATGCCCTCACTAGTTCGATTATCCATGCATGAAGCTTCCCTTTACACCCGGACCGATGAGGGAGACTGCATATGCGGCGTATGCCCGCATGGGTGCAGGATCGCCGAAGAAAGGACAGGGATCTGCAAGGTTCGCAAAAACGTAGGCGGCAGGCTTTATGCATTGAACTACGGGAAGGTTGCGGCAGAAGCAATAGATCCGATAGAAAAAAAACCTCTCAACCATTTCCTGCCGGGAACCTATTCATATTCGATCGGAGGAATCGGGTGCAATTTTCACTGTAAGCACTGCCAGAACTGGCACATATCCCAGGCGGATCTTGATTCTGGGATATACAGGGAGATCCCTCCTGAGGTTATCGTTGAGAAAGCAAAGAAGTCGGGATGCAGGTCTGTATCGATTACATATAACGAACCTACGATATGGCATGAATACTCCATGGATATTGGCCGTCTTGCAGGGAAAGAGGGACTGAAGATGGTCTATGTGACAAACGGTTACATCACCGCAGAAGCACTGACACAGCTTGGTGACGTCCTGCATGCCTACCGTGTCGACCTGAAATCCTTCAGTGACAGTTTCTACAAAACCATATGCGGTGGCAGGCTGCAACCGGTCCTGGATGCTGCCGTTACCGCACGTGGTCTGGGCATGCATATCGAAACCGTGACCCTGATCATACCGGGGATCAATGATTCGACTGAAGAGACGGGCCGGATGATCTCATGGGTGATAGACAACCTTGGTCCGGACACCCCCATGCACTTTACGCGTTTCCACCCCGACTACAGGATGACCGACAGGGGTCCCACGCCTGTGGAGACGCTCGAAAGGATCTATGGGCAGGCAAAAGATCTTGGCCTTTCCTATCCGTATATCGGGAACGTGGCAGGCCATAAATACGAGAATACCTACTGCCCGTCATGCGGAAATCTACTGATTAGCAGGACAGGATTCCGGATGGAAGCCGAAGGGCTTGATGGCGACAGGTGCAGTAAATGCGGCGAAACAATACCACTCTTTTTGAAATAATATAATCACGAATATGGAAGATAATAATATTATAGCATAAATTACAACGAATTTATAATCCGGAGAATATGGTGATCCATCCACAATATGAACTGAACAAGCTGAAGACAGATCATCTGATCTGTGCCCTGATCTCTTCAAATAATATTCTTCATCTTCTTTCACAGGAGGAGAAACCAGGGGAACTGATTAAAATACTCTGTAAATCCCTTACTGATCTGAACGCATATAATTCCGTCTGGATCGCGCTGACCGACAGGAAAAACAGAAAGATCACTGCTACGGAATCGGGCATCGGAGATCAGTTTGACAATATGCTTGGTTTCCTTGAATACGGTGGGAATCCCGGATGCATGAACCGGGAACCTTCTGGCGATCATATCAGGATCATAAGGGGAAATGAAGAGATTTGTGAAAAATGCCCGCTGTATGAGCATTGTTCACGATATGGTGTTATCACCGGGAGAATCGGGCTGGAGGGTGAAGTATACGGTACCATCTCCATCGCCACCGACAGGAGGTTTGTGGGCGATCCAATCGAACGCGCCATGTTCGAGCAGCTCCTGAACGGTATCTCTTCATATATTTACAGGAGGGATCTTGAGGAGAAGAAAGGCCGGGCGGAAGCCCGGCTCAAGGAGATGCTCGAGCGCCTGAATCTGGTGATCGATAGTGCGAATCTGGGGCTTTGGGACAGAAACTACCTCACGGATGATCTTCTTTTCAATAGAAACTGGGCTGATATGCTCGGGTATCCTCTTCGTGATGTACAGGGAAAGAAGAATATCTGGGAAAAGCTGATTCACCATGATGATTTCGAGAGAGTGATTAAACTCTACAACGACCATCTCAACGGCCTGACGTCCACATACGATGCAGAATACCGCCTGCTGTGCAGCGATGGGAGTTGGAAACAGGTTCATGCACGCGGAAGGGTGGTATTACGTGACAGGGATGGTCGTCCGATGAGGATGACCGGTATCCATATGGATGTGGATCAGGAGTATATCTACAAAAAGGCGCTGGAGGAGACGAACAAAAAGCTGAACCTGCTGAACAACATTACAAGGCACGATATACTCAATCACCTGATGGCCGCTTCAGGTTGTCTGGAACTCATGAAGATGGATAATGAATACCTGAAGTCATCCGAGTACCTGGAGAATGCGATATACTCCATTGAAAATGTCAGGACCGATATAAACAATACAAGGCTCTACCAGGATATCGGTGCAAACAAACCTGACTGGCAGATAATCGCAGAGCTCGTAAAGAAGATCTCTTCCAACAGGACCTTCATGGACATCTCGGTGAATATAGACACCGGCGGACTTGAGGTGTTTGCAGATCCGCTCCTTGAAAAGGTCTTCTACAATATAATGGAGAATTCTCTCCGTCACGGTGAATCGGTGACGTCCATCTCCTTTTCATTCAAAGATAACGGCAATAACGGCACATTGTTCATAACCGACAATGGCAATGGCATTCCCGGTGAGATGAAAGAAAAAATATTCAACAGGGGTGTGGGCAAAAACACGGGATTCGGCCTCTTTCTTGCACGGGAGATCCTGAACATTACCGGTATCGCCATAAAGGAGACCGGAGTTGAAGGTGAGGGTGTATGTTTTGAACTGATATTCCCAAAAGCATCCTACCGGTGCTGATCTATTACAACAACCCAATCGCCATTCTCAGTGATATCACGATCAGCATGATGATGAATATGTACCTGAGATGCTTCCCTTCCATCGAACCGGAGATTTTAGCTCCGATTCTTGAGAGTGGGATGCTGACCGAGGACAGCACAATAAAATTCAGCATATTGACATACCCGATGGAGAAAGGCGGGAGCCCGGAGATGCTGAGGCCGTGAACAATATATGAAACGGTTGCAGCTTAAGAGGTAAGCATCATTGATGATGCGGAGGTGGCCACCGATCTGTGCATCGTAAACGAGAACAGGCAGAAGAGGGCAGGCACAAGGACAATGCCCCCTCCGATGCCCAGCATGCCTGACAGGATACCTGTAATAAAGCCGGTGACAGCAAGTGCAATATGGTTTTCACGACCTGTTTTGGCACTGCAGGGAGGCGCAGGCAACAGGAGCATCCTTATCGCGGTTGTGATCAATACCACGACAAAGATTGTGGTGATGATCTCAAGAGGGAGCGTTACTGCGATAGAACTGCCGGTCACCGAACCGAGGATACCGGATGCGCCCAGTATCAGTCCGGCCTTCCATACGACGTTCCTGTTCTTATTATGAATATATGTGCCGCTGACTGAAGTGGGAACGATCACGGCAACAGATGTTCCGATTGCCACCAAAATCGCAAGATCGGGTTTTATACCGATATGTGAGAGTATCCAGAACTGGGCGGGGACCATAATAAATCCGCCGCCGACACCCAGCATCCCTGCCATCAGTCCGGCAACAACTGCCGTGATAACCAGGAGCAGAATTACGAACAGGATATCATCCATAAATTTCAGTTTGGCGGATTCAGTTGTTCATTCAGTCCCGGTCATCCCCGCGCCAGCCTCGCATGAACTTCTCGGCAGCGGATAGTTTCATCTCGTCTGTCAGTTTCTCAAAATAATCGATCCAATTGGAAATAGAGTCTATTTGGGCCTGCTGACTCTCCAGCAGTTTTTGAAGTCCGGAGATCTCCCTGGAAAAATTTTCATTAAGCCTTTCGATATGCTTCTCCTTCTCTGTGATATCCCGCTTCAGGGAATCAATAAGCCGCTTCTGCCTTGTGGAATTGTCCTGGAGGCCCCTCATGTCGGTATATATCTCAAGGGGCACTGTGGAAGCTTTTACAGATGAAACAGAAGGTGGTTTTCTCCTCTCCTGTAGATCACCAAAGGGCTTTACAATGGTTTTCGGGGGCTGATCCGGCTGTTTCCCGTCAAACTCCTTACTATTGAGTTTTAAAACCATATCCACCGCATTTTTATTGAATACCCTGACCCTGTTT
>Ga0272441_10009794_pt1 | contig 14687 bp, 13 predicted proteins | sample SSMProp6N_FD_193582 | JGI IMG/M metagenome (GOLD analysis project Ga0272441, IMG submission 193582) | Marine sediment archaeal communities from Little Sippewissett salt marsh, Falmouth, MA, United States - SSM-Prop-6N | ecosystem: Environmental > Aquatic > Marine > Wetlands > Sediment ... | reverse complement strand
TTCCGCGTCGTAGACGGCCTGAATCGTGGCGGTCTTCTGGGCCGGGTGTTTGCGGAAGGCGGCGACCGCGTGCAGCAGCGAGTGGAGCTGGGCATGACGGCCCATCCTGAGCCAGAGCTCGAAGTCGCCGGCCGCGCGCAGGCCGGCGTCCACGCGGGCGCCGGCCTCATCCCACAGTTCGCGCCGCCAGAATGTTGTCTCCTGAACGATCCAGCCCAGCGTGCGGCCGTCATAGAAGCCGCGGCGCAGCAGCGCGGGATCGTATCGACGTGCATTGCACGGGTTGCAGATGCGGCCCGTCTCATCGCAGAAGCTCTGGACTCCCGTAAGCCATTGCAGGGCCGGGGCGAACGCGGCGAATACGTCGCCGACCGCCCACAACGCGTCCGGCAGGTACAGATCGTCACTGTTCAACCAGGCCATGACGCTTCCGGTCGACACGGCGAAACCCTTGTTGATCGCGTCGTACTGGCCGCGGTCCGGCTCGCTCACCCAGTGTGCGAGCCAGGCTTCGTATTTCCTGATGATCTCCCTGCTGCCGTCCGCGCTGCCCCCGTCGATCACGATGTATTCCAGGTTCGGATAACCCTGCAGCAGCACGGACCGGATCGTGGCCTCCAGGTATGCGGCCTGGTTATAGCTCGGCGTCACGACGCTGATCTTGGGCCATGCCGAGCCGTCCTCCCGTTTTGCGGGCAGGCGCCGGCTCTCGGATGTCCATGGCCATCCGGTCCGGCCCTCGGCCGGCGGCAGGTCCTGAAGACGCGGATTACCGTTCGTTGTCATTCCTTTGTGCTTGGCGCCGGGCGTGGCGGCACCATTTTGAAGCCGCGGCTCAAGCTCGTATCTCGCAACGACAGATGCGGATTGAAGTGCGGCGTGGACGGTAACGGCGAATCCCAGCATTGGTCGGAGACGACGGGCACAAACAGCGTCAAGCCGGAGTCCGTGGTCTGTTGGCTGAGTTCGGCTCTTGGGAGGGGCTGATAGCCGGCGGTCGACACTCTGGCCAGCGCGTCGGGGTGTTTGAGGAACCAGACCAGGAACGGGAGGCCCAGCCCAACGAAAACGACGACCGTCCGTGGCATCACTGCGATGCGCCCGTTCTCATATGCCAACAGCGTCGCGCCGGCGGCAACGGCGAGTATCCAGAACTGAGCCCCTGCAAACCGCGGATCCGGCGCGGCAACAAACCAATACGCGAGCCCGCCCAAAGCCGGAAGGGTTGCCGGAAGATACACGCATTGCGAGCGGGCCCGTCCACGCCGTGCGGCCGTGGCTGCCGCGCATGCGAGCATGGCCGTGAACACGCCGAAAAGGAGAACAGGATAAGAAACGGCGCAACCGGCCTGCTTCTTCATCGTTCTTTTCAGCCACGGCGCGAACCATGCCCGGCTGTCCAAGACTTCACTCGCCGCTCGTGTGGGGTTTCGTGCCCACGCGGCGATGCTCCGTGCCTCGCTGCGGGCCGCATCCAACGGAACCGCCCAGTCGACGGGGATTCTCGCGACCGTCAGAGGATACAACGGATATCCGCTGAGCAGCATGCTTCGGCACAGGGAAAGCAGGAGGCAAAAGCCGGACACGCTCAGGACCGGGGCCAGGCAGCGGGCTCGCGACGTCGCCGACCGGCGCAGCGCGGTACATGCGAACGCGACGGCGACGGTCGCGCACAACATCGCATATACCGCGTTACTGAGTTTTACGGTCACGGACACCGCGGAAACCAGGATCACGAAGCCGGCTTCGGAACGGATGCCGCGGGCACTCGAACGCCGGCGAAGCAGCCGCCAGAGATGGAGGAACAGGACAATTTGGAGCAGGAAGCCGGCGCAGTCCGGCGTAGGGGCGGACAAGGATGTGGTCGCGGCCGTGAACAGCAGCAAAGGCAAGAACAGCATTGGCAGAGATTGCCGCCAGCCAGGCGCGGCGCGCCCTCGCCTGTTGCGCAGAGCACGGAGCACGCTCAGCAGACACTCCGCGAGCAGGAGGAAGAAGAGCAGAGAATTCGCCGCGTTGTGGCCGCGATTGAAGAACGGATACAGATTGAGAAGTGCGGGATAACAGAAATACGATTGATTGTAGGCCAGCCGCCCGTGCAGGTTGCCCAGGCCGGGCGGAATTTGGTGTTCGTTCAGCCAACGGATCGCGTTGAAATGGTAAAGCCCGCTATCGTAGACCGTTGGCGCGAGCATGCCGCGCGCCGCGAACCAGCCGCCTGCGAGCACGAGTAGTGCGGCACTGATCGCCGCGTAACCTCGCGGCGTGCGCCCGGCACGGTGCCAGAGACGGCGGACGGCCGGCGCGCTCCAGACCAGGCCCGGCACGCCGAGGCAGAGACCTGCGCGCCAGTCGATGGGCAGGAACAGGTGCCAGAGCTGCAGGAAGATCAAGCTCACGGCCCAGCCCAGCCACACGTGGCTGAAGGGCTGCTCATGGGCAGGGAACCGCATGCGCAGCGCACGCGCGGTCGCACGGCCCAGCCCGAGGAATGTGGCGAAGGCCAGGAGCCAAGTCGTCAGCGTGCAGCTCAGTGCAAGCAGATGCATGATCGGGGCGACAGACGGCTGCGGCATGAGGCCCGAACTCAGCCCAGACCACGGTAGACTTCCGCGAGTGCGCGCGCGGATACGTCCCAGGAAAACTCCTGCACGCGTTCGCGCCCGGCGCGAATCAAGTCATCGCGTACCGCTTCGTCCTCGGCCACGCGCCGCATGTGTTCGGAGAGAGCATGCCACGCGTGCGGATCGAAATAGAGCGCGGCGCGCCCGGCCACTTCCCGGAATGCGGGGATGTCCGAGGCGATGCTTACCGTTCCACAAGCCATAGCCTCCAGTAACGGGATGCCGAACCCTTCGTCGAACGACGGGAACACGAGCGCGGTTGCATCCGCATACAACAAGCGCAGCTCTTCGTCGCTGACACCGTGCAGGACATGGACGCGTGCGTCGAGTCTGTGCTCGGCCACGAGCCGTGCCGGCTCGGGTTCGAGCTCGGGTGCGCCGCCGACGGCGACGAGCGCAGCGTCCTCATGCCCGGCCCTAGCGACGAAGGCGCGCATGAGCGCCATGAAATTCTTGTATCCTTCGCGGCGGCCCACGTGGAGCCAGTAGGGGCGCCGAACGCCGTGCTTGTCCAGGACCCGGCCGATCTTGCCCGGGTCCGAGTCGTTCGGTTTGAATGCATCGCCGATGCCATGCGGAATCACCACGGTCCGTGAGGGCTCGGCACGCGTGTACTCGAGCACCTGTCCCCGCACCGTTTCGGATACCGCGATGATCGCCGAGGCCTCCTCGATCGCGCGCTTCATGCGGCTCGGCAGTTCGTGATCCATGTCCGTCATCAACTCGGGAAAACGCTGGTGCGCGAAGTCGTGCACCGTCACCACGCTCTGCATGCCGGGCCAATACGGCCGGGTGTAGTACGTCGAATGGAAGACGCGTGGTTTGAGCGTTCGCAGGCGCGCCATACTGGCGCGCCGCATGATCGGGCCGAAAAACCGATGAGGCCGGATCCGACGGTCGCGGATTGTCCGGAGCCAGGGGGCACGGGGCGGCGTGCGCCGGTAGCGCGCGGGCAAGTGAAAGAGGATTTCCAGCTCGTTGTCGTAGCGACCGACGCGCGCGAGCAGCTCGTCGAAACACCGGGTGATGCCGCCCTGCGCCTGCAGGCGGTACATGATGCCGTCGACCAAGACACGGCTCACGGGTTCGCTCTCCGCTGTCCGGTCAGAAGATCGCGGCAGCCGCGCGCGACCTGGCCCAGCACCGGAGTGCGAGCCAGCGCCTTGCGGACCGCCAAGGAAGCGGGACTCTTCCACAGGAACGCGGCCAGACATTTCGCGCGGCGCCCGCCGCCTGCCGGCCTTGCGGTTGCGCTCCAATCCCGAATGTGCTCGCCGGTTTGAAACGCGCGGTCGCGCAGCGTCTCGACACGGTCGTGTGGCGCGACGAACGGCGCCGGCCTCCGCAAGGCCTCGATCATCAGGTCGCGCAAGGCCTGCGGGTCGAGGTTCTCGGCGCTCAGGCGCCGGGACAAACCAAGCTCGTCCGCGCAGAACCGCATCTTGTCCGAGCGCAGCACGGGAATGACGGGCAGCCCCAACATGGCGCCGAACATCACAACATGCATGCGCATCGAGACAATGAGCCGGAACCGGCGCAGGTCTTGGATGAACCGCAGCGGATGAACGAGCTGCCCGCGCGTGATCTTGTGCGCGACCTGCGGGTGCAGCATGGACGCCACGTTGCGGTTCGCCTGCCAATCGAAATAGTCGCCTGCCCGCACTTCGGAGCCGAAAAACTCTATCGGTATCTTGCTGCGCTCGGCGAATTCGTTGAGCGCCGTGGCCAGCAATTCGCGGTACTGCGGCCCATAGCGGTCCGCGCATGTTTCGTTCACGGCGTTCACACCGACAAGGCATTGTTCCTCGCGGCTCGCCGCCGGTCCTTCTTCTTCGAGCAGCGCGTAGGCGGCATCTGCGGTGACCCGCACGTGGTCGCCGGGTATGCCGGCATCCGTTAGCAGACGTGCTGTCTGCTCGTTGCGCGCCGTATGAAGCGCCGAGATGCCGAAGTATCGCGCAACGAGCGCCTTGCCTTGCGGGGACAGGCGCCCGCCGCCGACGGCCGCGAAACAGACGGGCCGTCCGAGCGCGCAGGCGGTTTCGAGCAACCACGCATTGTGCTGCAGCGGGTAACCGATATGGTCGGTGTCTTCGATCAGGGTCCCGCCGCCGAGCAAGACGTGCGTCGCCCAGCGCAGTGCGCGGATTGTCTGCTCGCGTGAGAGCCCGTAGCCGTCGAGCCCGAGCTCGCGGCGTGTGAAGTCGCCGTTCGCGGTGCAGACCCGGATATCGCAGTCTGGGCAGGAACGCCGGAGGATTCGGGTGAGCCCCAGCAGGATACTCTCGTCGCCGATGTTGCCCGCGCCGTACTTGCAGCCGCAAATAAGGAACCGGCGGGCCCCGAAAGAGCGAGTGTGTTTGCGCATCATGATCCGCGCGTGCCCAAAAGGCGGCGCAGCCGAGCCGATACGCCTTTTATCCTGCGGGCGAGTCGTCGATGCCATCTCCTTGCCGCGCGCATGCGTTGCCCGCCGAAATGCCGCTCGAACGTGTAGGTGTCCGCCTCAACATCTCGGAGCACACGGGGCGGATGCGTCAGCTCCCCGATATCCGCCAACGGGAGAGCCTGGCGCTGCTGCGCGGCTACGGTATGCGTGGCGTCGGGGCCGAACCCGATGTTCCGGACGAGATTCACGTTGGGAATCACGCCCAGTCCGTTCCGCGACCAGCGCGCGAATGTCCATGCGTAGTCCCATGTGTCGATTGCGTGTTCGTACATCTCGTCGAACCTCGCGGTCCAATAGGCGTGCTCCAGCGGGTCGGGACAATATGCTGCCATGCCGCCCGCGTCCCTGAACGCGGGCCACGCGCGCATGTCCACATCGTAGTGCCGCCACGCGCGGCGCCATGTGGCCCAGCCCCAGCAATGTGCGTACTTCGAGAAATAATAACTGTAGGCGCCGCGCCGTGTGCCGTCCTGATAGTTGACGCCCGCGATCGACATGATGCGCGCGTCATCCGCGTATCGCTCGAGCAGGCATTCGCAGTAGCCGAAGAACGATGGATGTGGCAGACAGTCGTCCTCCAGGATGATGGCCCGGTCGGTCTGTTCGAAAACCCAATCCAGCCCGCTGGCGACGCGTTGCCTGCAGCCGAGGTTCGCGTCGGACAGATTGGTGGCAAGTTCGCAATCCCAATCGATCCGTTTCAGGACGCTTCTGACCGCCGCACACCGTTTTTCTTCGTCGGCAGAACGAGGTCCATCCGCGATGAGCAGGAGGCGGGCGGGCTTTGCGCGCGCGATTTCACTGAACACCGCACGCGTAAGCTGCGGGCGGCGATAGACGAAAAAGGCGATCGGAGTCTGCAGGGGCATGGGTGGTGCCGTGCGGGTCGCGCGGGCTCACGCATCGCGGGCACGGTAGAGAACGTCCTGGAACGTGGCGTGCGCTGAGAGTGCGGCGACCGGTTCGTAGCGGCGCTGCAGGAACGCATCCATGGTATGACGGTTACGGACCTCAATGAGCAGCAGACGGGGCCGATATCGCTCGAGGTCGAGTCCTTTCAGAACATCGAGCTCGCAGCCTTCGACATCCAAGGACATGAAATCGATGCGGTCCACCTCGTGTTGATCGAGGACGGCACAGAGCGTTCGCGCGGGCACACGGATATCGTAGGGTTCGATCGTCTGCAACGCCTGGCCCTTCGCCAGGTGCGCGGCTTCGTCCGCCGGTTGCATCGCACCGGCCAGCACCGACATCAGTCCGCAGTGGTGCATCGTGACCGAGCCGTCCGGCGTATCGGAGGCAACCAAGGCGCAGTTCTCGACGGTCGAGCCCGGGCGGTTTTTCCGGCACTTTGCGGCGAGTTCCGGTATGGGCTCGATCAGGAGTCCGCGCCAGCCAAGTTTGCGCTCGAGTCGCAACGTGTTGCTTTGGGCGATTCCGTCGTTGGCGCCCGCCTCGACGAAGAACCCGTTGCGGAACCCAAGGAACGGCTTGAGCCGGCGCGGCAGCTCCTCGTCGGCCCTGTGTCCGGGCCGAGCGCGAAGTCCGAGTTTACGCAGAATGGCACGTATCGGGTTCAGCAGGACCGTTCCCTTCCTGGGCAACCGGAGAGACACGCCACGTACCGCGGATCCGCAGGGGCGCATCGCGCCCCGCGCCGGACCGACCGGTCCCATAGAAGTCGCCTTCGACAACGTCCAGGTAACCCACTGGGTCTCGAGGCCAATCCGCCTCGATGCCATTCACCAGGACGCGGGCACCCACCTCGTAGCGGCCCGGGGCAAGCGGGAGATCTTGCAGCACGCAGCGGGCCGTGCCTCTCGACGGCAGCTCATTCCAGTCAACGTTTGAAAACGAGCTGTAGAGTACGCTCAGCAGGGTGCCGTCGGCACGATGAATCGAGAATCCGACATCTACGTTGCGGAGGCGCTCTGTGCTCGCGGATGCATAACCGAAAGCAAAGACAACGCCGGCCCCGCTGCGCGCGCGCGACAGCGGCGCGCCGTCCGGGCTCTCCACGCGGAAGCTCGTAAGACGCAACTGCCCGGTTCCGCTCCGATTCCGGCACGTCCGCAACAATTCCGGCTGGGTGCGAGGCGGCGTCGACCGAGCGCGGTAGAAAGCGATGGATTCGGCCGGATCCCCGATGTGCAGGACGTGACCTTCGCCCAGGACCAGGACCCGCGTGCACAGATTCGCGACCGTGGCCATGTTGTGACTGACAAAAAGCACCGTCCGTCCGGATCCCGCGACTTCGCCCATTCGCCCCAGGCACTTCTTCTGAAAGCTCAGGTCGCCGACCGCCAAGACTTCGTCCACGATCAGGATTTCGGGTTCCAAATGCGCGGCTATGGCAAAGCCGAGCCGAACCCGCATGCCGCTCGAGAAACGCTTGATCGGGGTGGACATGAACTCGGAGATCCCCGCGAACGCGACGATTTGCGCGTACTTCGCGTCGATTTCCCTCTTGCGCATACCCAGGATGGCGCCGTTGAGGTAGACGTTCTCTCGGCCGCTGAGCTCAGGGTGCATGCCCGTGCCCACTTCCAGCAGACAGCCGACACGGCCGCGCAGTCGCACCTCGCCTTCGGTCGGCGCCGTGATGCCGCTGAGAATCTTGAGGATCGTGGACTTGCCTGCGCCGTTTGCGCCGATGATGCCGAGCACTTCGCCGCGTTCGACCTCGAACGAAACGTCGCGCAGGGCCCAGAAATCCGTCGGCTTGCCGCGCGCCGGGCGCTGCCCGCGGCCCGTAAGGCGGCCGGTCAAAGCTCTGGCGCCGTGGGCGAGTTTGTCCCGCAGCGTGTTGTGTGCGAGGGTCATACCCAGCCGGTACTTCTTGCCGAGCTGATGAACACGGATGTCGGTATCGTCTTGCATCGCCGGTGCCGGAGATGTGCCGCCGTATCGAAGCGTGGGCGGATCAGATCACGTCCGCAAAGGTCCGTTCCGTGGCCCGGAAGTAGTAAGCTCCCGCCACGAACAGAGCAGCAACGACGCCCAGGCTGGCGCAGAAGCCCGGCCAGTAGGGAACGAACTTGCTGCCCAGGATCGCCCAACGGAACCCGTCAATCACGCCGACCATAGGGTTGAGACTGTACCAGAACCGCAATTTTTCCGGTATCACGCCGCTCATGAAACCCACTGGGCTGAGGTAGAGCCCAATGCGAATGAGGAACGGCATGACGTGTCGCACGTCGCGGTATTTTACGTTCAGGGCACTGAAAAGCAGGGCGATGCCCAGCGCGGCCAGGAAGGCGACTGCCATGAACACGGGCAACAGCAGGATTTCGATTCTGATCGGGACGCGGAACCACAACATCATCGCGAAAAGGATCAGCAGCGAGATCATGAAGTCGAACGCACTCGCGACGACTTGAGAAGCCGGGATGTACAGTCGGGGGAAATAGATCTTCTGGACCATGCTCTGGGCGCTGACCACGGAGTTGCTGCCTTGCGTCAGGGAACCGGCAAAGAACTGCCATGGCAAGACAGCGGCCAGGGTCATGATGCAATAGGGTACATCGTGACTCGGGAATCTCGCGAGTCGGCCGAACACTACGGTCAGGACGATCATCGTAATGACCGGCTGAAGGATGGCCCAGAGTAGGCCGATGAGCGTCTGCTTGTATCGGATCAGAATATTTCGCCACGTTAGAAAGAACAGCAGTTCGCGGTACTTCCATAATTCCGCGAAATTGATGGGCGTCAGACCCGTTTCCGGGCGAATGACACGTTCCGCCGGTGCAGCCCGAGAGGACGTTTGGGCGGGATGGCTGTTGCGTGCCGTCATGTGTTCTGTTGCTACGTCGGACTCGTCTTGCGCGGCCTAGGTCGTGATCCAGCCGTGCGGGACGAGGTCGGGCGTCGGCTCGTCGCGGAGCCAGCGTTTCGGGGCGATCACGATCTTGGCCGGGTTCCGGTTCAGCCAGGCGCCCCACCAACCGAACGCGCTGTTCGCGATGATGCTGTGTTTGCAGCCGCGCATGAGCCGCATGTCTTCGTGATCGCGCGTGGGCCCGTTGTGATCGACCATTGTCGCCGGCTGTTCGAATGCGAGATTCGCGCGTACCCATGCGGGATCGTCACTGAACACGAAGAAATGGGGCCGATGCACGGCCTGCACGAGCTGCGCGATCGCACGGTGGTAGTAGTCCGGCTCGCAGGTCGCGCGCCGGGCGCTCGCCGCCGGGTCCGCGTCGTCGTCGCCGCGTCGCACGTGCACGGCAACCGACTCACAGTGGACAATTTGCTGCAACAGCTCCCGGTTCCGGCCCTTGGCGGGCCCGTGCACGCTCAATTCGGTGCGGAGAAGATCCGGAATGTCTTCGAAGTACCGCTCGCTTTGCCAGGCGCCGCTCAGATACACGTTGTCTCGCTGCTTCAGGAACGCGCGGTCGAAATGATAGGGCCGCTCCTCTTCGCACAGGGCAAGGACCGGCGGCGCGGGGCGGATACCGAGCCCGCGCAGCAGCCGATCGCGTCTTGTCGGGCGCGCACCCGTGACACTGGCAATGTCCGCGCGTGAACAGGGCGTGGCCCGTATGTTGAACGCACCGAGCGCGTAGTGCCGGTCGCGCCGGCCCGAAAACCAGGACAGGTCGAGCTTCAGGTTCGTGCCCAGCTTGCCTGCCAGACGCCGGCCTGCCGCATACTGGAACATCTGGCTGCCCAGCCCGCCGACTACTCTTGTGACGATCACCTGGCGTCTTCAGATAAGCTCCCGCCCCGTCGATTATGCGGGAGTCGGCCCCCCTCTAATCCCCCGGGAGCATACAAAATGCCGGGGTTTTCTGTCCAGGAACTCGTGGCCGGAGAATCAGTCTTCGGAGTGCGGCAGTTAGACCCTACTTCGCCCTGCGGGCTGGGAAGGGCACTGCTGCCGCCTCGTGCCCTGCGAAGCCCGACAGGGCGAAGCAGGGTATTTCGTAGTGGATACTCTTGGCCAAAATCCTCGTTTCTCGCGTAGTGCCCCGTCTTCTGCACTGCGCACAGTCCCGCGCTCACGGGCTTACAGGCGGGGGCGGGGGCGGCGGTGGTGGCGGCGGTGGCGGCGGCGGCGGGGGCCGGCCCGGCAGATTGATGAGCGGCGGGATCGCGAGCAGGGCCGGGTAGGGGCCGAGCAGGAACCGGCGCGGCACGACCACAACGACGTCGTGCTGCTGTACGGACAGGTCCTCTTCGCGACGAAGGACCTCGAGGTCGATTCGGACCCTGCCCACGAACAGATAGTAGCGGCCGGCCCAGGCATTCGGGACCTGGAAGGAGCCGTCCTTACGCGTACGCGTACGGTAGACGTAGGTTTCCTTCTCCAGGTTCCAGAGGCGGACCGGAAGCTTAGCAACGGGAGTCTGGCCGTCGGGATAGAGCGCGACCCCGACGATCGACTGGCGGTAGAGCTCGGCGTGAGGCGCCTGCTGCGTGCGCGCGGCATCGGCTTGCCAGTTTTGGCAGCATGCCCACGCCCCGAGTAGAAGGAAGGCCCTGCGCATTCGCACGGAAACTCCTTGCGTGGTCCTCTTGCTCCCGGCGTCGGTCAGGCGCGGCCACAGCAGCTCTGTACAATCCTGAATGGTGTACCGTAGCAGGGGATGCGGGTCCAGGTCAAAGAGAAAGTTGGCTCGAATGCGAGGAAATCGCTGTTTTGAGATTTGAGATTTGAAACTTGAAATTTGAGATTTGAAATCTGAAACTCTACGGAGTTCGAGGAGGTGAGCTATGGCAAAGACGCGTGTGTTTGCGTTGTTGGGCTTGATTGCGGGGCTGGCCTGTGCGCCTGGGGCGCGGGCGGAGATCGACTGGCTGGTCGACGGACTTCCGGCGTCGGTGACGGCGACTTTTAATGCGGACGCGTTCAGCTTGCGCGACGGCGGGCTCAGTGGGTGGGACGAGACGATGTCGCTGTTTTCGTCGATTCCCAATGTTGCGGCCGGCACCTCGATCGAGATTCCGGGCGGCGGCTATGCGGATGCGAAGGCGGGGTTCGGGCTGTTTCTCAACAGTCGCATGCGCGGTTGGCTGGTCTTCGCGGACGCCGAAGCCTTGTACGAGGCGAAACGCACCATCATGGTCGGGCCGCATCTTGGGGCCGTCTTCCTGCTCGGTCCTGAATGGTGGGGTGACGGCGAGCTCGATATCTCGGACGGGGCCGGGTTCATGGCCGGACTACGCGCGACGATGGGCGACAAGATTTCCTATGTCTTCTCGGTGGACTACTTCCATATGGTGCTGGACATCGACCCGATCGCGCCATGGACACCGTCCGACGATGAGATTGACCTGACGGGCGTCGCCTTCCAGTTCGGCGTCCGCGCCCAGTTCTGACGGCGTTCCCGCAGCGCCGGAGCGCGCTGCGGGCTTTGGTTTCCCTGGCGGGCCGGACTGGCCTCTTGACTGATGACTCTCCTTCGCCGCTGGGCTACGGAGGGCAAGCTGATGACTGCTCGTCATCCCCGGCAGAGGCAAGCGCTAGCGCCGGGGAGCGGCCTCCAGCTGGCGCGGCATGAAGACGAGGATCGTTTTCGGGATCTTCTCGCGCAGTGCGGAGATCGGGTCGGGATCCTCGACTTTGAGTACGAGGATCAGCATGCCGATCATAAGCCGGTATTTTCCGACGTCCAGAGCGGGTAGCGTGCAGCGGCCGGTCCTGTCGGTTTCGGTGCGGTAGAGCCGTTCTTTTGCGTTCGCCGTCCAGACCTCGACATTCAGGCCGGCGGCCGGCGTTTCTTCCTTGTCGTCGTCGGCCAGGAAGATGACACGGCCCCGGATCGCCGCTTGCTTCAGGACGACCAGCGGCCTGCGAACTGGTGCGGCGCCGCCGTTGGCGCTTCCCTCGGTGGCGGATGCGCCGGAGACCGGGCTGCAGGCGGCCACCGCGGCCAGTAGCGTTGTGAGATATGCTGGGAAACGCACAGACATTTCCATAGTTTCCGTCAATGCGGCACTCTAGCATGCGGCGGAAGGGTTGGCCAACCGATTTCTCCGAAAATCATTGCCGTGCGTTTCTGCCCGGTGTAAACACTTCTCGATGTCTCGTCCTACAGGTCCGAACCGTCCGAATCGTCCTGGAAACCGGCGTGTGCAGAAGCACACGCCGACGCCCGAGCCGCGCCGGCTCGGTCCGGCCGAGTTCGGCGAGCTGGCCGACGCGTTGCTGCGCGACGGCGATGCGGTCCGGTTCCGGGCGTTTGGCGGGAGCATGGCGCCGCTGATTCCCGACGGCGCCACGGTTACGGTTGCGCCGGTCGCGCCGTGCGCGGTGCGGCGCGGCGATGTGGTACTGTACCGGCGCGAATCCGGCACTGTCGCCGCGCATCGGGTTGTCCGCATTCCCGATGCCTCGCAGGCCGGCTTCGTCGTTGCCTCGGATGTCGGGTTGCTCGAACCGGAAACGGTGACTGCGTCACAAATCCTCGGGCGTGTGCGCCGTGTCGGGGCGGGGCGCCGGACGCGCGGACGACGCGTGTTGCGGGATGCCGCGCGCAGGACACGTGCCCGGCTCTGTGTTCTGCGGGTGCGGTATCTTGGGCGCGGGAAGTAGGTCATAGCTTTCGCGTGTCGGGACTTTTGTGGCATCGGGTGCCGGGTGCTGACGAGCAGGTCGGGGTCGACGAAGAGTGACCCGTGAAGTGGCAAGCGGGAAGGGCAAGGGCGTGAAAAACAAGCCGGGAAGTGCAGCGATTTCACATGCCCTCGGGGGCCGGCGGCTTGCGTTGCGAGAACGCGGCGAATTCGTGTAGATACGCCTGATCGACGGTGCCCACGGAACGCACGCGGAGCGTGTCGCTGTGCTTGAGGGCGCGCAGGGCGCGATGTCCGTCCCGCTTGGTCTCGAAGTACACCCAGGCCTCGCATCGACCGTACTCGTTCGTGTAGGAGGAGAAGTGCTCTGGCTTCGTCTGGACACCGGTGCACGCGCGGAACTGCTCGAGCATGCTGTTGCTTGGCACGGCCGTCGTCTGGGGATCCGGTTCGATGCAGATCAGCGTGCCCCACTGAGTCGTGGTGCAGCCGGCCAGCAAGGCGAAGCTCAGGCAGAGGACGAGATTCGAAGGAACGCTTTTCATGGTCTTCCTGCCTCGCGTGTTTTTCATGAGTCTTTTCTCCTTCCCTTGACTATGCTAGCAGGAAGCGTGCCAACATCAGGCGCGCGCAGGAAAGTCGATAGAAAGGCGGCAATCCGCGCGGCCGGGTGGGTTGTGAGGTATGGTAGGTGTTCCGATCTGAAACAGAGGTGCGGAGACTGTTACGTTTTGGGACGAACGGATGCGAATCCACACGAATGATCTATGCCCCGCACGCCGGTTTGTACTTGTCGCGGAACGCCTGGACGGCTGTCGCTCGGTCCGCCGGTCCGTACTGCAGCTCGGACATGCGATAACGACCGACCCAGATATTACCGCCCGGGCAGTGCTGTGTCCATGAGGCCTGCCGATCGGCGCTGTTCACGGCGGCAGCCGTCCCGTCTACCTGGCCGGCATCGATCACTGTGAACTTGCCCATGGCGTCCACATGCAGGATGACGTAGATCGCGTCGCGCACACTGAAATCGGCTTGAACGAGCGGCCAGCACTCAAACGGGACGCCGTCGATCTCCAGGGTCGTCGCCGGGGGAGGGGGTGTGCCCGGCCCGGCGGCGGGCGCCGGCGCTTCGTTCGGAGACAGGGCGGGCGATTGCGCCTGCGGCGACTCCTCGGACGCAACAACCCGCTGTTCCACCTTCTCGAAATCGAGGTCCGGCCGCTCGACGCCGTCCCGGTCGAATTTCCTGAGCAGATCCTCCTTGTCGATCGCCTTGATATAGGCCTCGCGGGCATCGACAGTGCCTTCACGCACAAGCTTGGCGAGCGAGTCGTTCAGCAGTATGTTGCCGCGGGCGCCGCCGATCTGCATGGCGGAGCCGATCTGATGGGTCTTGCCGTCGCGGATCAACGACGAGATGCCCTGGTCCACGATCATCAGTTCGAACGCCGCCGCGCGGCCTTTGGGCTTGCGTTTGCACAGGGTCTGCGCGATCACGCCTTTGAGCGAGGTCGCGAGCATGGACCGGATCTGGTTCTGCCGGTTCGAGGGAAAGGACTCGATGATACGCTCGACCGTCTCCGCCGCGGAGTTGCTGTGCAGTGTGCCGAACACGAGATGCCCGGTCTCCGCCGTCTCGATCGCGATCTCGATGGTCTCCAGATCGCGCATCTCGCCGACCAGCACGATGTCCGGGTCTTCACGCAACGCCGCGCGCAGCGCGGAGGCGAAGCTCTGGGTGTGACTGTGCACTTCGCGTTGATTCACCAGGCACTTCTTGTCCCTGTGCACGAACTCGATCGGGTCCTCGACTGTGATGATGTGGTCGCTGCGCGTCTTGTTAATCAGGTCGATCATACCGGCCAGCGACGTGCTCTTGCCGCTGCCGGTTGGGCCGGTCACGAGTACCAGACCCTTGGACAGATAGCACAGGTCGACCATGCCCTTGGGCAGCCCGAGCTTCTCGGGCGGAACGATTTCGGTGGGGATCACGCGGAACACCGCGCCCACCCCGTGACGGTCCCGGAATACGTTGACTCGGAACCGGGCCAGATCCGGGATCTCGTAGGCAAAATCCGTGTCGTTTGTTTCTT
>Ga0272441_10009793_pt1 | contig 14687 bp, 12 predicted proteins | sample SSMProp6N_FD_193582 | JGI IMG/M metagenome (GOLD analysis project Ga0272441, IMG submission 193582) | Marine sediment archaeal communities from Little Sippewissett salt marsh, Falmouth, MA, United States - SSM-Prop-6N | ecosystem: Environmental > Aquatic > Marine > Wetlands > Sediment ... | reverse complement strand
GACCCTTGTTCGATAAGTACATTGTGATGGCTGCTGTTAGGGTCGTCTTGCCATGATCAACATGACCTATCGTCCCTATGTTAACATGCGGCTTCGTACGCGCAAATTTTTCCTTCGCCATCCTTTTATTCCTCCATAATGTTTTTAATAGTGAATGCCTCTGATCTTTTCCAGTAAATTTTTGGATTCTGTTTCAGATAAAACCTTATAATTTGAAAACTGCATAGTATAGACCGCCCGCCCCTGTGTTTTGGAGCGCAAATCGGTGGCATAACCAAACATTTCACGTAATGGTACCGCGGCAGCGACAATCTGGGCATCTTTTCTTGCATGGATACCGCTGATCTGACCGCGGCGTGCGTTTAAATCTCCCAAAACTTCGCCCAAATATTCTTCGGGGACAACCACTTCCACTTTCATAACAGGTTCGAGGAGTACCGGTTTGGCTTTTTGGAAACCATCCTGGAAAGCCATGGATGCTGCGATTGTAAAGCTGATTTCCGAAGAATCCACCGGATGAAATGACCCGTCCAGAAGGGTGGCTTTAATGTCAATCACCGGGTAACCTGCCAGAAAACCGCTGTTCATGGCTTCTGAAATCCCTTTCCTGACAGGTGTAATAAACTCCTTGGGTATAATACCCCCGATGATACGGTTCTCAAACGAGAAGCCTGTTCCTCTCGGCGCCGGTTCCAGCTGAATGACCACGTGGCCATACTGTCCCTTTCCGCCGGTCTGCCGGACAAAACGCCCTTCAGCCATAACAGACTGTGTAATGGTTTCTTTATAGGCCACCTGGGGACGTCCCACATTGGCTTTTACTTTAAATTCCCTTATCAGACGATCGGTTATAACTTCCAGATGAAGCTCGCCCATTCCGGATATTATTGTCTGTCCTGTATCTTCATCAGTGCTGACTTTAAATGTTGGATCTTCCATCATCAATCGGTTCAGGGACTGACTTAAACGATCCTGGTCGGCTTTGGTCTTTGGCTCAATAGCGATGGAAATAACCGGTTCCGGAAAGTTCATGGATTCAAGCAGAATAGGATGTTTGGGATCACACAGTGTCTCTCCGGTTTTTGTATACCTCAATCCAACCGCTGCCGCTATATCCCCGCAATAGACTTCATTAATATCTTCCTGTTTGTTGGCATGCATCTGAAGAATTCTGTCCAGACGCTCTTTCCGGCCAACAGCCGGATTATAAACATAGGTGCCTTTTTTGGCAACCCCCGAGTAAACCCTGAAATAGGTTAATGAACCGACATAGGTATCGCTGGTAATCTTGAAAGCCAGTGCCGCGAACGGTTCGTCATCGTTTGTTTTGCGACGCTCCACTTTTTCCCGCTTGGGTTCAATCCCCTCAATATCCGGTACATCCACTGGAGACGGTAAATAGTCAATCACTGCATCAAGCAGCTTTTGAATACCCTTGTTTTTAAAAGCAGCACCGCATAACACCGGTACGATTTGAACGTCCAGCGTGCCTTTCCTTAATGCACGCCTTATTTCTTCCGGTTCCGGTTCCTGACCCTCAACATATTTCTCCATGACCACATCATCAAACTCGGAAACAGATTCCAGCAGATCATGCCTGTACTGATTTGCTTTTTCAATCAAATCTCTGGGTATTTCCTGCTCTTCCCACTCTGCGCCCAGTGTGGATTCATTATAGACAAGTGCCTTCATGTCAATTAAATCAATAATGCCATTAAATAAATCGCCTTCTCCCATAGGAATTTGAACGGCAACCGGGCTTGAACCCAGTCTGTTTTTCATCATTTTAATGACATTCTGAAAGTCCGCACCAATACGATCCATCTTGTTTACAAAGGCAATCCTCGGAATATGGTACTTCTCCGCCTGGCGCCAGACCGTTTCAGATTGAGGTTCAACACCGCCCACTGCACAGAAAATAGCAATGGCTCCATCCAGTACCCTGAGAGATCTTTCCACTTCAACTGTAAAATCAACATGCCCCGGTGTGTCAATAATATTAATACGCTTGTTGCGCCAGAAACAGGTGGTGGCCGCAGACGTAATGGTTATCCCGCGCTCCTTTTCCTGATCCATCCAGTCCATGGTCGCTGCGCCGTCATGCACCTCACCCATGCGGTGTACTTTCCCTGTATAAAAGAGTATCCGCTCAGTGGTTGTGGTTTTACCGGCATCAATGTGCGCCATAATACCAATATTCCGGATATTTTCTAGGCTGTATTTCCTGGGCATCTTATTTCACATTCACTCTATGGTTTTACCACCTGAAATGTGCAAACGCCTTATTGGCCTCTGCCATCCGATGGGTATCATCTTTTTTCTTCATGGATGCGCCGTCTTCCTTGGCTGCAGCCATTAGTTCTCCTGCCAGTCTCTCTGCCATGGTTTTTTCGGGCCTTGCTTTTGAATAACTCACAATCCATCTGATTGCGAGAGCATTTCTCCGGTTTTCACGGATTTCGACCGGGACCTGATACGTTGCACCGCCAACCCGTCTTGATCTGACTTCCAGTATAGGCTTCACGTTACTCAGTGCTTTTTCAAAAACAGCAATTCCCTTGTCGCCCGTTTTCTCTTCAATAATATCCATGGCCGAGTAAAATACTTTCTCTGCCAGACTTCTTTTCCCTTTTCGCATAATCCCGTTGATGAATTTGGTTACAATCTGTTTGTGATAAACAGGATCAGGCAAAACAATTCTTTTTTGTGGTTTTCTTCTTCTGGACATTCAAACGTCTCCGATTCCTACTTTCGTTTTACACCATATTTGGATCTTCCGCGCTTTCTGTCTTCGACACCACTGGTATCAAAGGTGCCGCGTACAATGTGGTATCGTACACCCGGCAGATCCTTAACTCGACCGCCACGAATAAGCACAATGGAGTGCTCCTGAAGGTTATGGCTTTCTCCAGGAATATAGGCCGTGACTTCAAATCCGTTTGTCAGCCGAACACGGGCCACCTTGCGCAATGCCGAATTGGGCTTTTTGGGCGTTGTGGTATAAACCCTTGTACATACGCCTCTTTTCTGAGGACAGTTTTTTAAGGCCGGGGCTTTGGTCTTTTTCGTAATCTCTTTACGCCCTTTTCGAACCAACTGATTGAGTGTAGGCAAAAAATCCTCCTGTGAACTTAATCGCTACTTCGTAGCTTCTTCTATGCTTTCCTTGGAAACAGCATCGGACGATTCCTCCTGATTTGCCTCGTCCGCTTCAACCGATATATTTAATTTCTTGAACCGTTTCAATCCGGTACCGGCAGGAATTAAATGTCCCATGATTACGTTCTCTTTCAGGCCTTCCAGACTGTCTACCCGTCCTTTAATGGACGCATCGGTTAAAACACGGGTTGTTTCCTGAAAAGAAGCTGCCGATATAAATGAATCGGTGCCAAGTGCCGATTTGGTAATACCAAGAAGCAGGGGATGAAACGTGGCCGGTTTGGCGTTCCTGAAAGAAGCTGGTGTTTTATCGTTCTGTTCCAGTTCCTCGTTAACCAGATTCACCTTTACTTTTTCAATCACGTCCCCTTCTTTAAACTTTGAATCACCCGTTTCGGTAATCACAACCTTGTTTAATATTTCATCGTTTTTCTTCAGGAATCCAAGACGATCCACTTCATCATTTTCCAGGTATTCCGTGTCTCCCGGATCTTCAACACGTACCTTGCGAAGCATCTGACGGACAATGACCTCAATGTGCTTGTCATTGATACGGACACCCTGTAGCCGATAAACTTCCTGGATCTCATTGACCAGGTATTCCTGTACCTTATTTGCACCCAGGATAGCCAGAATATCATGAGGTGCTACGGATCCTTCCGACAGTTTTTCACCGGCGTGCACAAAATCCCCTTCATGCACAAGCAGATGTTTTCCATAGGGAATCAGATATGTTTTCTTGTCCCGTTCATCCCTGGAGATAACATAGATTTTTCGAATACCGCGGCGAACAGATCCAAATTTGATGGTCCCGTCAATTTCACTGACAATCGCCGGACCCTTGGGTCTTCGCGCCTCAAACAGTTCTGCAACACGCGGCAATCCACCGGTAATATCACGGGTTTTACTGATTTCCCTGGGAATTTTTACCAGCATATCGCCGGCTTTTACTTCCTGTCCGTCTTTGACAATTAAATGGGACCGTGTCGGAATAATATAGGATCCCTGTTTTTTGTCTTTCTCATCTATAATCGTGATGTGAGGACTCAGGGATTTGTTTTTGGATTCAATAACAACACGCTGCCGCTGTCCGGTTGCCTCGTCCACCTCTTCACGATAAGTGACATTTTCCTTGATGTCCACAAACTTGACTTTACCATTGGTGTTGGCCAGAATGGTATCGGAATATGGATCCCATCTGAACAGGGTCTGGCCCTTTTTAACGCTGTCACCATCTTCAACAAGTATATGCGCGCCATAGGGAACAGTAAACCGGGATATCACCCGGTTATCCTCATCGAATACTAAAATCTGACCATTTCTTCTTAAGGCAATAATATGAGAGTCCGGGTGCTGTACAAAATGTATGTTTTCATATTTTACAGTTCCGTCTCCTTTGGAAACCACCTCGGATTCAGCTGCTATACGGCTGGCCGTGCCACCGATATGAAAGGTTCTCAGGGTCAGCTGGGTTCCGGGTTCGCCGATGGACTGGGCAGCCATAACACCCACAGCCTCGCCTTCATTGACCATCTTGCCGATGGCCAGATTGCGTCCGTAACATTTTGCACAGACGCCGCGCGAGGCCTCGCATGTCAGCACGGAACGGATTCCCACTGTATCAATACCCTTGGATACAATCAGATCCGCCGTTTTTTCGTCAATCAGAACACCCGCTTCCACCAGAACATCTCCGGAGTCCGGATCATAAACATCCTCTGAAGTAACCCGTCCCAGAATACGGTCCCTAAGCGGTTCAATAATTTCTTCACCTTCCTTCAAATCACCCACATGAAGTCCCATAATGGTGCCGCAGTCATGCATTGTGACAACAACATCCTGCGCAACGTCCACAAGACGGCGCGTCATATATCCTGCATCAGCTGTTTTGAGTGCTGTATCAGCCAGCCCTTTCCTGGCGCCATGTGTGGATATGAAGTACTCAAGAACCGAAAGTCCCTCTCTGAAATTGGCTGTGATCGGAGATTCAATAATTTCACCCGTTCCACCGGTCAATTTTTTCTGCGGTTTTGCCATCAATCCACGCATACCGGCAAGCTGCCGGATCTGTTCTTTACTGCCCCGTGCTCCGGAATCAGCCATCATATAGACAGGATTAAATCCATCCATGGATTCTTTTAAATGATCAAAGAGATACTCCGCAACCTGATTGGTGGCGCGTGTCCAGACATCAATTACCTTATTATAGCGCTCGCCATCTGTAATAATACCCTTCTCATAGAGACTGCGGATATGATCCACTTCTTTATTGGATTTCTGTACAAGGCTTTCCTTCTCATCCGGGATGAGTACATCATCAAGACCGATGGTAACACCGGCTTTCATGGCGTATCGGAAACCGATTTGTTTTAAATCATCAAGGAACTGAACCGTACGCTTGCTGCCGGAAACTTCATATGATTTGGCAACGATATCTTCCATGCGTTTCTTGGTCAGCAGCTCATTAAGAAATCCAAGTTCATCCGGAACGATCTGATTGAAAATAACCCTTCCCGTGGTGGTGTCTACAATTGTATTCTCTATGCGAACCTTTATTTTTGCATGAAAACCAATTTTACCTGCGTGATAGGCGACGAGAACCTCATCAATATCCGCAAACATGTATCCTTCACCCGGTTCGCCCTTTCTTGCCTTGGTCATATAGTAGCAACCAAGAACAATGTCCTGACTGGGAATGGCCAGAGGCCGGCCATTGGCAGGCGAGAGAATATTATTGCTGGAAAGCATCAGTATTTTGGCTTCCATCTGGGCTTCAACAGAAAGAGGCACATGGACAGCCATCTGGTCTCCGTCAAAATCCGCATTAAAGGCCGCACAAACCAGCGGATGAATGGATATGGCCTTGCCTTCAACCAGAATGGGCTGAAATGCCTGAATACCCAGTCTGTGCAGCGTTGGCGCTCTATTTAATATCACAGGATGGTCTTCAATAATTTCTTCAAGAATATCCCAGACTTCTTCATCTCTTCTTTCAACCAGTTTTTTGGCTGATTTCACTGTTTTGACAATACCGCGCTCAACCAGCTGACGAATAACGAACGGTTTGAAAAGTTCAAGCGCCATTTCCTTGGGCAATCCGCATTCATCCATTTTCAGCTCGGGACCCACCACAATTACGGAACGGCCCGAATAATCGATTCGTTTTCCAAGCAGATTCTGACGGAAACGACCCTGTTTTCCCCTGAGCATATCTGAAAGAGATTTCAGGGGCCGGTTGCCTTCGCCGCGCACGGCAGCACGTCTCTTCCCATTATTGAACAGTGAGTCCACTGCCTCCTGGAGCATGCGCTTCTCATTCCGAAGAATCACTTCAGGTGCGCGTATCTCCAATAACTTTTTTAACCGGTTGTTTCGAATAATAACACGTCTGTATAAATCATTTAAATCGGAGGTGGCAAAACGGCCGCCTTCCAGCGGAACGAGGGGACGAAGTTCAGGGGGAATGACCGGCACAACCGACATGACCATCCATTCCGGTTTATTTAATTTCCCGCTTTCCGTTTTCCGGAATGCTTCCACCACACCCAGCCTTTTCAGCGCATCCCTTTTCCTCTGTACAGAAGATTCCGTCTTGACCTGAATCCGCAATTCCTTGGAAAGAGCTTCAATATCGCATCGCCTTAAAATTTCCCGAATCGCAATGCCGCCCATTTCAGCAATAAACTCTGTTTTTTCCACAGCGTCATCATCTTCAGTATCTTGATCCGCTTCAGCTTTTCTGGCCTGAATTTCCTCCATAACTTCCAGATAATCGTCTTCAGATAACAGCTGATACTGCTTCAGTCCGGTATCACCCGGATCAATGACAATATAGGATTCATAGTATATCACTTTTTCCAGATCACTGGTTGACATACCCAGAATATAGCCGATTTTCGACGGTATGGACCTGAAATACCATATATGAACAACCGGTACAGCAAGTGTAATATGACCCATACGTTCCCGGCGAACCGATTTTGTGGTTACCTCTACACCGCATCGGTCACAGATAATCCCTTTATACCGAATTCTTTTGTATTTCCCACAGTGGCATTCATAGTCCTTGACCGGCCCGAATATTTTCTCACAAAACAGACCATCCTTTTCCGGCTTGTATGACCGGTAATTTATGGTCTCAGGCTTTAGTACCTCACCATGGCTCCAGCTTAATATCGTATCCGGAGAAGCAAGGTTTAAAGCAATGCTGGAAAAATCCTTTTTTTCTTGTGCGTCAAATGCCAAAGGTAAACACCTCCTCAAGGGTGTTAAATTTATCGCAACTCGACATCCAGACCCAGTCCCATGAGTTCTTTCAGCAACACATGAAACGATTCCGGAATACCGGGTTCGGGCAAGTTCTCGCCCTTTACAATGGCTTCATAAGCTTTTGCACGTCCCCGCACATCATCGGATTTCACTGTCAAAATTTCCTGCAGGGTTCTGGCCGCACCGTAGGCTTCAAGCGCCCACACTTCCATTTCACCAAAACGCTGCCCGCCGAATTGGGCTTTTCCGCCCAGGGGCTGCTGTGTGATAAGAGAGTAGGGACCAATGGAGCGTGCATGAATTTTATCCTCAACCAGATGGGACAGCTTCATCATATAGATATAGCCGACTGTTACCCTCTGATCAAATTGCTGCCCTGTCCGCCCGTCAAAAAGTTCGGTTTTCCCGTCAGCAGGCAGTTTGGCTCTTTCTACTTCTGTCCGGACTTCTTCTTCCGTAGCCCCGTTAAACACAGGGGATGCGAATTTTACACCAAGTGAGTAGGCGGCCCATCCAAGCGTGGTTTCCAGAATTTGACCCAGATTCATTCTTGAGGGCACACCCAGCGGATTCAGAAGAATGTCAACCGGCGTTCCGTCCGGCAAATATGGCATTTCCTCAATGGGAACCACCTTGGCCACCACACCTTTATTCCCATGACGCCCTGCCATTTTATCGCCAACCTGAAGCTTGCGTTTTCTGGCCACATAAACCCGGACCAATTGAACAATACCCGGCGGCAATTCATCGCCAACATTGATTTTATCTTTTTCCTTGGCGACCTCTTCCTCGATGCGGGCAAGCTTTTCTTTATACTTGTTATAAACCTGTTCTATAAACTGATTGGTCTTTGAATCACCTTCAATCCACGGGGAAGAATAATCCAGATTGTTTAATTCCAGTTTCTCCATGATATTCTCTGAAAATTTCAGTCCCTTGCGGACCACAACCTTCTGCGCTTCCAGATCACGGATTCCGGCACAGTTTTTATTTAATACCAGTCCTGATATTTTTTCACGAAGCAATTCATAGACTTTTTCTTTTTCTCTTTTTCCGCTTGCCTCAACTTCTTCAATCAGTTTTTTATCAATCTTCTTTGATTTGGCATCTCTGCGTTTAAGAGAAAAAATCTTTGTATCAATGACAATGCCATTCATGCCGGGTGGCGCCTTCAGGGAAGCATCCTTGACATCACCCGCTTTTTCACCAAAAATAGCCTTCAGCAGCTTTTCCTCGGGAGTCGGTTCGGTTTCTCCTTTTGGTGTCACTTTACCGACAAGAATATCCCCGGCTTTTACTTCCGCACCGATACGAATGACACCGCTATCATCCAAATTTTTGGTGGCTTCTTCAGACACATTGGGGATCTCGCGGGTCAGTTCTTCTTCACCTCGCTTCGTGTCGCGAACCTGTAGCTCAAACTCCTCAACATGCACCGAGGTATAAATATCTTCGCGTACAACCCGTTCGCTGATGACTATAGCATCCTCAAAATTATATCCGCGCCACGGCAGGAACGCTACCAGAATATTTCTTCCCAGCGCCAGTTCACCATTCTCTGTGGCACAACCATCCGCCAGAATATCCCCTTTTGCAATCGTGTCCCCTTCGCGCACAATGGGGCGCTGATTGATCATCGTATCCTGATTGGTGCGTAAAAATTTGGTTAATTTATAGGTCATTATTTCCCGCTGGTCAAAATTCAGCAGGTCACTTTTTGTTCCTTTATTCTTATCATCCAGTTTGATGCAGACTTCATCAGCACAGACTTTTTCAATAACCCCGCTGACATCAGAGGCAAGAAGCGCTCTTGAATCACGCGCGACCTTCTGCTCCATTCCTGTCCCCACGAGGGGGGATTCGGGCTGCAGAAGCGGAACCGCCTGCCTCTGCATATTGGATCCCATCAGGGCGCGGTTTGCATCATCATGCTCCAGAAAGGGTATCATGGCGGCCGCAGCGCTGACTATTTGATTCGGTGAAACATCCATATAGTCAACCTGCTCCGGTTTTACAACTGGAAATTCACCCTTATAACGGGCTTTAACCCTTTCATTCAGGAATTTACCCTTGGAATCAATGGGCGCATTAGCCTGAGCAATGATAAACTGTTCTTCCTCATCCGCACTGAGATATTCAATCTTTTCAGTCGCTTTTCCCTTTTCAATTCGACGGTACGGTGTTTCCAGAAAACCGAACTCATTGATTCTGGCATATGTGGCAATAGAAGATATCAAACCGATATTCGGACCTTCCGGCGTTTCAATGGGGCATAAACGGCCGTAATGGGTATAATGCACATCACGAACCTCAAATCCGGCTCTTTCCCGGGTTAAACCGCCCGGTCCCAACGCTGAAAGTCTGCGTTTATGTGTCAACTCTGCCAGCGGATTGGTTTGATCCATAAATTGTGACAGCTGACTCGTTCCGAAGAAAGTGTTGATGACCGACATGATGGTTCTCGCATTAACCAGATCCTGTGGTGCAATCCGGTCACTGTCGCCAATATTTAACCGCTCCTTAATGGTACGTGCCATACGGGACAATCCAACACTCATCTGCGCACTGAGCTGCTCACCTATGGTTCTGACACGCCGGTTACCGAGATGGTCAATATCATCCGTTGTTTTGGTTCCCGCCCGCAGTGCCAGCAAATGCTTGATGATGGAAACAAAATCATCATTGGTTAAAACAGTAATATCGTCACCAACATCCAGGCTGAGCTTACGGTTCAACCGATAACGGCCTACCTTGCCGAGATCATATCGTTTGGGATTGAAGAAAAGCCGGTCAATTAGGGCCCTGGCTGTATCCAGATCAGGTGGATCGCCGGAGCGAAGCTGACGGTAGATGGCTTCAATTGCATCACTTTCTGTCTGAACGGTATCCTTAAGAAGTGTGTTGTTAATCACTTCTGAGCCTTCCAGCCTGTCTTCTGTTACCCGGAATTTTAATTTCTTAACACCCAGTTTTTTCAGCTTGGGAATCAGATCGGCCTCAAGCTCGGTTTCCCTTTCCAGAATGACCTCACCGGTCTCTTTGTCAACAACGCCAACTTCATTTTGACTGAAAAATACCTTCCTGCCAATATGCTGTTTGATCTCCGCATCATCAAGCTTGACTTCCTCAATTAGATTAAAGAGCCGAAGAACTTCCTCATCCGTGGAACAGCCCAGGGCCCGTAACAAAGTTGTTACCGGAAATTTGCGTCCCTGATCAACATATACGTAAAGAACATCATTCAGGTCTGTTACAAATTCCAGCCAGGAACCGCGGAACGGGATCACGCGTGCTGAAAAGGTGCGGGTGCCGTTTGGATAAATTTTTTCGTCAAAAAATACACCCGGAGAACGGTGAAGCTGGTTGACGATGATTCTTTCGGCTCCGTTAATAATAAAAGTCCCCCGGTCAGTCATATAGGGAAAATTGCCGAGATAAACAATCTGCTCAATAGTGTCAACAAAGCTCTTTTTACCGCTGTATGAATCACGAACAGATAACCGCAGTTTTGCCTTCAAAGGTACGGCATAGGTCATGCCGCGTTCACGGCACTCGTCAACGCTGTATTTCGGTGTTTCTACATAATATTCCACAAACTCAAGAAGATAGCTCTCTCTTGAATCGGTAATCGGAAACAAGGAAACAAATGCCTCCTGAAGCCCCTGATTTTTACGCTTCCCCGGAGACAAATCATCCTGAAGAAAATCCCGGTATGATTTCAGCTGAATCTCCAGCAAATCCGGAATATCAACAGCGGATGTAATTTTAGAAAATGATTTTCTCTGAACTTTATTTTTTTTCAAAGAAAACACCCCTTTTCACAAATAGCACAGCGTTTTACTTTAATTCTACAGTGGCTCCAACTTCTTCCAGCTGCTTTTTGATGTCTTCTGCCTCTTCTTTCGAACAACCCTCTTTAACCGCACTTGGCGCAGATTCAACAAGATCTTTGGCTTCTTTCAAACCCAGTCCGGTAATTGCCCTGGCAACCTTGATAACTTGAATCTTGTTTGAACCAATGGCTGAAAGCATCACATCAAATTCGGTTTTTTCCTCTTCGGCTGCAGCGGCTCCGCCGCCGGCTGCTGCACCGGGCATCGCTGCCATGACAGGCGCCGCAGCTGTTACACCAAATTCATCTTCCAATGCTTTCACAAGTTCAGCCAGTTCCATGACTGTCATGGTCTTAACGGCTTCGAGTATCTTTTCCACATTCTTTGAGACACCAGCAGATTTTTTGGGAGTTTCTTTGGTTTCTGCTGCTTCCACAGCCTCAGTCTTTTTTTCTTCGGCCATTCTATTCCTCCAGACTTAATACGCTTTATTTGTCACAATCTATAAATGAACACTTGAATTATTCTTTGGATGTCTTGACAGCATCCAGTGTCATTACCAGTTTCTGCAGCAATCCGTGCAGTCCGCCTACAAAACCCTGAATCGGAGAATTCAATCCGCTGACCAGTTTTCCGAGAAGCACATCCCTTGAGGGAAGTTTTTTAATGACATCAACTTTGTCAGGACCATAAAACTGGCCCTCAAATAAGGAAACCTTGATTGTGGGTTTCTCAGCTTCTTCAGCAAATTCGGAAATAATACGTGCGGGTGCGACCGGATCATCATAACTATATGCCAGTGCGGAGGGTCCCTCGAGATGTTCAATCAGATCATCCCAGCCAGCCTCTTTGGCTGCCCGCCGTCCCAGTGTATTCTTAATAACCTGGTACTGAACTGAGGACTCGCGACATTTACGCCTGAGCTCTCCCATTTTTTCAACATTCAATCCTTTAAAGTCAGTCAAAAAAACGGACTTGGCGTTCGTCAAAATGTCCACAATTTCCTTTACGACAACTTCTTTTTCTGATCTAATCATTTGTGATCCCTGAAATCATCTATACAGCTTTATGAAATATTACTTTAACAATTCCTGAAGTGCCACGCGATCCAGCTTGACACCCGGGCCCATTGTGGAAGATATTGTAATGTTCTGAATGTACTGACCCTTGGCTGACGAGGGACGCAGTCTGACAATTTGATCTATAAGCGCTTTAACATTGTCTGCCAGTTTATCCGCATCAATGGACGCCTTGCCGACGGTTGCATGGATGTTGCCCTGTTTATCCACACGAAATTCGATCCGTCCGGCTTTAAGCTGTTGAATGGCGCCAGCCACATCAGCGGTCACGGTACCGGCTTTGGGATTCGGCATCAAACCTTTACGTCCCAAATATTTGCCCAGTTTTCCCACGTCTTTCATCACGTCCGGTGTGGCAACCACGGCATCCACATCACTCCAGCCTTCCTCAATTTTTTTAATATAATCTTCCAAACCCACATGATCAGCGCCTGCATCTTTCGCTTCCTTGTCCTTCGGGGGGTTGCAGAGCACAAGAACCCGAACCTTCTTGCCCGTTCCATGCGGCAGGGCAACTGTACCCCGGACCATCTGGTCGGATTTTTTCGGATCCACGTTAAGACGAACGGCTACTTCAACCGATTCATCAAATTTGGCCGAGGCCATTTCTTTAACCAGTGCAACACCTTTTTCCAGATCATATTGTGCCTGGGGATCCAGATTTTCTGTAAAAGACTGATATCTTTTGCTTCGTTTCATAGTAGACTCTTTATCCTTCAACCACGATACCCATACTGCGGGCGGTTCCTTCAATGATTCGCATGGCCATCTCTTCATCATTGGCATTCAGATCCGGCATTTTTATCTTGGCAATTTCCCGGACCTGATCCCGTGTGACCTTGCCGACCTTTTCACGATTGGGTTCTCCGGATCCCTTATCAATGCCCGCCTCCTTTTTCAGAAGTACCGCGGCAGGAGGTGTTTTTGTGATAAATGTAAAAGACCGGTCCTTGTAAACAGTAATGACAACCGGAATGATCAGTCCCATTTTTTCCTGGGTTTTTGCATTAAAGGCCTTGCAAAATTCCATGATATTCACACCATGCTGACCCAGAGCCGGGCCGACCGGAGGCGAAGGATTTGCCTGACCTGCAGGGATCTGAAATTTAATAATGCCAACAACCTTCTTTGCCATGCCTAACCTCTATAAATGACTATTTCTCAAGTTCAACCTGGAGAAAATCGAGTTCTACAGGCGTTGATCGTCCGAAAATACTGACCAGTACTTTCAATTTTTTCTTTTCATGATTGATATCCTCGACCACACCCGCAAATTCAGTAAACGGTCCGTCAATTACTTTCACGGGATCTCCAACCCGGTACGGGATATCAATAATTTCTTCATCCCGGCGGTCTTCAATTCGTCCCAAAATCCTTTTTACCTCATCATCATGGAGAGGCATGGGCTGATTTTTAGGACCGACAAAATTTGTCACCCCCGGTGTATTTAAAATCAAATGCTGTGTGACCTTATTCAAATCCATTTCAACGAGCATGTATCCCGGAAAAAAAATACGGTTCTTAACCCGTTTTTTTCCGTCTTTCATTTCAATCACATCTTCCGAGGGAATAAGCACACGGCTGATTTGATCTTTCAGGCCACTCCGTTCAATTTCATTTTCCAGGTATTTTTGGATTTTCTTCTCATGACCCGACAAAACATGTATGGTAAACCACTGCATGGAAACAAAAAAGCCCCCGACCCTAAAATATAAATTGAATGAACTGAATCAACAGCTGGTCAATTCCAAACACAAAGATAGAAAGCATCAGACATAATACAACAACCACGAGGGTTGAGCCGTACAGCTCTTCCCGGGTTGGCCAGCTGACTTTGGTCAGCTCCTGCTTGACTTCGCTGACATAATTGGATAATTTTTGAAACATCTTTCTATCCTCTTTAAAATGAAAAGCAGGCCTGGAGGGACTCGAACCCCCAACCCCCGGATTTGGAGTCCGGTGCACTAGCCAAATTGTGCTACAGGCCTAACCTTGTCTTTATATTCCATGCATGCATGATTACAAACGTACCGATAATTTTCCATTATCGTGTCTCTTTATGCGTCGTGTGCTTGTTGCAGAAACGGCAGTATTTTTTATATTCGACCCGACCTGACTGCTTCTTTTTATTTTTGGTCGTGTTGTAATTACGCTGCTTGCACTCGGTACATTCTAAAATAATTTTATCACGCATGTTTCAAGCTCACCCAAAATAGTATTCATTATTCAATAATTTTGCCGACAACACCGGCGCCGACTGTTCGTCCGCCTTCACGAATAGCGAAGCGCAATCCTTCTTCCATCGCTATCGGCTCTATCAATTCAACTTTCATGTTCACATTGTCAC
>Ga0272441_10009792_pt1 | contig 14687 bp, 25 predicted proteins | sample SSMProp6N_FD_193582 | JGI IMG/M metagenome (GOLD analysis project Ga0272441, IMG submission 193582) | Marine sediment archaeal communities from Little Sippewissett salt marsh, Falmouth, MA, United States - SSM-Prop-6N | ecosystem: Environmental > Aquatic > Marine > Wetlands > Sediment ... | reverse complement strand
ACCGGACCGCATAAACATCAGGTACTTGTATGTACTTTACTTCATCGCCGTCGACTTCTTTGGTTGCGTGAAATTTAATAGGATGCCCCTTGTCGCCGGTCTTTTGTTTGCCGCCCGCCTTTTTATGTAACTCTGCAATCTCTTTTAATAACTCAGATTGTTCTTTATCTTTACCGTTAAGTAATACCGTAATCTCAAACGTGTCTTTAAACCGTACATCATCTGAGACTTTCGGTTGCTGTAAAAACGCCCACATACACGGTACAAAAGGTGTCGGTTTGTTTACTTTAATTGCTGCCATTAATCCTCCTCCAAGCTTTCTTCAAGCTCTCTTTACGTGATTTGGTTATCATTATTTCAGTTTCTAAATACTTAATGACCTGCTCTTTAGTCATATCGTATTTCTCTTCGCCACGTAAGCGGCGCAGGCTCCCTAAACGCATCTTGATTATTTGTTCTAATAAAGCATCAGCCATATCATATAATAGATTAGCCTCATGCTTTAACCTGTCAACCTCGGACTGCGTACCGAAAGTTGATTCATGTTGGATGTCTTGCATTATATCTCCACCCTCATTCTTTTATCAGGGTTTTTTATAACAATATCAAACAAATCATATTGCGTAATAAAGTTATCAATAATCCCCTGACATAGTTTCTGATCACTGATTTTCAAATCCCCGGCAATCTCTTTTAATAGCTGCTTCTTTTCTCTATGTAGACGAAAAGACATAACCGGGAACTCTTCGGTATATTTACTCATTGACCTCCTCCATATTTAGTTGTTTACTAAGTATACTTTAATTCTAAGACAAAATCAAGTAAAATATGTACTATCGTTTAAAGTCGTTAATTCTGTCTTCTATGCGTTGCTTACGCTTCCAGTCTGCGAATGACTCTCTGAGTATATTAATCATAGACTCTGCTTTTAATGCTGCCGCAATTTGTAGTTCTCGGTGCATGTCTTTATCTATTAATACATGTGTGTGCTTATCCATTTTCTCTCCCCACTTCATCTAGCTTATACCATAAATTGTCGCTGTCTTTATCTAATAACTCCAGCGTCTTTTTTATATCCTTGTTAATCTCTACCTGTTCTCTGGAAAACTCAACAAGGCTTTCGAATCCTTTAGATAGTATATCAACCTCAGCCCGTAGCTGTTTTATTAATCCTTCATGAAATATCAACATTTCTTCGTGTGTCATTTGTCCTCCAATAATTCTGGGTTTTCGTATATATTTCCGATGATTTCAAATCTATAAGATTTATAATGATCTATCATTGAATCAACAAATGGATTCCAACCTATACCTTGCCATTTAACTACCGATAATTCACTCACTTGATTTTTCAATATATCACCCTCATATATCTCTTTGCCGTTCTTGTCCTTTAATCCGGTGTATTGCATGAGTTCATAATATTCTGGTAATCCTAAATATCCATGCCAATGATAACTTTCGTGAGCACCATAAATCATTTCATTGTTGCGTATATCCCACACACGAAACTTAATCTCTCTCATTTATATCCTCCTTACAACCGTCACATACAAACGGTTCTTCTAATGTGTCGAATATCTGGTGCTTTAGATACTCACTTGATTTATTATAGCATTCTTTGCAATACTTCATGTGATGGCAATCGTGAAAATTACCTATGTCTAATATGTCATATCCAAGTATCATTTTACACCTCCCTAAATTCATACTCCCTTTGTCTATTTACTGTATAATCGGCCCACAGGTCTTGGCCTATCCATACCTTGTAAGCTTTGATATCCTCAAACTCGTCACAGACGACCTTAATGTTTATAATAGGTTCGTTATACCTGTCCTTTATTTTGATCTCCATAACATCATCGTCGTTCTGTAGCTTGTCCGGCGTCCAGCCTTTTCTTATACGGGCTTGAATATTTTTAGACTTCTTAATGTAGGCCATTTTTTATCTCCCATATTTCAGAAAACAACACACTCATACCAACAATCCAAAGAGTTAAAAGAAAAATTTTATCGGTACCGTCAATTATCATCATTAATATATAAACTAATAATGTTATTGCAGTTGATTTTAATATTCCAATAAATAATGGATACCATAATTTCATATCAATTACCTCCTCTTGATTCTAATTCCATTATCATTAATTCTAAAGCATCAGCATGCTTTTTATACTCGGCCCGTTGTGGGTATTGCTCAGCTAATAACGTCCAACATTCGAAGTCACGCTTTAACTCAGCAAGCTCAATTGCATCTAATACGGTTATCATTTTAGACCTCCCTTATCTTGATATAAATATATATAGCCTCTTTCTTGGTCATTTTAAATCCTCCCTTATTCTTTCTATATCTTTATCAGATAATTCATGTTTAAGTGGTTCATAGACTTCTGTATTGATACCCCACGGATATTTGACCTTGACTAATATTAAATTTTGGTATGATATTTCACCCGTATATTTAGATCGTTTTTTGGTGGGTTGTGTGCCTATGTATTGTGCTTTCATCTTTCCTCCCTTATCTTGATATAAATATATATTAATATATTAAGAAAGTCAAGTAAAATCTTAATTTTTTTTATATTAGGGTACTTATAGTACTTTTACGTGGATAATAATAAACCCCGCATCATATTGACTACGGGGCTTGGGAGCCTGCACGGAGGGAGGATGCAGACTTTATTTTTTCTTTAGACGTGTATATTGTTTGTATAGCGTGTGTGGATCTCTTTTTTTATTAAACGTCTTATTAAACACCTTTGCTATATTGGGCCACGACACATTTAAGTCTCGTCCCATTTCTATCATTTTAATTTCTTCGTCTGTTAGTGTGAAATCCTCTCTGCTGTACTTTTCAAGTTCTTTTTGTATTTCGTCGTAGCTTATATCTGTACTTCCTTTGGTCTCTTTACGTGCCAAATTTTACTCCTCGAATATATCGGATCATCTTTACCACTTCTTACGACAACGCCACCAAACTGCGGCGGGCTTGCACGGCCTGAAGCCAATCGATAAACATACGGGGTTTTTAATTGCCACCCTGGGACGACTTCGGCCCATCTATCACCAACCTGTGTTTTAAAATGCCTGTGCCTATGACCTCTTACAATTACATCAGGTGGACGATCTTCAAATCTACCGGCCTGTACAAATGCTTCAACCAATTCTTTATACACGGCGGTTGATTCATACGCACTTGAACTTGTACCCCCTACATGATGACTAAAATGAATTAATCGTCTATTCATCTTTAGCCATAATTCCCATCGTGCGAAATTACCAATGTCATCCGGTTCTGCCCCTAATGACTCAGCTAAGCTTTCATCAGCTTCGCCACTGGTACCCACATGGCTCCCCGTTCCTCTTATATGAAAATATCTTTCGGCCTTTGCGACTGCGGGCCTCATAACTTGTTTAGCAATATTTAATTGATCTTTTAAATTATGAGTGATCTGCGTCGAAGAATTATGATGTACACCGTCTATACAATCGCCCACATGAACCAATACAAACGGCTGGTCTTTCGTGAATATCGGTACGTATTTATTCCACCATTCTTTCCACATATTCCATACTTTTTTTTGTAGATCAGAATGGTAATAATATCCCCCCTCATCCAGCTTTATTTTCGGTGGGCAAAGACCAAACTTACAACCAAAGTGCGTATCACTTATCACTACAATTGATTTTATCATTGGGGTAGATGTTCGATCCAATTTAATAGTACGTGAAGTTTCTCATGGCATAGATCATACTTAGTTACTCCGACTCATTTAGATGATCGGTGTATTCAATAAACCAGCTATGAACTTTGCCCTCTATGTATTCACAGGCTGACCACCCACCGACAAATGTTAATATAGATATTCCAAGTGCAATAACGGGAATACGTTTTCGCCATTTATACCATCCGGTTTTGCGCTGTTCAATGTACTTACCATCATCATCTTTTGGCCTTGCACCGTTCCCATTACATTGTTCAATGTGATCTTTTACTGTTTTTTCAACTACGATCAATCTGTTTTGTACGGATTTTTCCATTGATTCTACCGTACCATCACCAATAAGAATAATCTTTACATCTTTTACCTGACTCTCAATCCGCTCCAATATCTGTTTGTTCGTCACATTTGGCATATCACAACTCAAAAGGTATGTCTTTCGACTCCCAGTTAAATCTCCATTTAATAAATTGCTTCCATGCTTTACCCGCAAAAGGCGAAACGTAAGAAAGTAAATCGGCCCCGTAAGTCAGTACTAACCACACCGCATGACCTTTGAGTTTTTTTAACATGCTATCTTGCCAATCGGGAGGTGGTACCTTTTCAACTTCAGTCGGAATTCTCGAAGGGAATTTAGCAATCTTACGCTTCACTTTTTCCAGATCGAGTTTTGCTAATACATATTCGTCTGGCATTACCAGTCCTTTCGGTGTTCGTTTGAATTCTCGATTCGCGAATTACGAATCTATATCCTCAGCTATTATTATTTGATGGTTTAACAGCTTTATGGACAACACCAACACCGGCTAAAAGACCACCTAACCACATTAGAAATTGGAACGCAAACGTATGATCGCCTAATAACATAGGTGTCACCGTTAGTATTAAAGTTCCGATAATGGTTTTGTTGCCGTTTAACCATTCCCATATTTTTTGCATCATTCACTCCTACAATTTAAATAAAAAGTTATAGAGCAACTTTTGTACAATAAAGGCGATAACTCCCAAAGCTCCCAATCTTAATACGTTGCTCTGCCATTTAATACCTGATCTTACGACCAGATTAAAACCTATAATAAATAATATTAACCACCCTGATATATGCCACGCATCCCACCAACCCGAAGTTATACTAAAGAACCCTGTATTGTGTGGTACCTGAAAATTCAGATAATCCATGACTGCTTTCAATACACATATAATAATAAAGTCTAAATATTTATTTGTAATACTCATAAACCGTTTTGCCTTTTTTCTTATAAGCCCTTAATATTTCTTTTCTCGGCTTAGGTCTATAGCTTACATGTACCCACTCAGGCCTTTCATCGCCAAATTCCCAGATTAACTGATCGAATGGTAAATCTTTTATAAGATCAAACAATAAATCATTATCCTCAATCGTATCAATATCTGCTGCTTCACCTAATTTATGTTGACTAAAAGTTGAGCCACCAATATAACTATTTAAGGATGGTGTTCTATACCCTGACGCTATGCGAATTGGTTTTCCATATTGATTTCTTAACGGCTGTAAGACATTATGACATAGCGCACGTAATTTAGGAACAAGCTCCTCTGGGATAGTATTATCAATACCTAATCTCGTCGCCGTCATCGATCTTTGAAATTCGATTAAATAAAAATTATCGGATAGTTTCATTTATGATATCTATAATACCTTAAAAATAAATCTTTTAGTTTGTCTAATCTTACCTGTTGTAAATACACAATCTCTCTTAATGTTTTATTCTCTATTTCTAACTTTTCAATCTGTTTGTCTCTGCGGTATATTCTACCTCTTAATATATTTTCATTCAATTCTCAAATTCCTCGGAGCCTCTAAAGTGTACTCTTGTTGCCAGCCTGATAAACGTGCTAAAAGCCACCAGAACGCTTTGCCCTTATTCTCACAATTTTCGTATGAGGTATGCCCGGCCTGATCTATATTATAATGATCGTGCTCTCTTGGGTATCCGTTCGTTGTGCTTTGACTCCAACTATTCCCATCAAACCACCAGCAATCAATCTCTCCAAAGTCAAATAACACTTTATTATTATCCATGCAATACTGTCTTATTCTATTATGGTTTCTGGTAAAGATTGGTAAATAGCCATTACCTAAATGTCCATAATAATGATGACCTTCATACGTTTGAGAATGGCCGGTTGCATAAATAAATATAACGTCCGGGAATTCTTGTTCAAGTTGTTCCATTGAATTTAAATATCTGTCAACATAAGCCTCGTTCATTGAACGTAATTCCCAACACCACATAAATATAGAAACGTCTATATCGTAATTATTTAGTACATACCTTGTACAATTTCTCCCGGCGTCACCATCCCAGTATTTAATCGGTTGTACTGTATTGTCATACGATCCGTTGATAAACGTACCATCTAAAATATTAAGCCCGCTTGTGTTTGGTAAGTTCCCATAACCTATACTTACATCATACGGTAATCTTTCAAGCCCGACATTAATCTGCGCTCCGTGTGATGTATGCCCATAATGTACTTTTAATTGCTTAGCTGCTTCAATCCACTCGTCCGGGATGTTTGCCCTTGTCGATAAATGATCAGCTACAATCTGCGACTGAGCTAAACAAGTTAACAAAAATGTTAACATAATATATTTCATTTATGGCCTGATCAATATAAAGTTAAGTGGGACCCTTGCGTAATTATCCGCAAACTCTAAAAAGAATGGTTGTGATCTACCGCTTTGATTTCCGTAGATATCTTCCTCTACGCATGTCACTTCATATATCCCAGCAACAAACGTAACCACTAAGGGCGTAGCGGTTGTATCATTCACCCATAATGAAGGTGTGTTTTGTATATACGAAACGTGAAAATTTGTTACAGCATACGGGGATTGATAACCTACGTTATTCGTCCCCCTTGTCCATTGTGCGGTATAGGTCACGTTCTCTGTGATGACAAAGTCAGCGGCCGGCATTGTCTGCCCTGCATCTAACTTGTCAAAGTAAAGATAATAACCTGATACATTAGATGAATATTGTGCAAAGCCAAGTGATACTAATAATAATAAAATTGCAATTACTTTCATATTACCTCCTATCTTGGAAATCGTGGAAATCTTGGAAATGTTCTAAACCTTATCGACGCTATATCAGACGTGTATTGTTTAAAGGCCCAATAGACAAATGTTTTATTAAGCTCATTTATAAGTGATCCGCCACCAATTCTAAATGTCCCGGCACTAAAAGATTTTATGGCCACATCCAAAAAACCGCCGCCACCACGCTGTCTGTATGAAATTGGTGTGATCGCATCTGTTGTCCATACACCATCCCAATAAGAATTTCGTTTATTGCTATGCATTACAATAGGTGTAAAAGAAGAAACTGGTAGGGTAATATCCGTATTGTCTGTTTCATTCCCCACATACGTCCCCGACACAATACAACCCTCGTCTTTTCTAACTGCAAACCCGTGGTATGTTTCACCATTTGAATTCACGTCATCATCTGTTCCTAATTCTATAATACCTTTCGCAAAGCCTTGTATCATATTAGCTTGACAATTACCCGTATAACTTATGGTTGAATCCCCTTCCATTGTATAAGTTCTAAGTCTTACAGGGTCAGTTTCACCGCTATTTTTTATCAAAGCAAATCCGGGTTCCCACGATCCGCCGAACGAATAATTTCTGTCATCGTTACCATCCCCGGTATATGTAAACGTCTTTATATAATCATCATCGCCACCGAGCCAGTACATTGAATAAGTGGTATCCGCTTTATTCACCGCCGTATCTGTACCGACTGTTATATAGTCCTCGTTTATAGATTGAATAACATTAGCCAGTGCCGTATCGAATGTACTATTAAAAGATAAATCCCCGACCTGCGTATCGAATCTCATTGCAGTCATAGCACCGTTATCAGTACCGATAAACACAAACTTAGGCGTGCCAAATCCGGGGATATATACCTCCATCCCGTCTACCCCTGTTCCCTTATACTTAACAGCATCAACCTTAAAATCATTCTCATTTAAAGATTCGTTCAACCATGCAAAGCCCGTCCCTGAATTAACGACTGCATAATTCGTCGTAATATTTGCGTCGATCGTTATGTAGTCTTTTGCATTTACATTAATCTGATCAACTATTGGGTTGTCCCCCGACCCGTATGTGCTAAATGTTATTGGATTCCCCGAAGTCCCATCATCGGGTACGACTATATCTTCGGTCCATGTTCCGCCGTGTTTTAAGAGGATTTGGTCGCCGGGAACAAGTGTTTGTGCATTCACCTTTGCAATTGTTTGCCACGCCGTAGCAACAGATGTTCCTGTTGAATCATCATTACCACTTGTAGCATCTACATAATAAGTCTCAGCAAATAATAGAAATTGTCTAAAAGAAAACCAATAAAATTCAGTGCCATCTTCATTGGCTGCACCATGACTACCTAACTGAAAACCACCCGCAGAAATTGATTGTATTTTATTTACGGCAGCTGTGATTGTTTGAACTTGATAAGTATAATCGGACTCGTCCTCTGTACTAAAAACGGCCCCATCCCATTGGTCCCATTGTTTTGTAAATACCGCACTTGCAGACCAGTCACCTTCCGTATAAGTTATATCTCTATCATCAGCATCATCCCCTATATAAGTGCCATATTCTAAATATTCCGTGTTCTCTTTAATTGCTACCCATACAATTGTTTGTCCCTCTTGGTTTACGGTGTTGTGTGTTCCCACCTGAAAACCACTTGAGTTAAATCGTTGTATATAATCATCTCCGGCAGGCGCACTAAGCCCACAAGAAGAATCATCTGGCATATTAGAAGAGCGCCAAATAGCGTTACCCGTTGTTCCTATAATTTTGAGAAATACAAAACCGGGCTCTAAATCCGCTGTGATCCACCTTTCTGTTGCATTCCCTGAATATGACCCCGTTTTTATATACGAATCATCGCCGCCGATTGCCATAAAAATATAAGTTGTATCTTCTAAATTAACCGTTGAATCTGTTCCAATCGTGAATCCGTCAGAGTCTAAAGATTGTATAACATTTCCCGTTGCCGCCTGATTAGTTGAATACCAACTTGAATCTCCCAAATCAGACATTGCTTCTAAAGAAAAAGCCATCGGTAATTTGGCTCTGTCGCCCTTTATCATAAGAAATTTTGGTTCAAAGTTTAGTCCCACAATATCTAAATCATCATCTCCAGTTCCTTTGTACTTGCCTATCTCTACTTTTAAAGAGTTTTCATTTAAAGATTCATTCAACCATGCAAGACCAGTCCCTGAATTAACAACCGCATAATTAGTTGTAATATTTACATCGATCGTTATATAATCTTTTGCGTTTACATTAATCTGATCGACCGTTGGGTTGTCTCCTGACCCGTATGTGCTAAATGTTATTTGATTCCCTGAAGTCCCATCATCGGGTACGACTATATCCTCGGCCCATGTTTCGCCACGTTTGAAGAGGATTTGGTCGCCTGCATTAAATGACACTGCATTTACTTTTGCTATAGTTTGCCATGCTGTAGCGATAGACGTCCCAGTTGAATCATCGTCACCCAAAGTCGCATCTACATAATAAGTCGTTCCAAATGACAAAAATGGAATTAATAATACAACTATTGTAATAAGAAAACGCATACTAAACCTCCTAATAAAGCAGCCAATTGAAACTAAAATCATTAAAAAAACAACTATTATTTTTTTCATTTTTTTGTCCTTATCACAAATGTATCTGCCCCAATAACAAAATATAACGAATCAGAACAAAATATATTGACATCATCAGTTATTCTCAATGAGTCCGTAACAATTTTATTCGCCACCATTGTAGTCCTATAAGTAACACGAGCCCATTGCCTCCCCGACGTCGGGTGATCATAAGCAATATCTTCATCTTCGGCATAAGCTGAGTCTATCACAACAAACCACCCACCGCCACTTGTATCTGATATCAAACCCGTATACGTCATATTACTATCAATAGAAGTAAGACTATTTCCACCTAAATCGTTTGAATTTGATTCCAATTTCCAGCTTCCAACAAGATTAGAATTAATCTGGTTTCCGTTTGTAATGTTTAAAACTTCACTTGAAGACAACTCTTTATTATATATTCTTAAATCATGAATACTCATATCTGTATATAAAGATGATCCATTATACCCAATAACAACATCATTAGAAGTATTTTGCATAGCAATATAAGAATTAGCATTCACAGTACTATTGTTATCATCTACTCTTGACGAATTAATGTAAATCCTAAGCCCACTTGAATCTCCACTCCCATTATAAGTAAAGGTCATCAAGACCCATGAACCAGTATATTCTGCTATTCCGCTTCCGCCATTCCAAACTTGTCTTCCTATTCCAACTTGAAGTGGAGAATGACCAGTATCAGTGAGTCTAAAGAATAATACAGACCCTACATCGGCTTCTATTTGCCACTCAGCATCACTTCCAGTAACATGACCTTTTGCTAACAAAAAAGCATTAGAAAAACTATCAGTATAAACCCAAAAACTTATCGAGAATGGTTCATCACTTAAACCATCACTAAAGGTAAGATTGTCATCATCAACAATCGTTATATAAGAAGATGTTCCATTAAATATCGCATTGCCCGGAGTACCAGATTCTTTTTGTTTTAAATATGCGACTCTACCCTCATCCATATTCAACAATTTAAGTGCAGTTGTATCTACGGGGAACGAAATAGAATCACCCACAATCGCACCAATCGTATCTTTAGCACTTTCCGTAAAGTCTCTACCACGCACTCTACGCTGGCCATATAATATATTACAAATTAAAATTAATAAAATTATTGAAGTAATAAAACGCACAATACACTCCCCAATAATGCTGCCAACATATCTTTCATACTATTTAAAAATTGATGCCTTAAGTTTTTATATCCTGTTCTATTCCAGATAAATTCAGTCCCCTCGTATAATAATGCAATCACCATTACAACAATAAACGAAAATTGTCTATTATCGATATTTTGTATATATAAAAATCTATATACAATCATATATAAAATCATAGATAAAACAATATGCCAAACTTCCCAATATCCAAATAATTTTTTAATCATATTTAAATCCAATTCGCATTTGTTATCGTTACGGCTCCTGCTCCGCTTTTAGTGAATCTAAATTTAACGCCTTCGTTTTTCTTCCACCAGGATGTGTCATAACTTGACACGTTAAAATCTGTCGGCACAGCTGTTGCTTCCTGAATCTCTGTCCAATCTGTCCAGCCATCACCATAGTTTAAACTAATACTTATTGCAATGGTAGGTGTTGCAGTATCATCGTCGGCACATTCACAAAATAATTGCCGCTCGGTTACGCTTGTATTGTCTTGATTTATTACCCTTGAATCTAACGTTGCTGATCCGGTTGCAATTGTGATCGTATCCGTTATTACGCCGGTTGTCTCACTCTCTAAAAATATCTTAGCCATAAGTTTTATCCACCGCGGTTTATCCGCTGTATTCCCTCAAGTTTAAATAATTACTTAATGCTGTTTCCTCGTCACCTGATACCATAGTACCAATTTGTATTGTCTTACCGTTGTTCACTTTTATGTAAACTTTCGCAAACATAACAATTTCACCCACCTCAGATTTAGGATACTTTCTTTTCAGGTCCTTAATATCCCATATTTTATTCTTATCAAAATAATTACTTTTTTTAAAGAATACGAATTTCATAACGGTTCTTTCGTACTTTTATATTTCCTCTTCGATATCTACCGTGACCTGCCAAGCGTCTTTGGTTAGCCCCGTGAAATTCAAATCATTCATAAATCTGACATAAAATAAAGTTGGGTTCGTATTACCTAATGGCCCGGATAAGTCAATATAAAATGGATATTTCGATCCCTGTGCTACTCTATACGCGAACTCTAAATTACTTTTTACTGAATCAGTGATATATTTCCAGGTTAGTCTCCAAGATCGTCTATACTCTCTATGTGTTGAAAAGCCATATCTTTGTCCACCGTCTGTTTCCCTATATGATGATCCCGGCATTTTATATCCGAATATCGGTTGTAATTCGGGGTTATGATCTGTGTCAATAGAAAAGCTAAAGAAAAGCTCTCCTATCGTTATATCCGCATCAAAATTATCATCATCAACATCAGCAAACACAATTTGCCAAGTATCACCAGTCACATTGTCAAAATTACAGACAGATAAATCATCAGAGACAACCGTTACCACGGTATCACCTACGCCGCTGATAGTATCCGCCGACATCTCTGATCCGTAAGTACCTGAATATGCAGACGTTATTTCTATCGCTGTTCCACTTTCACCCAATAGATAATAAGCATCGGCTGTAAGAAGATTATGATTGTCTATAATAAAAGAATTATTTGTATGACTCGACGTTGTCTCAATTTGTATTGTAGCCGCCTGTGTCTCACCATTCGTATCAATAGACAATGTATTCGTTCGTCTATTATCAACCAAATCATATAAAGGGCCAGTTGTCTCACCACCGGACATTGTGGCGACCTGATCAGAAATACTTGGTTCTGCTGCCGCATCGAATCTTGAATATTGTGTATAGTTTGTATAAAATGTTACACTCAACTTCTGTACACCTCCCGACAAGTTAAAGACAAACCCATCTTAGATCGTCTCTCGGACACGATCATAAAATATAAATTAGACCACGTTTCCCCGTATGGTGCTGTATGTGATACGTTCATTTTTATAATATCACCAAATTCAACGTCCGTTTTATTCTTATTTATTACATCAAAATCAAGCATTATCTTTGGTTCTGATTGTAAATTGTCTCTGTATAAAGCAATGCTCTCATTTGGTGTATCATCAGATATTCCACCATCATATATATCATCAATACTATTTTTAGAACCGATTAAAAAGTCAAGATCAATAGATTCGAAATGACTTGAACCTAAGTTCCAGACATCGCTTCTGCTTGCTTCAGTATCACCGTATGAGGTTTCATCTAAATATCGATCGAGAGCAGGGTGTCTATTAAATCTATAAAGAGTCTTAGTTATTATTTCATATACATCAGTATGACCTATATTTAGATTCTCAATATCGTCTTGGGTAAAAGTCTGTACAACATCCCCGGTCGGATCATCTTTAACATAAATATACCTACCGCCTGCGTTTCCCGATCCATCTGAATCGTGTGTTAATGCAAATATAAAACAACCCTCAAATTGTAACTTCTCTAATATCTCTTTTAAAGGTGCCGGTTCTAAAAGCCACATTCTTACATCCCAACCTGATCTTGCTGTTACAAGAGAAGACCAGTTCGCCATATAGTCGTTATCATAATCTACGCCGGCATATCTATCCATTATATCTCTATGTACTTCATTAATACTTAATGCAGGATTCCCCGATCCATCTGTAAAGTCTGCATCTAAACCATCCGCCCCACAGTATAAATATTCTAAATCAGAAATGAATTTTTCAGCTGCCTCAGCTTCATTTGTAAAATCTAACTGTACGGTACCCTTTAAATAAACATCATGGACACGCACATAGCCTGCTATCGTTTCATCCCCTGTTCCCGCATCATAATCAGCAAAGAATTTTGCTATTAATTCTATATAACTTGGTAAAACATAATTAGCTGCTACGTATTCACTATATATATTATTTGCGGTATCTTCGGTTAAATTACTTCTGGTTTCTGTATAATCAGTACCCGCTCCCGATATTTCTGCTGCTGTTACTTGTATTAAATTTGTAGCTTTAGAATAAACATTATTTACTAAATCTATCTCACTGTTATTTGGTTGTAAAGAACACTCACTGTAATCAGCCGTCACCGTAGCCTGAGCATGTACTCTTAACGCGGTAAATTTACCAGTAGGCTCGACAAATTCAAGGTTTAAAGAATATTCCTCTGTTACATCTGAACCACTCGTGGCTACAGAATGTGTACCGCTGCTTGGGTAAAAAGCATAGCTACTTTCTTTACTTGTACCATCTATATATATTCTATAGTTTTCTCCACTAACAAATATATCATTATTTAGTGTCAGATCAGTTTCACTATTAACCGCCGTAATAGTTGTTTCTGTATTGTCTGTCGTATTAATCACTTTTGCACCGACCGGGACATTTTTTGTTTGGAATGTTTTTCCTGAATCAACTAAATGACTTGAGCTTGTCGAGGTTGTTGTACCTGTAATATTACTCTCACTATCCCATGCTTGTAGTGCAGAACTAAAATCATTCGAAGCTGCACTTCCAACCGGTCTAAATCTAAAAGTACGTGCTAAAGTTGTGGGAACATTGGCTATATTAACACTCCCGGAAGATTCAGTATTTGCACCTGCTGATGTGATAGGAAGAAATTTATCAAGCTTTGAATCATAATACATTAATTCAGCATCACCCGTAAGTGCTTCATGAGTTACAAAATAAAGTTTATTTGCCTGTCGTTTCTCAAAAGGACACGGGAACACCTTTTTGCTTGTAAAGAAATTCTCTTCTATGTCCTGCTCAAAATCACCGTAAGCGATAGGCTGAAATACACCTCTTAAACTTCTCGTATATGGTATCTCTATATGATCAAACGGCGTCCACTGTTCTATAACTAACGTACAAATCCCTTCGCCGATATCTACTTCTTTTAATCTGCCTTCGTAGATATAAGCACAGTTCGCTAACGTCGACTCGTTGTCTAAGCACTCATATATCTTGACTTCCTGATTGATATAATAATCGGTACCATTATGTAATAACTCAGCAGATAGCGTACCATTTTTATACACATCCACACAAGATATAGATACTTCACCAATCGACGCCTTACAGTTAATTAAGTCTAAGTCTTTAGTAATTTCGCCGGAGTCTTGTACAATCCCATAATATCTATTCGACCCAACCGTGTGATCAGAGCCACTACATATATATACATAGCTTGCGTTATTGTTCTTAAAATG
>Ga0272441_10009791_pt1 | contig 14688 bp, 14 predicted proteins | sample SSMProp6N_FD_193582 | JGI IMG/M metagenome (GOLD analysis project Ga0272441, IMG submission 193582) | Marine sediment archaeal communities from Little Sippewissett salt marsh, Falmouth, MA, United States - SSM-Prop-6N | ecosystem: Environmental > Aquatic > Marine > Wetlands > Sediment ... | reverse complement strand
CAAGCTCGCTGCCGTAGGTCTTGATCACGCGGACGGCGTGGGTCGTCCGCATCGGCTCCAGGGCGGCGAGAAAGGTGTCTTCCATGTCGGCGATGGTGTAGGCCATGCGTCACATCCTCAGTAGTTGTCCAGCGTGCCCGTGGAACGGTCGGAGTCTCTTCCGACGGTAAAGATCCGGTCTGCCTTCTTCGCCGTCGCCTCGGGACCGCCGTCGTCTGCCTGTGCTGGGGCGTCGCCCCCGAGGGAGATGATCCCCTTCGCTACGTTTGTCAGGAACTTGAGAGCATTGGCATAGCGTTTGTCCCGCTCTTCCGGCACGGCGCCGCGCCGTGAGAAGAGATTGTAAACGGCAATATCAACGGAGATCTTCCGGATCATGACAGGCACCGTGGAGAAAGGCACGTCGTACCGAACGGCGCAGTAGCCGTCGATCTCCGCATCGGCATCGGCGATGGCCCGCGTGACGGCAGAGGTGTCCACGCATCCCGTACCCGTATCGTCCGTCAGCTCAATGAGGGTGTCCTCGTCGAGCTGCTCAAGGATGTCGGTCTGGATACAGTATGACACGGGCTATTCCCCCTTCCCCGCCTTCACGAGGGAGATGAGATCCGCCTTTTTCGCGTCCTTCGAGTAGTCGATTTCCATATCGCCGAGTATTGCCTGCAGCTCTGCGACCGTCATCTTCTCCAGGGGGTTGTCGTCGACGGATTTTCCGTCAACCACCTCGAACTTATTCTCCTTCGCGGTGGCGAGGAGATCCTCGGCGAATTCGTCGGGGTAGTCCTTCACCTCATCTTTGTCGTGCCGCCCGTGGGGGTGTACGTTGATGAACGATCCGGGGCCGCAATATTTTATTTTCATCGTGTAATTCCTTTCATGGGGTCGGGGAAGCGGGCCGGGAATCGGTTCTCCAGCCCTCTACCCTGCTCCCGTAATCGTTTAGGTTGCGTAGGTGTCCGCCCAGAGGTAGCCGCAGCCGTCGGATACGCAGAGGATGTCCGTTTCCTCGGCTACTTCGTAGACGTCCTGGTGCTCGGCCGGCTCGCGCCACGTGGAGGTCCGCCGGGGAGAGCCGTCCTCATAGGCGATACGTGCCTGGACTCCCGCCGTGGGTACTTTCAGGCCGAGCCTGGGCGCACGGTAGTAGAGAAACCCCATGCCCTTTCCGGCATTGATCTCCCAGATATTGACGGCGTTGAAATCGTCGCCGGCGGCGGTCTCTTCCGCATCGGAGTAGATCGCCGTGCCGACCAGCACCTCGTCGAGATCGAGCAGCGAGGCCAGCAGTTCCGGGCCGAAGACGGCTCGCTGGGTGTACTTGTTCTTCTGCAGCACGTCGTCGATCTCCTTGAGGCCCAGGTAGGTCGCGTAGTCGATCAGGAGACGGTTCGGCAGCAGACCCGTGGCCGCCTGGATCGCCTTCTTACCCGTGGCGATGTCGGCGAGGAAGGTGTTGCCCGATGAGGCGACCCATAAGCCCGCAGCGTCTTCGCCGCCCGAGTTGCCGTCAACCCAGGTGGTTCCCTTCACGATTTCGGCCACGCGGCGTTCCTTCTTCAGGTCGACCTTGTCGGTGGCAAACTCGATGGCGTCCTGTTCCGGCTGGAGCGGCGGCGCGTTTTTCAGCCTGGCGAAGCGGCGGTCCTCATCGGTAACCTCCTTCGCGAAGGCGTACTCTTTCGTGGCGATGGAGACGGATGTCAGGGGATACCCGCCCCGCTTGGCCCGTGTCCCGGCGGCGCGGATGCCCGCTTCGTCGCGGAACCACGCGCCCTTCCGGTAGACGGTGATCTTCGCCTTCGGATCGGACCCGTCGAGGACGGGAAACACCCGGTCGGCGATATAGTTTTTGTTGCGGTACGCGACGGAGACTCCCGCCAGCGGTCCCGCAACAAGCTGTTCTTTCACGTTCGGCTGTGACATTGTCAGTTACCTCCTCTCATTCTCGCTTAGTGAACCACGGTGCCCAGGCTGTACACATCGTATGTAGTCGAGCCGGTAACGATGAGCAGGAACCGTTTGGTGTTGTTCTGGGCGATGGTCATTGTCCCCTTTTCGGTGCCACCGGTGCCGGCTGCAACGGTGATTGCATAGGCTCCGCTTGCTGAATTCTTGATGGTGAATTCAATCGCATTGCCGATGCCCCCCTGGTTCAGCGCCGCTACCATCAGCGTTGCCGTGGGCAGTGTATATGTTGCCGCCGCAGTCGGGGTGCCGTCGATGAAGCCGCCCAGCAGTTCCGCCGCCGTAAGGGTCGCGGTCGCCGTCTTTGCCGTCACGGTCATCTGCGTGACCCTGCCGCCCTTTGTCCGGGCAAAGGGGCTGAAGAGCAGGACGGAGCAGAGATCGTCTTCGGCTCCCGCCGCTTCGACGACCATGCCGCGGGCCGTATCCCACCAGGTCCCGGCGTCGTCGCCCTTGCCGCAGTCGGTGCCGGAGATGTACTCGGGCTTGACAAACGTCCCGACGGTGAGTGCCGCGTTGGCGACGAGTTTGGATTTTCCGATGATCATGACCTCGGCAGCCTCGCCGGATTCCGGGGCGTTCTGCAGGATGCCGATCGCCACTTCATCCTCTGAGTTCAGGAGCTGCGCCTTCCCCGCCGAGGTGAGGCTGACGAAGTGGTACTGGTAATCGGAGAGGTCCTCAGCGGCCTCGAATGTTTCTCTCCATATCGCTTGTTCTGTTGCCATGTCGCTCCCTCCTTAACCCCGGATTTCCGCGGCGTATTCGTTGGCGAGATCCGGGTGCTCGCGCTGAACCGCGTTGAGTGCCTCGTTGTAGGAGAGTTTGTCGTTCTCCGACATCTTCTTCTCGACGAGTTCTTCGATCTTTTTGCCCGCATCGCCTGCGCCGCCCATGTCGGTGTCGCGGGTGGCGATCTCCTTGAAGTTCACCATCTTCGGCAATTCGGTTTCGAAGAGGGCCTTGAATCGGTCGTAGACCGTCGCCTTTTCCTTCGCCTCGCCGAACTCGACGGTGTCTTCCGAGACGGCCATGAACTCCAGCATCTCGGGAATGCCGAACTTCACGAGGGCCGGGGTGAGCCTGCCTTCTTTGACCATTGACTCGCACCAGGAAGCGATCTCGTCTTTCCGGGCCTTCTCTCGTTCCTTGCGCTGTGTCTCGGCAAAGTCCGCTTCGGCCTGTTTCCGTGCATCCGCGGCGGCCTGCTTTTTTGCCGCCTCGATGTCGGCCTCGGTGAAACTCCCGCCTGCCGGTGCCGCCGGCGCCGCATCGGGCAGGGCCTCGTCGGGCACCTTGCTCATATCGACGCCGATGGAACCGAGCAGGTTCTTCAGTTTTTCCTTGAAAGTCATAACGTGTACCTCCGTTTTTTTGTCGCCGCTTTTCTCCGGCTCGCTATATGCTGACGGTTGTTCCAGAACCGGTTTTTGTCCCTCAGCCTTGATCTCATCGATGTCCCAGTCGCGGATGATCTCGTCGGCCTTTTCCTTCCCCTCTTTCTCGATGAGCCAGTCGCGAAGGCCGCGAAAGATCCGGGCCACGGTCTCCCAGGTCCAGGAAGACGTCTCGGAATATTCAATCGTGACGGCGCCGTCGTCCGCCGTAAACTGCATGTCCGAAAGTCCCTTGACCGCCGGGGGCACGGCGCCCAGAAAGCCGATGTGGCGGAGCGAGAGATCCGGGTAGAGCGAAATCGACCGTTTCTTGAAAAGACCCCGTTTGACCATGTCGGCAAACTCGGGAACGACGTTGTTGAATTTGGCATAGAGTACGCCGCCAACCCGTTTCAGGCCTTCCACCCAGCCATAGGCGGGGGCGTTGTCCTGGGGATGCCCGATCACCGCCGGGGCCTCGTGGTGTGACGGGTCGTACTGCGCCACGATCGTGTCGAGGCGTTCCTCCGTCCACTCCTCGGTCCGCCCCGACGAGTCGGTGTGCGTTCCCGTTTCGAAGACGGGCACCCAGTCGTCAAAGCCCTTGAAATTTTTCATTATCTACCTCCCCTGGTTAAAGCCCGCCCAGAACTCGCGGGTGATGATCCCCTCCGTCGTGAGGCGCTTTTTCGCACGCTTCACGAAAGGGTTTTTCTTCTGTCCTTTCACGCTTTTCACCACGACCTTCCTGCCGCCGTAGGTAAAGGCCAGGGCCTTTTTGACCCGCGGCACGATGGGTGTCCCGTGTGGGCCGTAGATCCCCGTCCCCTCGTGGACGTACTTCGAATACGGCGCCGTGGGAACGACGTGGCCCTCCGTATCGCGTCCGGCGCCTCGTATGAAGGACATGATGGCGTCGCGGAGATTCCCCTCACGTACTGGGGCCTCTTCCACCACCACGGCCTCAGCCGCTACGGTGACCCGTCGGATACCGGCGGCAATTCCCGTGCGGATTCGCGCTGCCATCCTTCCGATGACCAGATCGGGCTTTTCAAGAAAATCGATTGATATATCCAGCATCTATACCGCCTCCTCGTAGGCGTAGACAAGTCGTGTCCGACAGTGGGGGTGGTAGGGCGGTATCGCCTCACCCCCCTCGGCACGGGTCACGGTGGGTGTTTCGGTTTTCAGGTACGCGATGTAGTCCTCCGGCGTCATGGCCGTCTCGCGGGTGACGGTGTCGTACATCCCCGCCACGGGGATGATCTTCCCGTCCATCTCGGCGCAAATCGCCGAGGTGCGGTTGTCCAAAACGGCGACGACCTTCGCGTATTCGACCCCCGCCTCGTGAAGCTGCTCGACGGTGCCGTAGCCCCGCATCCGGGCCACGGAGGTGTCGCAGATCCGGCGGATCTGCATGTCCGTGAGGTCGCCCAGGCGGTCGGAGAAGAGATCGCGAAACCGAGCGAGCACCTCGGGGCTGGTCCGCCCGTAGAGTGCCGCCCCATGCTCGCCGTACTGTTCTTTCAGAAACGTCCAGACGGGGCCTTTCATGTCGTCGTTCCGTATGAATTTCCCGAGGTGGAATCGATCAATATTCGTAAGAAAATCAAGGGTCCGCTCGTCCCGCGTCCCCCAGGTAAATCCGATGCCTCGGGCGTCGCCGCCCCAGAGGGCGGTGTCCGTAAGACGATAGAAAGCGTAGCAGTCTTTCAGCGGCTCGCGAATCATTGCCCGGTCCAGATCGGTGTAGGCCGTCTCCATGATGCCGTACACCTTCTCGCAGAACTGCGCTTCCGTGAGAGCGCCGCCACCTTCGAGCATCGTGACGACCCGTTCCAGCGCATCGGCCCGGACGTCCCCCTCGATCTGTGAGAGGGTCGCGAGGTACCCCCCCACGAATTTCTGCCGCTCCTTCTCAATGAGAAGCTCGTCAGCGATGCGGGCGTCTTTTTCATCCTGGTATTCGCGAAACAGCGGCATGACAGCCGGCGCACCACCGCCGACCGTCTCTTCGTCGTCCGCCGGTTCGGGAATCCCGTAGGTCTCGTAGAAGTAGGTCTTCGAAACGGGAACACCGATCTCTTTGACAACGGTGCGGTCGATCTCGCTCCGCTCCTTGAGGTCGGGCTTTCTCGCGGCGTGGGTGACAAGCTTCGGGTACGCCTCGACACCGGGAAAGTTATAATCCACGATCCAGCGGACCAGCGTGTTATTGAGGCACTCATCGAGGAGGTCCGCATCGGCCTCGACGAGTTCCTGTCTTACATCGTCGTGTGTCTTCGAGGCGGCATAGGACCCCTCGCCCTTGATCTCCGTGGTCAGGGTCTGCCCCAGGACGGCTTTGGAGATCTGGCGGTCCATGTAGTCGCAGAGCTTCTCGTAGGTGACGTTCCCGGATCGCGTCGCCTCAAGCAGGTCGATCGCCATCGTGTCGGGGATCTTGACCCCCGTTTCATTCTGGATCGCGTCGATGGCGTCCAGGAGGTTCTGCTGCTGGGCCGGCGGCGTGCCGGCGGGATACTTCCCCACGGCCGTGGGCATGCCGTATTTTTCCAGGAAGACGAGCCAGAACCTGATGCCGTGTTTCTTGAACCAGACGGGCCACCAGAGCTTCCGCCCCAGGCCCTTGCCGTAGGGGTTGTCCGAATCGCCGTAGGTGAAGACGATGAATTTCCGCTCCGGTACCTCCTCGCCCTCGATCATGCTCTGGGGCGTCAGAAGCCGGAGCTCGCGGGCCATCGTGAAGGAGAAGCGCCGCGGATGCTTGCCCATGAGGCGGTCGACGACAACGGCGCCGTCGTCGTATTTCCAGAGCACTTCGGCGGTCTTGTACCCGTAGAGGAGCCCTTCGAGGAACTCCCGGCGGGCCTGCTCGAAATTACAGTTTTCCAGCACGCCGGCGACGAAATCGGCGATTTCCTTATCATGCGCCGAAGAAGCGGGAAGCCCCTTTACCTGTGTGCTTTCGGCGGGAATAATCTCCCATTCCTTCCCGACAACGGAGAGGGCGCGCGTCTGGAGGACCGCCCCGGCATGAGGGTCGCGGTCGACCTCGTCGTAGAGCTTCAGCCCTTTGCCGCCCGCTTCGGTGCGGAGCACGGGGTCGGGGTTTTCCAGCCGCTTCAGCCATCCCGCGAAGATATCGAGATCCTTCGAGGTGGTTGCGATTTCGTCCGTGACCGGTTTTTCTGTTCTTTTGTCGGCCATTTAGTACCTCTTCATTGCCGCGAGGGATCTCCCGCGGCCGCGGGAGGAGATATATGCATTTGATTCCGTCGAGACGCGGCGGTTACCCGTCGATTGGAACTCCATCGGTCCGCCCGCCTCCTGGCGGGTGGCGTACCAGGCAAGGGCTCCGGCAATGCCGCTGTCGCCGTGTCGCTGCTTTTTGTCCTGGCCTTTTGTCTTTGTCTCCGGAAGCTTCGCCACGCCTTTGATGACTTTGAATGCCCGATGGTCTTCGATAATGTCGGCATCTTTCGGAAGCTGGATCGAACGATCTTCAAAGGCGGCTTTGTACCGGGGCATGTTCTCCCGGTACCACTGCTCGGTGAGCATGACCTGGGCGATCCGGTACGTACCGTACCGCTGCATGGCACGCTCGGCAAGGTACTGCCCGTTGCCACGGGCGTCGAGGGCACCGTAGGAAAACCGGGGCAGACGGTCGGCAATATAAAAGAGGATCTGCTCCTGCTGCTGGAAGGGAACATTTCGTAGTTCCAGACAGAAGAGTGCGTGAAATTCTGTGTTCTGCCGCTCGGCTAGAGGTATGATGACCGTGAGGTCGCCCGTGCGGCCGAAGTCTTCGCCGAAGTAGTGACGGCGCTTGTCATCGAGGTTCGCCAGGAGAGACCGGAGGGTTTCCTCGCACCAGTCCTTCACCTCGGCATAGCGGAGGTGGTCGGCGATCTCGGCGAAAGCCGTCGACTGTTCGTAGCGGATCACCGGGATCTCGGCAGAGAGACAGGTCTCAATCAGGGCGCGGGTCAGGTAGACCCCGCTTCCCTGGGATGGGACGCAGAAGAGCTCTTCGTCGGCATCATCGCCGTAAGAATTAATCACTTCCTGCCGCCATTCTGTTTCCCCTTCCGGCGTCCATGCCCGGCCCAGGACCTCGCAGATTCTCTTATACAGGCCGTCAATGAGGGCCTCGTCAAAGTCGCACCGGTGGAGGCTGTAGGGCTTTCTCCCGGCACGGATATCCTGCACCAGGGAGTTGAAGTCGTTGCTTTCGCCGTTATGGGTGGAGATGATCCGGACCGATCCGCCCCAGATCAAGAGCGCCATCGCCGCCTTGATGAGTTCGCCCAGGTCTTCGTGAAAGGCCGCTTCATCGAGAACGACACGGCCCTGCTTGCCCCTGAGGTTGGTCGGACGGCTTGACAGGGCGGTTATCCGCCAGCCCGAGTTGAATGTGATCCGGTAGGCGAGGATTTTCTTTTCTTCGATTACTTCTTCGTATTCTTCAATCTCGGATACGGCATAACTGTAATGGCGCGCCCAGTTGGCACAGTCGCCGATGAATTCCAGGGCCATGTCTTTGTTGTAGCCGATGTACCAGACGTCACGTTTTTCGCCGGTGCCCTTTTCGGCGGCGTAGAGGGTGTCGTCCGCCGCTTCTGCCCAGGAGATGCCGATGCGGCGCGATTTTTCAATCACCTTGACGGCTGACTGATCCGCTACCCAGTCTACCTGATAGGGCAGGAGAACGCCCGTCGCCTTTCGGCATGCGTTGAGATCTGACTGCGGCGTATATTCCCGTGCCATGTTATGCCTTCACTCCGAGTATATGGTTGCGTATCTCTTCGGCCTTTTTCGCGGTCAGTCCCCTGGCCTGTTTGCCTGCATCTGCCTGGTACCGGCGTTTCATTTCGTCAACAAGCTCAAAGGATTTCTGCAAATCTCTGAGAACTGCCGGGGTCATTGCTCCCGGCTGTATGAGCAGCATGTTTATGTGTCGTTCTATTGCTTCCTGCAGGGCATTGACGGCGTCCTGTGGGGTCTTTATCGTCTGTTCGATATGAACCGGCTGGACCGGTTCTCCGGCCCTGGCTCTTGCCGCGACTGATTCCAGCCGTGAGGCGGCATAGACATCCTGTGGGTTCAGGCTTTCCAATGCCTTGACTATCAGCTTTTTCCTGAGCAGGACGGTGTTCCGTTTGATATCTCCCAGCGCCTCCCGGTACTCGCGGCGCTTCCCCGGCCAGCCCTCGGCGGCGCCCCACTTTTTGAGGGTTTGAACGGCGATGGCCGTATGACGGGCAACGTCTTCATAGGTAAGGCCGTCGACGATATAGAGTTCTTCCGCCTGCTCGCGGAGTTCCCAGGGTATTTCCTGCGCCATGTTACCGTCCTAATATTTTCTTGAGCCCCCGGATATCTTCCAGGATACCGACGTATTCAATCTTGATTTGGGCAAGTTCCATCGCCTGGCTTGCGATGAGCTCGGTGTCGAGGACGTCATGCCTTTCAAACGGGTCCAGATGTTCCCGGAGGGATTCAACCAGGCCCCTCATTTTTATTTCCTTTTCACGGACCTGGAGCTTTTTTTCTTCCAGGCGTCCCATCTGCTTCAGGCGTTCGTTCATTGTATCCGCTCCTTTACATCGCCCATGACGTCTGACAGACGGGTCATGGCCTGGGTATTGAGTATGATCAGGTCTTTGAAATCTTTTGATATTTCTGAATAGTCCTTACAGAGCGATGCGTTGTTCCTGTACATCTGTCTCATCTCGGCCATATCGTCATCGTACTTATTGAGAATAACGGACAGGTCCTTCTGATGGCTTTCCGCCTGGCGCTCCATCTTGCGCTGGTCATGCCACCAGAGAAATACAATGAGGCCGATGACGCCGAAATTGCCCAGGGTCTTCAGTACCGCGATGTTGCCGATCGCTTCCATATCCGCTCCTTTTTTGATGCACAGGCGGTACAGCGTACCGCGCCGGGCTGTGCCGCCAGGCGGCGTGGATCGATGGGATCCTCGCAGTCGATACAGCAACGCACGCCGTTGATTATGAGAGTCGCCTCAGGCATAGTCTGCCGAGTGAAATGCTCTTTCATCGCAAGATCGTGATAGAGTTCGCTGTATGCCTGCGCCCTGTCGATACCATCCATGTTTCCACACTCCGGGTTCCGGGGTCGGCGGCCGTGCCGTCTCAGTCCGCTGCACAGCCGCCTTCGCCGGGGTTATTTCGTACCGGTGATCATCTCCACCAGCCTGTTTTTTGTTCCCCGCTTTTCTGTGCTCCTGCCGATTACCCAGACACTGCAGACACCTCCCCATGCCCACCAGAACTCCTCGGGAAGTGTCAGCGTCGGGACAGCCTTGTTGAAGAAAAACGCATAGCCGGGGAGAAAGACATGCATGAGGAAGATGAACAGGAGCCCCGCATAGACGATGGTCGGGCGGGCGCGTTTCGTGTAGGAATCGCCCTGCTGCATCTCGGCGACTATGATAGACTTTGTGGCCTCCGTGAGCCGGGCCTCTCTTTGCTGCAGCATCTCCTGAAGGCCAAGCTCGGCTTGAGCCTTCTCCGCATCGGTCATCTTCGGCGGGAAAAACCGTTCAATCGCCGTTTTTGCAAGATCGGCAACGGAGCCGATTCCGGTGATATCCATAATCATAGTCCCTTTATACGGGCATAGGCCCGTGCTTCCTCGAAACCGACATATTTTTCGCCGAGCCTGCCCCAGCGGGCCTTGGTCCCTCTCACATCGAGATGAAAGCCGGCATTATTCCACTCCGGATAGATGCCGAGGCCCACGTGATCCGCCGCGTTCATGCCTTTGAGAAAGTGCGTCATGACGCAGATCTGGAGTGCAAAGGGCTCGCCGTCCTCGATGTGGAAATCGACGGCATTGCCGAGGTAGTGCTGTGAATTCTGTGAGTGGCCGCCCGGTTCATAGGCGCAGTGAATTATAAACGATGCGCTCCAGCGGTCGCGGAGCACATCGAGGAGAAGCAGCAGCGTGCCGTTGATCCTGTCGGGATCGCCCCAGTTTTCGGTTTTTGTAAAATGATTAAGATGGCTCCAGATCACGCATCATATTCCTCGATTTGTGATCGGGCAGAAAAGAAAACAGCCCGGCTTCCGCACTTACGTCGGATGACCGGGCTGAAGAACTAAAGAGGGTATATAAACGATATTCAATTTTGTGTAAGTATATATGATCTATGGAGAATGTCAAGCGTTTTTGACCGTTGTATTCGGGAAACATAGGGATAACGCGGAAAAACGGGAGTAAGGGTTCATTCTCTGTGAAAATATGTCGCGTATATTCTGAAGAAAGAAGGTAAATCAAACAAATGAAAGGCAGAGCTATTAATAACTCTGCCTTCTATCGAGAGTCGCAATCTATCCTTGATCCACGATCAGTCTCTAAGTAGAAGTGGCGCCAGCCACGGCATTTTAGGTTTGGGACAGAACTCGTCGTTGAAAAGCAAAATAACCTCACTTTCATAGGTATTATAGAAAAATAATTTGTTTTTCCATGTTGCGATTGCCCTCAACCGTGGATAAGGAGACCCCTCGAATTCGGTTGTCGAGAGCTTACCTTTGGGAACGATGATGTATGACTTTTCGGGATCTAAACTTCTCATCTGTTCGGCAGTCAATAACTCAATTTCGTCAAATACCGTACCCAATTTATAAAAACTGAAAAGTTGCAGATACAATGGTTCCCATCTGCTCATATCCATATCAGTCATATTTTTGCCAATGAAATCTAAATAAACGATACCGCTTACTGAACCCTGATTACATATTTCAACAGCAGGACAATTTTCATCTACCCTGTTAATTACCTCATCTGACATATGACCGACAGGCACTACTTTGAGAGGATCGAAACAGATATCAAATATGTTAATTACAAAGGTGTACCAGCCAAGTGGTGACCAACCGAATGGTGCATTGGTGACCGCTGTAAACAGCATACCAATTGAATGCATGAGTGCTTCGTTTGCAAATGACTCAGCAAGTTCAGCATTAATATCATTTAAAGCGAATGGAACCGCAAAAACCGTAACTATGTCATTCTCGAAGTATTTTTCTATTCCGTGAGCAATCACCCAGTTACTGTCGGTGCCCACTTGCACCGGGGATGTGCGGTCTGTTGTCGTCCCGTCCCCCAGCTGACCGTATTCATTCCACCCCCACGCCCAGAGCGTCCCGTCCGATTTAAGGGCTACGGTATGGTACAAACCCGCTGAAATGGCAACCCAGTCAGTGTCACTCCCGACCTGCACCGGGGAGTGTTTGTCTTCCGTCGTTCCATCTCCTAGCTGACCGTAATCATTCCGTCCCCACGCCCAGAGCGTTCCGTCCGTCTTGAGAGCAACGGTATGAGCGTAGCCCGCCTCCACGGCAGCCCAGTTGGTGTCGCTTCCTACCTGCACCGGCGAGGTCTGGTGCGTCGTCGTACCGTCACCCAGCTGGCCTTGATTATTATACCCCCACGCCCAGAGCGTCCCGTTACTTTTCAGGGCAACGGTGTGAGTGTAGCTCGCCGCCACGACAGACCAGTTGGTGTCGCTTCCTACCTGTACTGGTGAAGTTCGGGTCGACACTGTCCCGTCTCCCAGCACGCCATAAGTATTACTTCCCCATGCCCACAGTGTTCCGTCACTCTTCAGGGCAAGGGTATGAAATCCCTTAGTCACCACGGCAGACCAGTCAGTGTCGCTTCCTACCTGCACCGGGGATGACCGGTCCGTCATTGTACCGTCACCCAGCTGGCCGTGATTATTCTCCCCCCACGCCCAGATCGTCCCGTTACTCTTCAGGGCAACGGTGTGCCCACAGCCCGCCGCCACGGCGGACCAGTCAGTATCGCTTCCTACCTGCGCTGGAGATGACCGGTCCGTCGTTGTACCGTCCCCCAGCTGGCCGTAATAATTTCTTCCCCACGTCCAGAGTGTCCCATCACTCTTCAGGGCAACGGTATGAACGTAACCTGTCGCTACGGCAGACCATGCGGTGTCACTGCCGACCTGAACAGGTGAGGACCGATCCGTCGTCGTACCATCCCCCAGTTGGCCGCAATAATTCCACCCCCACGCCCAGAGCGACCCGTCTGACTTCAGGGCAACGGTATGGGCATTACCCCCTGCAATTGATGATACCGAGGCAAAAAGAAACGTGGAACACAAACAGAGTTGAACTATACTGAGGAAAAGAATAAAAGCAATCTGAACGCATTTTCGTCGCATCTGATATCCCCCTTTTTATCAATGCAAAGTCTTATCAGGTTTTGTCACATCCGATCATGATGCTTCTAAAACAACGCGCATGCCGCAGCAAGAGGACTGAATCGCCTCGCATTCGATACCCAGTATCGTTTGCCTTCATATCCCCTTTTGTGTTTCTCGGGTGATGGGCGCACTATGAGTTACATCGTGATGCTTATTACCTGAAGAAAATAAAAAAACCCCCAGGGTAGAGAACACCTCTGGGGGTACTATTTTCTACTTTTTGCTGAACAAATACTATTTCGCGGCGTACAGCATGAAATTGAGAGATGAAGTCCACTGTTAACCTCAGCATCCGGATTTCACATCAAGTACAACGATACAACAAGAACAAAACAACCAGACATCTCTCTAACAAATGATGAGCCAGCAATGCAAGTACTTTTCTTTATTACTGTTTCAATTTTTTGCCCTGAAAAAGAATGCATACGTGTTCGTAAGGTATGCTCAGAATATTTCCGTTAATAAGAGAATGCTTCATGACTCCGGTTCTGCGATTCACCTCTTCGTTTTAATCTTTTCTTTTTACGGTTGTAAACACTTAAAACAACGTACACGGCACATAGAGCATTATTAAAAAATTACTATGAACAGTACTCCTCATGTTTTCAAAAGAGCTTGACAGTCGAGTGTAAAACTATATTATTCAGAAAAATCCACTGATGTAAATTATATGAGGTGGTAATGAGAAATTTTTAAGAACCCACGTCTCTAATAAGATCATGGATTTACTTTTTCCACGATAAAATATATTTTATTATACCTAACTTACAAGTATTATTATAAATTCCATAGAGGATTAATTATCATGATGGCTAGGATTTCATAAATATAATGTTAGCTGACAGAAAAAGTAATACTATTACAAACATGATGAAACCCTCATTCTCAAAAACTGTCTCCCGTTTTCTTACCGAACAAACGGAATTTTATCGAGTAGATGTAAGTCGAAAACTAGACGCCAAGTCTCGTTCTGCTATGGGTCAGTTCTTGACTCCAGTGTCTGTTGCATCCTTCATGGCATCTTTATTCAGTGAAATCTCAGGTAGCATTAAATTATTAGACCCTGGCGCAGGTGTAGGTTGTTTAACAGCTGCATTCATTGAACGTTTGCTGGATAATGAGGAAAGGCCAGATATAGTTGATGTAGATGCCTATGAAATAGAATCTGTAATGCTTGAGTATCTGGAGTTAACGTTGAATGGATGCAAAAGGGCTTGTGAAAGCAAAAATGTTAAATTCCTAGATAGAATAATACAAAAAGACTTTATTCAGAGCAGTGTAAAATCATTATTAAGCAATGGTGGTTTTTTCGATGAAGGACGGCGACAATACACACACTGCATTATGAACCCCCCATATAAAAAAATCCGTAGTAATTCGGACCATCGAAGTTGGCTCCGGAATATTGGCGTTGAAACATCAAATCTCTATAGTGGATTTTTAGCCCTTTCAATAAAAATGTTGGCTCCTGGTGGAGAGTTAGTCGCTATAGTTCCAAGAAGCTTTTGCAATGGTGTATATTTCAAATCATTCCGACAGCTTTTACTTAGAGAAATGTCGTTGAAGCATCTTCACGTCGTTGACTCGAGAAGCAAAACATTCAAGGATGACGAAGTCCTACAGGAAAACATCATTTTCCATGCAATAAAAGGAGACAAGCAGGAGAATGTGATTATCACCGCAAGCGTAGATTCGAGTTTCGAAGGAATGACTCATAGAGATGTCTCTTTTGATAAAGTCGTCAAACCGGATGACCCAGACAAATTTATACATATCGCTGTTAGCGATTTTGATCAAATGGTTATAGATCGAATAAGTGTTTTTACAAATAAACTCGATGAGCTAGGGCTTGATGTTTGCACGGGCCCAGTTGTGGATTTTCGCCTTAGAGATAATATTCGCAAACAACCGGAACAAAATACATACCCCCTAATTTATCCAGCACATTTCACAGACAATTATGTCGCTTGGCCGAAGCCTAAGATAAAAAAATCAAATGCTATTGTCGAATCAGAGAAAAGTAGCCGTTGGTTAATGCCGAATGGGTGGTATGTTCTTACTCGTCGATTTAGTGCTAAAGAAGAACAA
>Ga0272441_10009790_pt1 | contig 14688 bp, 7 predicted proteins | sample SSMProp6N_FD_193582 | JGI IMG/M metagenome (GOLD analysis project Ga0272441, IMG submission 193582) | Marine sediment archaeal communities from Little Sippewissett salt marsh, Falmouth, MA, United States - SSM-Prop-6N | ecosystem: Environmental > Aquatic > Marine > Wetlands > Sediment ... | reverse complement strand
CCGCCGCATCCGTATCAAAGGTGATGAGACCCGCGGCCGCCGAGGATGCCAGGAGCGACACGATGGAGAGAGCGGCCAGCGACGCTCTGAAGACCCGATTCATCCTTACCCCCTTATCACGCTGTTGCGGCGGTTCGCCGTGCACTGGTCCCCAAATTGCTTGTTCAGAGTTGCAAAGAGCATGCCGCGGGTCGGCGCAGGTGGCATTTCCCCTCGTTCTGTGCAAGAGATGTCCTGCCAACGACTTACGCCCGCAAGAACCTGCCCCAGGAAGCTGTGTCGTGCCTGCCACAATGGCGGGCCGCTGAGGCGATGTTGAGGAGCGTCAACGCCCGTTCTCGCCTCTCCCCGTACGTGCTCCCTCAAGCGCCCGTAAACCCTGGACTTAGCCGCATGTTGACGCCCGGCAACGCGATGTGCCGTCAGGCTACAGGAGCAGAGCTATGAAGGCAATAAAGGTCGCAGAACTCCATGCTCGGTTCCTGCTGCGCCTGCTGTGCTTCCAGGGGCCTTGGGGCCGCGTTTCTGTTGGCGGAGGATACGGCCCACCATACGCTCCATACGCGTGACGAATCGCTCCCCGCCCGGTGGCCGACCCGTCCGCTCGTGCCCACGGAACAACGCCGCCCGCTCCTCGCACACCACCTCGCCCAGGAAGTCCCCCGCCCCACGTCCCCCGCCAACTCCAGCAGCGGCGCCGCCACGCAACCGAGTCTCGGCATGACGAGGCGATAGCGCCAGGGAGCGTCCGCCTCAAGAGGACCATTGAGTCTGGTGTTCCGCGACCATGGGCCGCCCAACGGACCCCGACGCGAGTTCAAGGAGATCATCCACAGGAGCAAGTACAGAAAGCCCTCAAGTTAGTGCCATTCGATGGTGTCCCCCCGACGTGGACCGGGTCTCCTATCTCACAGGGGCATTCGCCCCGTTCACGCTGAACCGGTACACGCCAGGTCTGCGTACGATATGAACTCGATCTTAGGTGCGAACTCCTGGAGAATCTTCAGAGACTTGGCCTCTTCGCCGGAAAACCGTGAGCCGACAACAAAGCAGCCCTTGAGCCGCGCCGGCTGAACCCTCTTTCGCTTGAGCAGCAGGCCGCAGAAGCGGACGCTCTTGAGGCTATGCTCGAGAGAATCCACCATGAACTTGAGGCTGGGCTCCAGGGTACCTCGGCAGGAGAAGATCGCGCCCTTTGACGGACCCAGTGCGAAGAGAGTGAGGGCCATGTCCCTGGTCAAGTACGCAGCGTGAACGGGGACGAGCTTGCCATCCGGGGCCAGCGGCACGTTGCCAGTGAAGATGGTCCCTGGCTCCTTCACGACCCCTGCAAAGAGGGAAATGTGCTTCCTCACAAAGGCCGGTGCAGGATCCTCAGTGCCTCCTGGAGTGGCATTCTCCATCAACTGCTGCAACCCCAGGGGGGCGAGCAAGCGCTTGGATGCGTTCCTGAAGTCGGTCAATCTGTCATGCAAGCCGGCCCCAAGCAGCTCGCGGCAACCGCCATCCTGTTCGACGGAGGATGCGATGTCGTCTATCCACGTGTCTATGGGAGTCGTGACCGTGATAGTCTTCAGCTTGAGCAGCTTGGCAACATCGGCCGTGATATCCCGCCTCAGTTCCCCGACGTATACTGGCGCGACGGCCTGAGGTGCGAACAGACCCTCGGTCGCATACTTCGCCAAGCAGGACAGCCCATGCGCGATGCGGAATACCAGGACCTCGGCGGCGGCTGTCCTCGGCGCCGCATGGCCATGGTGCTCCGACATACAAAGCGAGAAGTGTTGGATAAACCTCAGCCCCTGGAAGATCTGGGCGGCCGCTTCGCAGTGATTCATCCCAAAGACGTGTTCCTCGTACTTGAGGTAATCTTCGCTGCGAAGCTCCCCAGCCAGGTAGGCACGCATCTTCTTCGTATGTCTCTTCTGCTCATTCCTGTTCCCGCTGACTTCCGTGTTGACTGCCCAGAGCGCCAGGAGCCCCAGATCGTGAAGCAGCCCAATCTGGAAGAAGACGTCGCTCGACGGCTCAGGGAGCCCGATCGATTTCGCCAGGGCTTCCGCGGCCACAGCGGTAACCGTGCTGCTCTGCTGGAAATCCCGGCCTGTTCGTGACCGCTCCTCCTCTGGCAGCATCAGGAGCGCGCGGTAGGTGGCCGCAGATCTTGAGACGACCTTCCAGACGTAGAGGCCCAGCCGCAGCACCGCATAGTAGAGCTTGGGAACAGCAACATCCAGTGATTTCACGCCGGGAATGGCTCCTGGCTGCGCCGTAGCCGCCATGACAGCGCCCTCGATCGCGGGCTCCTTGAAATCCCGGATCATCTTGTAGATTCTGTCCGCGTTCGTCGGCTTGTCTCGATCGCTCAAAATGGAATGGAGCGCGGTCTGAATGGCGTGTGTGCTGATCAACGCCTCCGCGCCGAGCTTCTTGAGTGCCCTTTGGGTCCGTGCCCTTCGGGCCGCATGGTCCGGCATGGGGATCCCTCCTCCTGTTCCGGTTCAGCGTGAACTGAACAGACCGCAGTCGAGCCGCGTCGAGCCACAGCAGCCTCGTCGCCCGACAGCCATGAGAGAACTCGCGAGAGGCCGCTCGACACCATACTTGGTTCCTGGATAGGGAGTATGGTGATGTGGGGGGCAGGATTCAGGGCTGCGATGGGGGTTCGCGGTGCTGAGCAGGTGCCATTCCATAGATCCCCCTCGGTGCGAGGTCTATTATGCGCAGCGACGGGGGGATGTCAAGAAGAAGCTGCGTGCTGCGAGGCAGGACAGAGGACGCGGCACGCCGGGAGCAGGGGCCGACCGCGGCCGGCCCTTTCCTGACGCTGGAGCGTCGATGGACTGCGTCCCCACGCGGAGCGCGGGGACGAGGGGGTTCCGAGCCGATGATCTCGCCTGAAGGCGGAACTGCGAGCAAGGGCGCGCGGGAGGGGGCGTGGGCGGCGGGGGCGGGTCAGTCGATGAACTTGTAGCCCATGCCGTGGACGGTGAGGATGTGCTGTGGGTTGTGGGGGTCGTCTTCGAGCTTCTGGCGGAGCTTGACGACGTGGTTGTCGATGGTGCGGGTGGTGGGGTAGAGCTCGTAGCCCCATACTTCGTCGAGGATGCGGTTGCGGGTGATGGGCTCGCCTTTGTTGGTGACGAGGATGCGGAGGATGCCGGCTTCGTAGTGGGAGAGGTCGATGTGGTGGCCGGCCTTGATGGCGACGGACTTGCGGAAGTCGATGCGGACGTCGGCGAACTGGTAGGAGTCGACTTGCTGGGGCGGTGCGTGGCGTCGGCGCAGGACGGCCTTGATGCGTGCGAGAAGCTCGCGGATGCTGAAGGGCTTGGTGATGTAGTCGTCCGCCCCGAGCTCGAGGCCGAGGACTTTGTCGACTTCCTGGCTTTTGGCGGTGAGCATGATGATGGGGACGTCCATCCCCTTGGCTCGGACTCGCTTGCAGACCTCGAAGCCGTCGAGCTTGGGGAGCATGAGGTCGAGGACGATGAGGTCGGGGCAGGTGGTGAGTGCGAGGTCGAGGCCGGTCTGCCCGTCGGTTGCGGTGAGGACCTGGTAGCCTTCGAACTGGAGGTTGTCCTGGAGGCCCATGAGCATGTCGGGTTCGTCTTCAACGACCAGGATTTTTTCCATCGGTGAGGGTCTTCCTAACGGGGAGCGTGACGGTGAAGGTGGAGCCTTTTCCCTTTTCGCTCTCGACGGCGATGGTGCCGCCGTGGGCGTCGATGGAGTGCTTGACGATGGCGAGGCCGAGTCCGCTTCCGCGGGTGGCTCGGACCTGCTCGTCGCGTGCACGATAGAATTTTTCGAAGACTTTGTCCAGGTCGGTTCGGTCGATGCCGAGGCCGTGGTCGGCGACTTCGACGACGAGGGCACCGTTTCGCGCTTCGCAGGCGACTCGGATGTGGCGCTCGTCGCCGGAGTATTTGACGGCGTTGGAGAGGAGGTTGAGGAGTGCGAGGGAGATGGCGTTGCGGTCGAGGAGGGTCTCGGGGACTTCCTCGATTTGGGTGTCGACGGTGAACTGCTGCTTGTCGAGCTCGTAGCTGTAGGCTCGAAGGGTGTCGCGGACAACGTCGGCGAGGTCGTCGAGGCGCAGGTCGTAGGTCTTGCGTCCGCCCTCGATGCGTGAGAAGTCGAGCACGTTGTTGATGAGCTGTGTGAGTCGCTCGCTCTCGCGGGTGATGATGGTGTAGTATTCCTGGATTTTCTCGGGGGACCGGGCCCGTCCCATCTGGAGGGTTTCGGCGAACATTCGGATGAGAGCGAGGGGGGTCTTGAGCTCGTGGGAGACGTTGGAGACGAAGTCGCTCTTGAGCTGTGAGAATTCGAGCTCGCGAGCGGTGCCGCGGAGGGTGATGACGACGCCGATGATGATGGCGAGGATCATGAGGGCGTTGACGACGGGGAAGAGGACGACGTTGTACCGAGCGAGTCGTCGGAGGGGCGGAGGGTGTCGCTCGACGACGGAGAGTTTCCAGGTTTTGAAGATGGCGGGGAATCGCTCGGCGGCGGCGAATCGTCCGCCGGAGGTTCCGAAGACGGGCTGTCCGTTTCGGTCGGTGAGTTCGAAGGCCACGTGGCCTCCGAATCGGTTGGTGGCGAGGGCTTTGGGCAGGAGGTGGTCGCGGAGGTAGTCGAGGCGGAGCTTGAAGCCGAGGATGCGTCGGGAGCCGTCGGGGCCGCGGACGGCGGAGTAGGCGATCACGTAGGGGGTGTCGGCGAACTCCTCGTCCCAGAGGTGCCGGAAGGCGGGCTCGTCGAGGCGCAGGGATGGGGCCTGGAGTTCGAGGCGCGGGAGGACGTAGCGGCGGAGGTATGCGAGGAAGGTCTGGCGGGCGGCCTGGCGTTCCTCGGCGGCGCAGAGGGTCTGGAATCGGCGGGAGTAGGGGGTGGCGACGCGGGGCTTATCGAGGAGGCTCTCGGCGTCGTCGCGGCATCGGGACTTGAAGTAGGCCACGCGGCTGGCGTCGGCCATGCGTGTGGAGCCATCGATGAGGTCGGCGTAGAGGTCGAGAAGTTCCTTGAGGGCCTCGGTGTGTTGCTGAAGCCGGGCGCGTGCCGTGGCAATCTGGTAGCGGGCGAGGACGGCGAGCGAGGGGCTGGAGCCGGCGACGTTGTGGACGCGGAGGAGGCGGGAGTACTCGTCGATGGCCTCCTGGTAGCGTTCGAGTCGGAAGAAGGTGGCGGCGACGACCTGGGAGGCCCGGATGCGTGCGGGGGCGTAGTCGGTGCGTTCGGCGTACCGGCGGAGGGCCTGGACGAGGGCATCGGCGGCGGCGGGGTCGCGGACGTCGCGGAAGCGTCGGATGACGGGTGGGAAGGGTTGTGTCCAGAGGATGTCCTCGGCAATGGGCTGGGGTGCGGGTGGGGAGCGGGGGTGGAGCATGGCCCTGGGGCTTTCGAGGGGTGCGGCGGGGTCGAGGAGGAAGATGTGCTCGACGATGGAGGGGGGGGTTGCGAGCTGGTCGAGGGTGGGCGCGATTTGAGCGTCGGGGAGCTGGTTGGCCTTGCGCTTCACGGTGGCTTCGAGGCGGGCGACCTCGATCTCGACTTCCTGGGCCTTCGCGCGGGCGGCGACGGCGTATTGCTCGGCGAGGGTCTGCTCGAGCTGGGTCCGCAGGTCGAGGGTGAGCTTGAGGCCGACGAGGGTGAGGACGAGGCTTGGGAGGATGATGGCCAGCACGGCCACGATGGCCACCTGGCGGATCGAGAGGTGGGAGCGGGCGCGTGCCATGGCAGGTTCACCCGTGGGGTCGTCTCGGAGCCCTTCCCGCATTTTTCAGGGAAATGCGGGAAACCCGAAGCCCGAATGTCGAAATCCGAAGGAGACCCCACTTCCTGGAGTGCTCGCCGCCGCAGGTGGGCACTCCAGGGTCAGAAGCTTTTCTGCTCGAGGACGGTCCTGTAGGTTTCCGAGTTGCGTGGCTCCGGGGGTGCGTTCTCGTCGCCCCAGCGGACGACGATGCTGACCTGGTAGTAGTGGGCGTTTTCAGGAAGTTGGGTGAACGCGACGCTGTAGTAGAAGCCGGGGAAGTCGGGGTGGGTGGCCTCGGGGACATCCACCGGGTCAGCCTCGGCGGTGAGCCTCTCCTGCCAGAAGTTGGCGACGGTTTCGGCGAGGAGTGCGGACTGTGTGCGGTCGAGGGCACGCTTGTGGGCACGGGCTCCCATGGTGAACAGGAAGAGGACGGCGGTGATGCCGAGCGCGAGGATGCCGATGGCCAGGAGGATTTCGATGAGCGTGAAGCCGCCCTGCGGCCTGGCTTTCCCTGTGAGCTTGGGCGTGGGCATCCTCATGTCGCCGCTCTCGATTCTCACCGATCATTATGCCGGATCGGAGCTTCTGCCGCAACGCGCCGGCGGGCTAGCGTTCCCAGTGGCGGAACGCGGGAATGGCCACGGTGAACACGGTGGTGACTCCGCGGTAGATCTCGGTGCCCGTGGGATGGGCTGCAACTCGGGTGCCTCGGGTGCCTCGTGCGGCCAGGCCGTCGTCGCCGGCGCGGTGGATGATGAATTCGGTCGGGGAGGCGACTCGGCTGTAGAAGAGCCACTCGTCGCCGACCTTGATGAAGTGGCGCGGGTCGCGGGTGAAGGAGTCGGCGGGCCGCTCGATGTTGTCGAATCCGCGGGTGCTGTGGACGGGGAGGAAGCCGGGGTCGGCTGCGGGGAAGGCGTCGTCGATGCTCTGGCTGAGGGCGGTGGTGGTCCGCTTGCCGCGGTCGGGTTCCAGGACGGCGGTGATGCGCACCTGCTCGGGCAGGTATCGGCTGGAGAGCCAGCGGACGGCGGGTGGCCGGGGGCGCGTGGCATCGTCGTAGGCGGCGTCGTAGCCGGGCTCGAGGTCGGGTCGGGTCTCCCAGGTGGTGGTGGCGTATCCCCAGAAGCTCATGCCCAGGTGGAGGACGTTGGGGATGAGCACCTCGTCGGGGATGTCGCCCACGAGGCGCACGATGTTGGGGTCGAGGCGGTTGGCCACGGGGGTGCCGCTGTAGGTGCGTCGGAGGGGCGTCTCGAAGGCGCGGCGGACCACGCCGAGGCCTGGCTTCCCTCGGGTGGGGTGGTAGGGCTGCACGCGGTAGACCACCTGGGCACGGCCGGTGAAGCCGTCGGTCTCCGAGGCGCCGCGTTCGAGGCCGACGGGGAGTGTGCGTGTGAAGGTGACGACCTGGGCGCCGTCGGCGAACCAGGCGGCAAAGGTGGGGCGCTGGACGTCGCGGAGGGCGTCGGGGTCGCGGTAGGCGTCGAGGATGAGCACGGGGCGGCCGGCGGGTCGGAACACGTCGGCTCGGAGGAACTGGGCTCCAGTGCCGTCGTCGCCGCTCTGGTCGTCGAGCTCGGCTCGGAGGAAGACGATGGTGCCGCCTCGGACGGCGTCGCCCACGTCGGTCTCGCCGCCACCGATGCCTTCGCCCGTGATTTCGTCGACGAGCTTCCAGGCGTCGCTGGCATCGGGGGGTGCGGTGTCGCGCTGGTCGGGGTGGTTGCAGGCGACCCAGAGGCGGGCGGAGGAGTCGGGGTCGAAGACATCCATGCGGGCCTTGAGGAGTGCGGTGCCGATGGTGAAGGGAACTCGGATTCGGACGCGGACGGTGGCGGCTCCGCTCGTGGGGACGAGGGCGTAGACGGGCGGCCCCTGGGATTCGTCGAGCAGGTGCTCGTAGCTGGTGGCTTCGCCACCGGTGAGGAAGAGGTCGTGGAAGCGGGGGGTGCGCGCGTCGTTGGTGTCGAGGACGTCGGCGATGGAATCGAGGGCGAAGTGGAAGTCGGGGGTGGGCGGGAGGTCGACGATGGCTGCGGCGAGGTCGTCGGCGATCTGGCGGCGGAGTGCCTGGAGCTTCTCGTTGGTCTGCCGGCTGGCCTCGCCGTATCGCCAGGCGCCGACGCCTGCGCTCATGAGGCCGCAGAGGGCGACGCCGAGGATGGCGAAGACGCCGACGGCGACGAGGATCTCGACGAGGGTGAAGCCGGCGGTGCGTCGGGTCGGGTTGTGGGTGCGGCGGTGGCTCATCTCAGTGTGGCCAGGAGTCTGGGGCAGTCCTCAATAGGGCATCTCGCGGTGTTCGAGCACGCGGGTGGGGGCGCGGTAGCCGATCCGGATCCAGTCCACCCAGGGGGTTCTCCAGAGGATATTGTAGTCCGGGGGGGCGCCCTGGGCCGCGTCGTAGTCGCGGTACTTGAAGTAGACTCGCAGGGAGATTCGGTCGCCGTGCTGGCCGCGATGGGTGGCGTCGATGGGGTTGATGTAGTTGTTCTCGGCGGGGTCGTCGAAGAGGTAGATGATGGGCTTCTTGAAGCTGTAGGGGTCAAGCTCGTCGCGCAGGCCGGGCGTGGTGGCCACAGCATCCCATCGGATGGGGGAGGCGATCCTGCGGGTGGCGTCGTCGGGGTCGGTCGCCGTATCGCCCCACGCGGGGGTGTTGCCGATCTGGGCGAGCACCTGGATGTCCCACGGGTCGTCGTCGTCGAGAGCATCGCCGGGGTCATTGGTTATCTGGCCGGCGTCCCACTTGGCTTCGAGCCAGGCGACGTGGGTCCAGAGGGCTCCCGGGACGGTGCAGGCGAATTCGTAGTAGCCGACGGGTCCATCGGCGCTGTGTGGAGTGTACTCGTGCGTCGTGGGGTCCTTGGGGTAGCGGTCCTCGTAACGGGCCGGCACGAGGCGGACGATGTGGCTGCTGGTGTGGGTCCAGTAGTTGGGGGTCGGACACAAGGGGTCGACGTCCGCCGTGATCTGACCGGCGCCTCCTGGTTCCAGCCAGGTCTCGCGCTCGCGAGGCTGTCCGCCGCCCGGGTCCCGGCCGCTACCGAAGCGCTGGCGCAGGTGCTTGATCCCCGTGAGGACGGGCACCACCCTGTCTACCATCACTTCCGCCTCCTCGTCCCACACGGGCACTGTGGCCTCCCAGACTACAGCGTCCCCTCTGCGGTCCTGGCTGTACCCAATGATCTCGTGGCCTACCTGCACGTAGCCCTCGGCCGGGAAGTCATCGTTGTCCTCCACGACGATGCCATACTCGTACCAGGGTTCGTTGAGGTCGAAGTTGGGGTCGCTCTCAGCCGTGACGATGTGACCGCTGCCATCGAGGGGGAGCCTGCCGTCTGCACCGCGCCTGAGCCTTACCATGGTTCGCGGCGCCAGCGTGGTGGGAATGTGCTCCATGGGAGTGACGACGCTGCCGATCTCGTGGTTGCCGGGTTCGGTGCCGAGGCAGCCGCGCTCAAGGACGAGCAACTCCACGGTGATGACAGAGACCCCCGCACTTGACTCCTGCTCTGCTAGGGCCTTACGCTCAGCCGCGGACCCCCAGGGTAGGTACCAGGTCGGCAGGCGCTCGGGGTCGACCACAGCCACTGCGTTGGCCGGGGAGTCGAGCAGCTCGCGATGGGTGACGGTCAGCCACAGGCACTCGTTGCCGGCATCATACCTTGTGCCGTTGTAGAAGAGCCGCTCGGGGTTGCCGATAGAGCCGTTGAAGGACAGACGACCGTTCGGCCCATTGAGGGCATTGCCGTTCGTGTTGTACTCCACCTCGTACAGGTACTGCGCGGTCACGCCCAGGCTGGTGGCGAGGACTTGCAGATCGAGCCAGTCCTGGGGTTTGGGGCTGCCGGCCCCCAGGGTGATGTACCCGGCCCGGGGGAACCGCTCCGCCTGGGCCGCCCGGTCCTCCGGCGTGTCGCCGGTCAGCTCCAGACATAGCTCCGGCGTGCCCGTGCCAGGATACACGTCTACCAGCCCGCTTGCGTTGGGGCTACCGAGGATCTTCAGCCGTGCAGAGTGGTTGCCCCCGCGGCGGCGGTAGAGCGTGCGGTAGAACAGGCATTCGTCGTTGATCTTCAGGTAGCCGTCGAGGGGCCAGCCGCCCACTTGGCCGCTGACCAGGAAGCAAAAGGGGTCTCGTGGGGGGAGGGGAGGGTCGAAGGCGTTGGGATCCGGCACGACCCCCTCCAGACGGCCGACGCGGATGCAGAAGGGGACGGGGAGCCCAGCCGTGATAGCGCTGAACACCCTGTCACGATTTGTGGGTGGCCCGCCGCTCGCGTCCTGCACGTCCCAGAGGCGCGCTGGCTGGCAGGGCGCGCGACGGATGACCACGTCGTCCACCATCACGTTGGCCGGCCTCTCCGGCTCTCCCGTCGCCGCGCCGCCCTCGTGGAAGGGGGGACTCTCTGCCCCGTCGTGACATTGCGCGTCGCCGCCGACATAGAAGAGCGTATCGGGACGAATCGGGAGCGTCCCCGATGGGAACTTGAGCAGGCGGGGGGAGGCGCCGTAGGCGAAGAACTTCCCGACCAGGTCCCGGAAGGCGAACCGGTCGCCGTCGGCATGGCTGATGACGTGGAGCTCGAACTCCCCGGTGGCGTCGCTGAGTGTTACCTGTTCGCCGGCTCCCACGTGCACGGGGATGGAGGAGGCGCCGGCCAGCGGGATGCTACCGGACCCGAAGAAAACGGGCATGATGCCGAAGGCGCCGACTGAACTGTCGAAGAGCCGCGCCACGGTGCCACCCTCGTGCCGCTCGATCCCCACGAGGAACTGATTGCCGGCCAGCAGCGCGCGCTCGTCCACCGGCGCCGTGGGTTGCTCAAGCTGAGGATAGGTGTATTGCACCCACTCGTAGTAATCTGGGTTGGCATAGATCTGGAAAGTCCCCAGGCCGTTGTAGTTCGACGGGGGCACGGTGTTGCGGGCGTGGCGCAGGCCGCGCGCCAGCCAGTTGTCCGCCACCACGTCCGGAACCCCGACCGGCAGGGCCACCTTCATGCAGTCGAGCCGCAGGGTTGCACCTTCGTAGACGGGGTTCAGGGTCGTGCTGAAGCAGGCGCGCCGACCGGAGAGCTGGCCGGCCGCGCCGGTCACGTCGAAGCCCGCAATGTAGCCGATATACCACGCCACATGCCACTGTGCGCCGTCGCTGTCCGTCATGTCCCGGTAGACGAGGACAATGCCCGCACTCGCGAACTTGATGATCTCGCCCGGGGTGCCGCTGGGGTTCGTGTCGACCACGAGGAAGCCGATGCCGTCGTCTTCGCTGACCCGGCACACCGTCTGGGTGGGCCTTTTCGTCGTCCAGAGGAGGAGAGAGGCCAAGTCGTCCACGACGTCGTCGAAGTCCTCGGTATGCTCCACTGGGTCGGGTGCCGGCACGGCCCACGGGGCGCTGGCACACACGGGCAGCCAGTCGCCGGTTGGGATGCCGTGGTCGGTCGAGGCGGCCAGGTCGGCGACGGAGTAGCAGGTCGACCACTGATCCCAGTAGTCGGTCCCGCTCGTGGTGGTGCTGGGGTTCGGGAGCGTGGGTGCAGGGTTGGCGTCGTTGGGGTCGGGGTCGGGGAGCGTGGGGGGTGGCTGGTCGTCGCCGTCGTCCACCTCGGCTGTGGGCATCGTGTCGGGCAGCAGGGGGCCGGCCAGGGTGGGCTGCTCGCCTGCCATGAGCATGTGGAGCGGCGGCGGCGGATCCGCCGTCGGGGACGCCATCGCAGGATAGGCGGTTTGGTCGTCTGAGCTGCGGAGCCGCACGTCGTAGCCGAACATCTCGATGGCCGTTCCGGGCAGGTGGGCGCGCGGCAGGGTCCTGCGGGCGCCGCGTGTGCAGCCGCTGAGCTGGGTGGAGCTGGCCGCGGCGTACTCAACGATCTCCCCATTGACGATCACGGAGCCCTCGCCCGGCCAGGAGAAGCTCGCGAAAGCTCCCGGCCCGTCGTTGGCCCTCAGGTCGGAGCAGGGAATGTCAGTGGCGACATCGTCCACGCCAGTGTCCCCCCCGACGACGCCGCCGGGGATGTGCTGGCCGGCGCACACACCGCCGAGGGCTACACAGCGACCGTTGACGAACAGGGCCAACTCGTTGTGGCGCGTGCCCTTCACTACTGCCGCAAGGTGGTACCAGCGCTGGGGCTGGAACGTGTCGACCGTGATCGGGTAGCGAACCTGAGCCGCGATCTCCTCACGGGTCGAGTCGCACACGTGCACCACCAGGTCGCCGCTGTCCGAGTCCCTTGCGTCGTAGAGGAGGGCCACGCGGTTGCGGAAGGTGTCCTTGGCCAAGTCGAAGAGGAACTGGTCCTTCTCGTAGTCAAACTGGCCTGGATCGGTCCCCGGCGAGTTGAACTTGATCCACATCTCGAGGGTGAAGGGCTCGAGGGTGCCGTCCTCGCGTTGTGGAACGTTGTCCTCTGCCGCGTTCGCACCACGCGCCACATACACGAGGTCATTCAGCCGGGTGGTGGTCGCTCCCGTGGGCACTTCGCCAAGTTGGAGGCCCTCGGGGTGGAGATCGTCGTTCTCGGCGGCCGTCGCGGCCTGCGCGCTGGTGAGGGCATGCGGCTCGCGCGTCGGCGAGTTCTCGTCGCCGGCGAGCGCCTCACGGAGCAACGGGCCGTCGAAGTACGCGGCGAAACGAGGCGGGTAGTGCGGCGAGGCGACCTTCGGACGACCGACGGGCGCCAGGCCCACTCGCCCGCGCTGGGCTACCGGGCTGTCGACCTCGTTCTCCTTCCCCGCCACGTCGCTGACCTGGGTCGGGTTGGGCCACGTCGCCACATGACGGGCGACGCCCGCCTGGAGGAACCTCTCGAAACTCTCCTGGGAATCGAGCCGCACCTCGAGGTCCACCTGGGGGGTCACCTGGGCGACCTGCTGGATGGTGTAGCGGGCGATCTCGCGGCCGTCCGGCGCGTTCACGATCCCCGTCGCCTCGATCGTGTAGATGTTGAACGACTGGAAGCAGAAGGGGCAGGTCGTCGTGTCGGTCTCCAGCGCGGCGGCGTTCAGGGGGTTGATGGCGTTGGCGAGGATGGCGGCGCGGCTCTTGGGCGTGAGCTTCTTGTCGTCCACCAGATGGTCGAGGATGCCCGCCAGGTCGTGCTCGAGGTCGGTGAGGAGGAGGCGGACTTCCACCGGCACGTCCTCGTCGAAGCTGCGTGCGCGGCTGACCGCCGCGGCGGGCAGGTAGGCGGCATCGCTGGAGACGTTGAGGGTTCCGCTCTCGCGCTTCCAGTAGCGGACGGCGTCGCCCTCGATGGAGATCCAGTAGCCGTCCACGTCGTCGGTCCCGCTCTCGCTCTGCTTGGGCTCGGGCAGGAAGGTGCGGGTGTCCACGCCGGCGTCGGCGGAGGCGAGCTCGACGACGGTGGAGCCCGTATCGACGTCGCCGGCCAAGCGGGCAAAGACTCGCAGGTGGGCGATGAGCTCGTCGAGGTCGTCGGTCCAGGTCTCCACGTTGCCCTCGCCGTCGTCGACGGTCAGCTCGTCGTAGCCCACGCCCTTGTGCTTATCCTCGTCGTCGAGGTCGGGCTCGTGGAGCTGGATGCCGCGCAGGAGGGCTCGGAGCACCTCGATGCTGCACGTGTTGAGGTTCACGGGGTGGAGCAGTGGTGTGCCGGGCTCGGGGCGGTCGACGAGGGGAGCGGAATGGACGGTCACGTGGCGAGCGATGAGGCGGAACTCGCCCTCGGTAAGGTCGTCGACGGCCTGGCGCAGGTGGCTCACGCTGGTCATCTCGTGGGTGCTGCGATAGGCCACGATGGCCGCTGCGACGGCCTCGGCTCGGGTGGAGCCAGGGTTGTCGGGGTCGAGCACCTCGTCGAAGAGGCCGAGAAGGAGGTTGGTGAGCGCGGCTCGGCTGGCGGAGACGACGTTGAGCTTTCCCTGCTCGTCGTGCGTCTCGATGCCGCACATCACGCCCGTGGGGTCGGGCTGTGCGAGTTCGGCGAGGGGGTCGCCGGGCGTCTCGGGCTCGGAGAGGATCACGCGCAGCTCGCCGCTGGCATCCACGTAGGGGGAGTTGTAGATGGTGGTTGCTTCGTCGTTCTCGACGGCGATCTGCTCGTTGGACTCGTGGGACTGCTCGAGGCGTGCTCGGGCGAGGTGGAGGGCGCCGCGTGCGGCGAGGCGGGCGCGCACGCGCGCCGCGAAGTTGATGCTCGCGTTCTCCTCCTGGCGCATCGAGATGGCAAAGGGCGCCCCGATGATGGCCAGCCCCACCAGCACCAGCACCACCATGAGGATGGCGAAGCCCCCTCGGCGGCGCTGCCGGTGCAGTGCGCTGCGAAGCGTAGGTCCGCGATGTCTGCCACGCCTGCCCGAACGCATTCTGTGTCTCCCGATGCGGTCGCCCCGCGGCCGCTAATCCTCCGGCGGATCCGTCTCGAACACCTCCACGCTGCCCAGCCAGTTGACCCGCACGACCCGCAGGAGGCGGTCCTCCTCCGAGATCACGCGGAAGAGCACGGCGCGGGTGTGGTGGCGCGGGTCGAGCTTGCCCTCGGCGTCGAAGTGCACCCGCCCGTCGGGGCTCTCGCCCGCGTCGAGCGTCACCTCGGTGTTCTTGGGCAGCTTCTGGACCTCGCCCGCCACCAGGCCGGCCACCTTCAGCTCGTCGAGCCGGCCTCGGAAGTAGCTCGTGCCGTCCGTGCCGATGTGGAGCTTCTCGGTGTTCGGTGTGAGGAGGGCCGTGCCGTCGATCGCCTCCTCCTGCCGCCCCGCCTCCTCGCCGTTCACGCTCACGATCAGGAGGCCCCGCGTGTTGCCGCCGGCATCCTGGCCGTTGCGCACGTAGGCCATGGCCACGTGGCTCCAGGTGTTCGCGGGCACCACGGCGTCGGTGTCCGCGGCGACCTCCTGCGTGCCGCCCGAGGCGTCCACCCGCACCCGCGCATCCACGGCGAAGAGCCCGT
>Ga0272441_10009788_pt1 | contig 14693 bp, 22 predicted proteins | sample SSMProp6N_FD_193582 | JGI IMG/M metagenome (GOLD analysis project Ga0272441, IMG submission 193582) | Marine sediment archaeal communities from Little Sippewissett salt marsh, Falmouth, MA, United States - SSM-Prop-6N | ecosystem: Environmental > Aquatic > Marine > Wetlands > Sediment ... | reverse complement strand
TAAATTCATTATAATTAGAAAAATTTACTTCAATATTATCATTACCGTTAAATGATTTCATCAACTTTATAGAAGTAGATTGATGAACTGCTTTTTGTAATGGAGTTATAGCAATATGTTTTAACATTATTTTGGAAATAATATTTCCTTTTGAATCTTCTCCATCAACATTATCATCAGATGATTTTTGCAGAATCTTTCCACCCAAAGAAGCTCCAAATCTATTACTCTTAGCTTTCAAAGCTGGTTGAATAACATTATCAACATACCTATTTCCTTTAAAAAGAAAACCTCTGCAAACAGGAATTTGTCTATTAACATCAACAAAAAACTCTGTTGGTTCGCCGATTATTGCTTCAGCTCTATCTATTGGATTTTTCCCTAAAATAGAAATATGATCATAATCTATTACACCGTCTTGCAAAAATCCTTTTATACAATCTTCATCGAAAGCTTTTAGAAGTATTTTGTCATTTACTCTGTCAAACGTAGGTTTATTTGGAATAATTTCGATAGGAATTCTATCATTTGATTCTTCTCCAGCTTTTACCATATCAACTGGAAAACTAAAATAATTTAATTCCATTCTTCCTCCTCTAAATAAAAAAAGCCTAACACAAGATTTTGTTTTCTTATGTTAGGCTTGGAGCCTTTTGAAAAACTTAAACTTTATAAATATTAATTATAATTTATCTCAATATTATTACTATGTAAACAAGAATTTTCAAAAAAATTGTTAACTTTTTCTAAGATTATTTTTTGCATCTTCTATAAGAAGAGTTACGGCAAGATAGAAAGAATTGTAATCATGAACTATACATCCATGACCTAATCTTTCTATTTTTATTCTCATATTATCTAAGCATTTTTTTATCCCATCTAAATCCCTTAAAACCTCTTTATTGTTGCAAGTTTCTAATTGTTTCTTCTTTTTTTGTTCTTTTTTCATTTATTTTTCTTATAACCTTATTGGTTCTTCTTAAAATACAATAAGTTGAAACTTTACAAAAATCAAAAATTTTATTAGCTTTTCTTTTCATATATTTATTATATACAAAGAATAAGATTTTTTAACACTATAAATCTACTACTTCTTTCCTTTGAATTGAATCTTCTTCCTTATTAAATGTTAATGGTAATGATATCACCTGTTTACATTGTTGGCATCTACAGAGAACATTTCCATCTTCATTAAGAAAAACCAATCTAGATTTAATAACAATATCTCCAGTATTTTTAAACTGTTTAACGTTATTTTCTAATATTTGTTTTTTGCAATGTGGACATTCAAAAATCATTTTTTCTTCCTATTGTATATTTTATATTTAACATTGTCTATATACATTATTCCATTATTTATATTAATAAAATAAAAATTCAATTTTCCATTACATATTATTAAATACATCATATTAACTATTATATTCTCTATATCTTCATATGAAAAAAAATCCTTACTTCTATGAACATGATATATTACTATTAAATTGTTTAAACTAAAAAGAATTTTTGTTAATGCTCTTAATTTACTAAAAAAACCCATTCTAAACTTATGTGGTGACTTACTCTTATTATTAACTTTATAAATTTTCCTTAATATGTTATCTTTCCCGGAAACAAATCCACACTGCTCGTCTTCATTAATGTTTATTAATTCATTATATAATTTCTTATCTATGTAAATCATATGAATCCTTTTGTATCATTAACATTCATTTTTGCTATCACTTCTTTTTCTAAAAGTTTGTCTTCTAATTTTTTTTGTTCATCTCTTAATTTTTGATATTCAACTAACAAATTCTTTATTTTAGAAATGTTTTCATCAGAAAATGCATCTAGATTTATTTCATCAAAAAGCATATTTAAAAAAAATCCTCTTTCGCCATAATCTTTGTTTCTATGGTATTGAACTCTTTGTCTTTTTTCAAATAACTTAAATATTTCTTCTATAGATTTTTCCAAATCTACAAGATGAAACCTTATTTGTTGTATTTTTGAAAAAGTATTAACATTTTCTTTATTTAATTTCATTATACTTCCTTATCCAATAAAATACCCATATCTTTACAATTTTGTTTTAAAAAATTTATTGAATTGATGCATTCTTTTTTAGTTTTATATTTCCTACTTGTTAATAATATGCTAAATTTAGAAGTAATTAGATTGTATCTCCAATTACCACTTATGTCTGCATATACTCTAAAAACGCAATTTTTCTTATATTTTTTTCTAAATAATTCTTTTTAAAAAACTTAAATATTGCCATATTATTACCTTTTATTTCTAATAGGACCTTCTATATAAAAATTATTATAAATCCAATTTCCTAATGTTTTTTCTCCATAAAAACAATTATACACATTTTCTTTCTCATCTTCTAATGTCCAATATCCTCCCTGCTCATCTATATTATAGAATATTATATACCCGTTCCAAAATCCTAACTCTATTCTTATTGTATCTTTATCCATTATCAACCACCATTATTTGCATTATTAGGTATAAACCCTGAATGAATCATCCAATGTGAGAAAGATTCTTTAGATTCGAATCTGTTGTGCTCCTTTCCTTTGCTGTCTGTAACAGTCCAGTACACTCCATCAACCATACTCTTATCTTTAATCATGTTTACATTATAGCCGTTCCATGTTCCTATTTTCATTTCTTATTCCTCCACTTTCCTTCTTTGAAGCCCTTGTTCATGTAAGGAAGAATGTCTGATGACTCATTAACCAAAGTTATATTTAATTTCTTTTTTATTCTATTTGATAAAATTTTGTATTCCATTGATCTTAAAAAGTCTCCTCCTTTTCCTTTATACTTTTCAACAATTCTATCTAATTCTTCTTTTGTAGCTGTTCCTAATTCTGTAGATAAGATATATCTATTCTCTATCTTAAAATATATATCTTTTTTCATTACAACTTCTGCAAACATACTTGTAGGAACAAATGCAGGCAAGTGGCCTTCCCACTTTCCATGGCTCTGCCTTTCGAGATAATCGTCTATACTTCCTTGAGCCGCTATATCCTTTGCCATATACTCATAGTATTTTTGGTTCTCTTTTGCATTAAGCTTTGATTTGTTAAAATGAGTTTTCTCATCAATTCCTTCAATAGTATTTGGCATATTCTCAAAAATTCTATGTAAAGATCTTGCATGGTAAGTAACAGATTTTTTAGTCTTTTTCTCTAAAACTTTTACTATAGCTACAGTTTTATCAGTTTCCCTTTGTATCTCCATTAATTCAAAAGCCTCTCCATTATCTTTTCTTATTATCGTTTTACCAACAAATTTATCTAACACAGATGAATCTTCTAACCTTGTAGAACTTTTCTCACTCCACTCTCTATGATCATACATCTCGCCAGAATAAAAAGAGGTGCCAGCAACTGGAGTCATATTGAAGTCAGGATGCCTCATTATGTCCTGCTTGAGTATTATCGAGATCTCGCCGTATCCGCTTCCGTTGCCGTTTGGCCCAATGATGCTGAAGACATGCTTGTTTGTACCCAGCTCTTTGTCAACTTCATACCCTATAGCCCCTTTTTTATCTTCTAATGCTAAATCTACTATTTTACCAAGTATATTTTGAAATGATTTTTTATATTCTTCTTCTCCTAATTCCTTTTTTAATAATTCAAAAGTTACTGGTATTATTCCGCCATCACTTTTTTTTCTATCTTCATATAATAACTCTGCTATTTTATTTCCATATTTAGGTCTTATCTCACTCTCTATATAAGCATATACCGAGTTCCTCCCGCTTTCTTCCAACTGGTCTAATGACTTCAAACCACCGCTTTCAAGAACTTTAAGAAATTTATCTGTACTGAGAGAATGTACTGGCGTGAGGTTCTTTGCAAAGGATTCTATTTTTTTTATATTTATTTTTTTTAATTCATTAGCTAAACTAATTTCATTCTCTAAATTATCCCTAATATCAAAAAGATTATCTACTTCTTTTTGTAAAATAGTTATTTCTTGTATAATTTTTTGTGATAATTCTTTATTATTGTATAAAGCTATTTTTTTCATTATTTTTTCTATAGCTTTATTATTTTCATTTTGTTTTTTTAAAAGATCTTCTTTATTAAATATACTTTTTATCTCGTCATTGAGAAACCTCTCGTTGGCCTTGAAGTCTATTCCCTTGTTGAGGTTTTTAATCGGGATTTCTTCAATGAGATCCTTATTTTCCTCTTTTCTAAGGACAAGCTTTTTTGTCGTGTATGGAACCCATTTGTCCTTCGAAACCTTCTGCATTTTTTTTCCTTTCCATGTCCTTATCGTGCCGACCGGGAAATCTTTGGACTTTTGAAGCTCTTCACTATATATTGCATTTGATTTCATTAATTTATCCCATTTGTTTTTTTTAAAAATCTCAATGAAATAAGGATGTATTTTTTTCTCCTTTAAAATAATTTGATCTTTCCATTCTTCCAAACTATTTTTATATCTATTCTTTAATTCCTTTTTGTTTACTCTTATCATTATTCCTTCTTCAAAATTAGAAAATTTATATCCTAAAGTATCATTTGGAGTATTAGCTAAATATACTCCTTTTCCTAATTGCCCAGTCTTAGATTCTTTAATACCTTCACTAGTTATTTTTTTAATAGAATCTTTAGAAGTTATATGATAAAAATAATCATTAGAATTTTTATTCAGTTCATTTATATTTATTTTCTCTTTCTTTTCTCCAATCTCTCTCCAAACTCCGTCTCCAACCTTTCTATATGTTTTCCCTCCCCATGTTCTTGTGCTTCCTATTGGTAGTTTTCTTGACTTTAGTAATCCATCTTTGTCACAACCCCAATCATAATCTATTTCTTCTATAAATCCACCATCTAAAGATTTTACCATCGTTCCCTTAAACTGTTTTGAAAATATCTTCTCTTTAAATTCATCTATGGACATGGTTGTCATTGTGCCAAAAAACTTCGGGCTATCATATTGTCCTAAATATGCTTTCTTTGCCTGTTTGCCAGAATCAAACCCTAACATTACCTTATCTTCATCGTATTTGGATGTCTCTGGGTCATTCTGGTGAACCACAAATACTACCTCAGAGTTTTTATTTGGACCAATATAACAGTCCAAGTGATCTTTGTCTTTGCCTACAGTTCCTCTTATATATCCATAAGGATATTTCATGTATGTCTTCCATTTTTTTCCATTATTATCTGTGCCTTCTCTATAAGATCCTTTTCTGTTTTCTATTGATATATCCACTCCTTGAAATTTTGTTCTACCTTGAAGTTTGTGTCCACTAAATGTTAATGATTTTAATAATAAATTTTTATTTGTTTTGAAATATATTCTCTTTTCTGATTTTTCTATACTATCTTTTCTTAAAAGTCTTTCTATTAATTTTACTCCTTCTGGCTGGTAATTATTGAGAACCTCTAAATATCCTATATTTGATACTTTTCCTAAAATATACCATTTAAATAGGGTTGCTAAAACTTCTTTCTCATTTGAGTAAGTATGTTTTTGAATGAATATTCTTCCGTCACCATCCTCATTTTTTAATTTGTTAAATATATTCTCCAATTTTAGTTTGGATATTATGTCTAATTTATCATATCTAAAAAACTGATGGCCGAGTTCATGGATAAAATCTCCCATAAAATCAGGTGTAGATTCATATAATATTATAACACCACCATCATATTCTGCCCTTGACATCTCATTTGTTCTGTCATTCTTTTGGAGATATACTATTATATTATTTTTAAGTTTTATAGCTTGGTCTATTTTGTTTATGATTTCATTTAACTTATTATATACAAGATTAGTTCGAGATTCTTCCCAGCCAAAATTTTCTAAAATAAGTTTACCCATTCTAAGTTCCTTTCTTTTTAAGTTTATCTATGATTGCTTTTATTAACTCTATCAGCTGTTTCATTTCTTATATTCTCTTATGTACTTTAGAAAGTTGTCTTTCTCTTCTTTTCTTATCTCTTTTAAAGCATCATTTAGTTTCATTTTATTCTCTAAAACAGCATGTGCCAATTTATGTGCTTCTTTTGATATTTGAAACTTTTTTTCTTCTTTTATAGCTTCTTTTGATCCAATTTTTTCCATCATCTTCTCTTTTGCTCCGGGCCCTGTTCCGTTTTGTGGCCCTCCTTGAGATCCAATTGGTTTTCCTCCACATTTTCCTCTATCACTTTTTATTAGATCACCTCTTTCACTTAATTCATTTGACTTGAAAAAATCTGAATCATTTAAAAATGGTTGTTTCATGGTTTTACCTCCAATTTGTTTATTTTCTCTTTTGCCTCTATGTAATATTTTTCTACTTTATTTTTAAGTTCTTTGTTTCTAGTATCTTCTAATTTGTTATTTATATCCTCTAAATATCCTAAAAATTCATTTGCTTTGTCTATTCTTTCTTTTTCTAAAAAATTTTTAACTTTCTGCAGATAGTCTTCTGCTTGTATAACAAAATCATTTTTTGCTTTTATTAAATCTAAGTTTAGTTCTTTAGATTTTTCTATTTTATAAACTATCTTATTTATTCCAGTATCAAATTCTTGAACTGCAGGATTAATAACTTGGTACCAATGAGTGCACCACGGGTGAGTAGGAATACAAATCCACTGGTCATTTACACCTCTTCCTACATTGTTCTTTCCTATCCATATAGCATATTGAGCGTATTCATCATCTATTCTATCATCAGACAGTGGTGTATCTACTAATAGTACAATAGTACCTAACCATTTGTTGCACCATTCATTTGGTTTTTCCCCTGGAAAATAATTCCCAGAATATACAAAATATGTTTTCTTCCCTTTATTTTCATCTCTAACAGAAGCAAGGTACCCGTTGCTCATAGCATAGGAAATTTCGGTCACGCAGATTCTTCTCCAATCGCGGTTTATTGCTTCTATTGTCTGTTTAGAAAATTGTTTACCCAACTCGTCTGATGGGTCGATCCAGAAAAGCCGCTGTGTCATTTCTCCAGCAGATAATCCTTCTTGTAATCCCTCTGTTATTTGTTTTCTTACCATTCCAATTATTTTGTTTTTCAACGACCCATCTCTAATGGAAAGGTGTTCTGCAGCATGTTGTTGAGCATATTGAAGAGTCTTGTTTTCAAAATCAGAAAATTCAAACTTTGTCTTTATTTGTTCAGGCTCATTAGGTATCTGTCCATATCTGTCTTCTATTTCATTGTAAGACATGGACTTCCTTTGATTTGCAGGTACGCCGTCTTTTTCCAGCTTCTGTAATAGTTTTCCAAATAATCCTGCTCTTACAACCATTTCTTCTTCAACGTTTCCTATCTTGTCGTCTAAGAAATCTACTATGTCGTTTGACATCTGAGTCCAATCAGTTTCTGTTAGAGGTTCTTTTGTTTCTGGATTATATGTTATTTTTCCCTTAAATTTTATTGGTTCAAGTGGTTTTCCTTTATTAAACCCAAATTTTTTAAAAAAATTTAAGGACGTCTTAAATTTATCTCTCAATCTAGAAAAAAGACTTTTATAAAAAAGAATATTATTTACTTCTTCACCATTTGATATTTTTAACAAAGTATCTTTTTCTATTTTTATTGATTTCTGCATATGAGTTGGATCTACATCCAGTTTTAATGCAAGTCCTATTGCTATAGATTTTAATACTTCTTCGACATATCTTATTAAAGCTTCAGAATATTCTCGCACCCATGCAAATTCGCTAATATCATATTTAGCTAATTCATCTGTTGCTTTTATTAATAGTTCATTTACTTCAAATTCACTTTTTATTAAATTTTCTGATAGTTTTAATTTCATATCTTTTTATATTAATTTACCATATATTTCTTCAATTTTTTATTTTTTTTTAATCCATTTTGTATCTTTATAAGGCTTAACATCTCTTAACATTACTGTTTTAATTTTTCCTTTTACATTACCACGAATTCCATAATAATTTCCTTCTAAAGTTCCTTTTTCTTTGTTTATTTTTGTAATTTTAATAACTGTACCATCATCCAATTGTACAAAATCACCAATGTTCTTTCCATTCTTCTCAGCTTCTTTTGTTTCTTTATCTTTTTTTAATTTTAATTTTTTTTCTTTAACATCTGATCTAACAGTTTCTTTTTCAATTTGAATAGGTTGACCATTTTGCCATTCAAATATAATTCTTCTTGTTCCGTCTCTAATTATTGTCAAATCCCCATCTTTTACACCACGATAAGATCCAGCTGGGATTATTTCTTTGATTTCCTCATCTGACATTTCTGATAAATCTCGTGTGGTTGATATCATTTCTGATGATTTTTTTTCTAATTTTTCTTTTTTAACTGGTACCCAAACCCCTTCTTTTATTTTTTTTCTGCCTTTTGAAACTGTTCCAATAGGCATCTTCTTAGATTTAATAAGACTGACCTCCCCAGTATTTTTGTTTATAAACAAACTAGAAGACTTACTCATTGTTTTACCTCCCATTTTTTTATATACCTCTGTGACCATCTTCCAATAAGACTCTTCAGACATTCCTTTTTTTCTCTTTATTTTAGACTTGGCTTTCTGCCAAATTGCTTCGTCTCTTTTATTTTTTACAAATCCCGGCATAATTGCCTCCTTATTTTTCTATTATTATACCTTTTTTCATTATTTTCTTCAAGGCTCTTATTCCTTTTTCACATGATTTCTTATTGATATATCCTTCACTTGACGCAACTATTTTATTATTAGTTGAAATTGCTCTAAACCTGTATTCTCCTCTGCTGTCATGGTAAATAACTATTGTGGGTTTTAGATTTGATATTCCTAAAATCTTTTTAAAAAATTTCACTATTTTCATTTTTTTGCTCCTTTCTTTTTTACTTCATCGTAGTTCCCTTTTGGAACCCCTATTATAGAGTTGTATGCTTTCTTTAATGGGATATATCAGAAATAATCCTCTCCTTTTAATTTAATATAAAACAAAGTTATTTTTTCCACAAAGCCTTGGCAATCATCTATTCGTATTTCTTTATCCTCAGCTATATTGTAATCATTTATTAATTTGTATCTTAAATATTTTAACTTTATAAAATCCTTAACAAATAGAGCTATCAAGAAAATTCCTATAGGAACAATTATAAACTTAAAAAATCCAGTGTTTAAAATATAATCAACTGTTTGTTTTGACTCAAACATTTTTTTCACCTTCTTCTAATTTTTTCTCCATTTTAATTAATACTGAATAATAATTTTTAAATTCTTTTAAATGATCTTTTGCTATCATTTTATAAACCTCTTCTTCTGGTGGCAATTTTCCATGTTTATTAAAATAATCTTCTATAAATTTATATGTTCCTTTGTGTTCTGTTTCTATTTTTTTTCCAATTTCTAATTGCTTTGATTTTGTAAGATCTATTCTTTCATCATTTAAAAAAACATTTATAAAATTAGTAAAATCATTCCATATTTCTGACTTCAACAAGTATTTCTCTATAACAGGTTTTATATATTTCTTAACAGATTTTGTCACAGCTGCTTTTGATATCTTCATTAATCTAGAGACTTCTGCTTTGTTTTTTCCTTGTGAAATATACTTGAATATATTTTTTGCAGTATCATTCTTTATAGCATCACCTATTTTGCTAATAGTTTCCTTAAATTCTATTTCTTCTATATCTTTACCAGATCTAACATCAGGAATTTTTTCTTCTAATTCTGCCTTCTTACCTTCCTCATCTTCAAAAGAAATATTTATAGATTTTTCATTCATAGACTTAGCTAATCCTTTAAAAATATAACCAGTCACATATTTTCTTGTATAACTTAGAAAAGCTTTTGGATTTCTAGAAATATCAAAATTATTTATAGCGTTTATAAATCCTTCATTTGCATCTTGTAAAGTATCTTGAAAACTATCTAATCTTGATTTCATTTTGTTTACTGTACTAACTATGAAAGCCTGATTTTCTTTTATAAAATTATTTCTGAATTTATCATCTTTTTTTAATTTTTTTATATCTTCTATTGTTACTTTGTTTAAGCTTACTTTTTCTGTTTTTTCTGATATTGGCACCCATTTTCCAGTAGCAAGTTTCTGGTATTTTTTTCCTTTATAAAGTCTCACTGTTCCTACTGGAAATTTTTTTGATTTAAAAAAATCATTTGCATCTAACTTTTTATCTACTATAAATATTAATTTCATTGATTGTCCTTTTTCATATCTATAAGTTTTTTTGCCAATTGACCTTTATTTTTATTATGAATAGGTTTGAAGGTCTTAGCTATTTTTTTATTTTCTACAAATTCAACTTTTATTGGATGTTCTTCTATTTTTTCAATATTGATATTTTTTTTCATTTTTTCTTCATCAAACAACTTTACATTTGTCTTTATTACTTTTATACTTCTATCAACAAACTCATTCATTTTGTGAACTTTTTCTGTTATTTGTTCTGTTAAATGTTCTATAGCTATACTCATTTTGTATATTCCTTTATCCTAAATGATAAATTTTTAAGTTCTACTGTAACGTCTAAAATTCTTTGTATTATTTGATCAACATTTCTTATCATTGTTTCTTGGAAAGCTTTATCTTTTTCTCTATTTTTATCAAATTCATGATATGCATTTTCCAATTTATTTATAGATTGCTCCAACTCACTCAATTTTTCTTTAAAAACTTTGTGATCTAAAGAAAAATCCTTTGAATGATTAGCTATAATATCTTTTATATTTATTTTATCCTTGTTTGCTTTATGATATTTGTAAAAAAGATACAATAATAAACCTATTATCATAACACAGACTGCAACAACAGCCCATGAACCGTATAATTTAAAAACTTCAACTATGTCTCTTAAAAAACCAATTATTTCTTTAAACATTAAAATCTCCTAATCTATAACTATTTCAATATACTCCCCTTTAGATTTTAACATATCCTCATTAACATTTTTCTTAGATTTAAACTCTTTTTCATCAAATTTTTCATCTGTTAATTCTTGTGATTGTTCTTCAAATTGCCCCTCATTCTCTTCACCAAAGCCTTGTTCTTTCATTGCATCCATTTGTTTGCCTTGCAAAAATACTTGTGAATTTATTATGTCTCCGCCTTCTATAGGTTTCAGATCTTTTTCTTTTCTTTTTTCATTTATAGTCATATATACTGAAGTTTGTTTTTCATCTATCTCCAATTCGGCTTTTTGGTTTATTCCTTCTATTCCAACAAATTCTACATAATAAGGATCCCATTCTGGAACCATATCTTTTATTTTGTTTATCCATCCTTGATGAAAGCCTAATATGTCTCTTAATCCTCTGTCTTTTGAATATACTATTTTACTTTCAGGGTTATCATACATTACACTTTGTGTTCTATTAAACCTTATTCCCAATTCTGCTGGGTCTATTCCATGAATTGCACATATCCAACTACATAATACTTGAACATATTCATTGAATTCCATATCCCTATTACTTGAAATAATTGAATTCCATTTAGCTCCGTGCTTAAGAAATGGAGTTCTCCACATCCCCTTAACTCCCCTAAACATTGCTACCCATTCTCTTTGAAGTTCTTCCAGGTCTGGTTGGTCTACATCACTGTCAAAAGAGAAGAAACCTTTAGGCTGGGAACCTGAATTGAAAATCTCTTTGTTGTAAGCCATAGCAAATAACCATGCTGTTATTGCATCAATACACATTTCTAAATATGAATATCCCCAACCCCTTTTATCAATCTCCACTCTTTTATTCATGTAATCAAAGAGCAAGTCATCCTTAGTAAAAACTTCTACTACTCTTCCATCAATTTCCTGAACGAATTTTATTTTTTTATCTCCCTCATATCCTACATCTGGTAACGTTCTTTTTATTGTAACTCCATCTAAAACCCAAAAATCGAGAAGTCTTCCCTTTTTATCACGTCTCAATGAAAAAGCCAATTGATCAATTGTCATAACTTCCCTTGTAGCCAATTCTATAATATCACATAATTTATCCTCTCTATCTTCTGCACCTGAAAAATCAGTAAAACCACTATTTAAAAAGAAATCTTCTATCTGTTTCATTATAACTTTATCTTTTTTATTTGGAGTAGCGTCTCTATCAGCTAATCTGCATTTTAATCCTTGCTCTTTCTCATTATAAGCTCTCTTTGTAAATGGTTTTAACTGCATACATCTTATATTTTGAATAGCCCCTATTGGATATACTCTATGAGCAGCTTCTCTTAATATCCTAAATGATAAATTAAAAAATCTTTCTCTTACTCCTCTAGCCGTTGTAAGTGATCTTGACATCCAATCCTGTGGGTATATAATTCCCTTTATATTTGGATTTATAGCACCTGCCCCTCTATCAATGCTTGCTCTTCTATTAAAAGATTTCATATAATCTAAACCGAAACCTTCTATACCCTTTAATTTTTCATATGATTCTAATTTATCATGATCTATCGCAGAATTTTTTTTATATTCATTTGAGTTTATTCTACCAAAAGTTGAATCAATATTGTTTTTACCTAATATTGACATTGAATTCATAATAAAACTCCTTATAATAAAAAAGGTCACATACAGAACAATTACTTAAATCCTATATGTGACCAAAAATTTAATCTATGTAGCGGTGTGGGCGTACAGATTTATGTTTTTTAAACATTTATCTTTCATATTATTTATAAAATACAAAAGTAAAAGTCACTAGTAAACAACAAACTTCAAAAAAATTGTTAACTTTTTTTAATCTTATTTTTTAATTTATTTTTAGATTTTATTAAATAAGGTAAGTCTAAGAAGTCTAATACTAATTTATATATTTTAAGTTCACTTTTATATTTTAGTAATATCTCTTCTTTCTTTAATGAAATTATATCTTCTATTATTTTATCTCTTATCCCCATCTCATCCCCTTAATTAAAATTACGAAGGAAACCTAGAATAAATTGAAGATGATTCTATTTCTGTAGTATACCATTCTTCTATAACTTTTAAATTATTTTTAACTATATCTTCACTTATATTTTTATTATTTAAAGAATCAATATAAATATTAAATTCAACAGATTTTTTTGATTTCTTATTAACTATCTTAGTTCTTGCCTCTAAAGCTTTGAAAGCTTCATTTTTAACTGGCTCTTTATAAACAAAAACAAAAAAATTTGATAAATCAAATTTTAAAAACTCCTTATTCTCCTCTATTAATTTCATTTTATATCACCTCCTATTTTTTCATATTTAAAAATAACCCTATAATTTTCTTTCATATCAAATTTGTTTATTGAATTATTTTCTAAATTAATTATCTCTTTTAATTTGCCATTTTTATAATAATGATAATGAACTTCTTTATACATTTTTCTTTTTAAATAAGATATGACATCACCATTAAATGAAACTTTTTCTTTTACTAATTTCCCAGATTTACTGTATATTAATTTGTTAATATATTGAAGCTTTCCATTTTTAAAAATATTCTTACGTATAATTCTATCTCTTTTATCATAAAAATATTCAACATCATCAATAATTTCACCGAATGAATTATACATCTTTTCGTATTTTAATAAGTTATCTTTATAGAAATATTTTGTCTTTCTAATTAAATACATATCATCAATATAATTTTCATATACATTCTTCTCAACCAAATTACTTTCTTTATTATATTTATAAACATATATTTCAACTATTCCATTATTATAATTAGAAACTCTTTTTATTAATTTCTTTTTAGTATTATATTCAAACGAAGAGTAATAACCTGAAACAAGATTGGTTTCTTTTGTAAGTATATTATTTTTATAAAAAGACATAAACAAATCATTTGTTATACTCACTTTATTGCCAAACTTTTCTTTAAATATTATATGATATTCTTTAGTCAAATAAGAATTATATCTAGAACTAAATATATTAATTGGAGTTATAGATAAAGTTATTAACAAAAAAATAAATTCAACACGTTTCATATTGCACCTCCAATAATATAATACCTTAAATAATGAAAATAGTTAACTATTATCTTTTATTATCTCTTGTGTTTCTTTTATTAGTTTTTTTAAATTTGTATTTAAACCAATTATTGATTTCTCTAATTTTTTAGATTCTTTTTCTACTTTAGAAAATTTTTCCCATATTTTTTTAAAACCATCAAATACATATACGTTATTTTTCATAATAACCTCCTAATCTTCCAATAATTTTTGTACTGCTATTTCTTCAACCGATGTTGAAATTAAGCAAACACTTTTCTTTTTTCCATATTCATGTTTATAAACAACCCATTCTTTAAAAAGAGAATCCCAAACCATCCATTTATTACCATTTGATATTCTTAAGTTTTTATCTTCTTTTTTTAAAGCTTCAACTATTGTTATATAAAATGTTTTTTCATCTTTCACAATAATCTCCTTAAAATTTAATGCTATTATCATCTATTAATTTTGCTAGATCATAATCTTGTTCATAATTAGTTTCTATATATTCATCAAAATCCATTCCCTCTTCATTTTCCCAATCAATCCATTCGTTTGAATCTTCGTCAAGCATTTGTACACCAGAAGCATTGCTAAAATCACCTTTGATATTTTCTTGAAATTGAAATTGGTCATAAACAGACAAAACATCTAATATCTTTTTAGCTTCTTCGATAGAACTTACATCAACATAAAATGCTTTACCGGAAATTTGTGGATTATGCCATATTCTTAGTTTTATCTTTTCTTTTAAAGATTTTGAAAAA
>Ga0272441_10009785_pt1 | contig 14697 bp, 10 predicted proteins | sample SSMProp6N_FD_193582 | JGI IMG/M metagenome (GOLD analysis project Ga0272441, IMG submission 193582) | Marine sediment archaeal communities from Little Sippewissett salt marsh, Falmouth, MA, United States - SSM-Prop-6N | ecosystem: Environmental > Aquatic > Marine > Wetlands > Sediment ... | reverse complement strand
GTCATAGGCCAGCGCGGCCCCGTGCGTTTGTTGACGGCCGCCCTCCTCGCGCGGTCGCACTGCCTTCTGGTGGGCGTGCCCGGGCTCGCGAAGACGCTCCTCGCCCGCTCGCTCGCCGAGACCCTCCACCTCTCCTTCAAGCGCATCCAGTTCACGCCCGACCTGCTGCCGTCGGACGTCACGGGGACGCACGTGATCGATGTCGATGAAGAGACGGGCAGGCGCGAGTACCGCTTCCTGGAGGGGCCGGTGTTCGCGAACATCGTCCTGGCGGACGAGGTGAACCGCACCCCCCCGAGGACGCAGGCGGCGCTCCTGGAGTCCATGGAGGAGCGGCAGGTCACCTCCGGCCGCGAGACCTATCCCCTGCCAGCCCCCTTCTTCGTCATCGCCACGCAGAACCCCATCGAGCAGGAGGGCACCTATCCGCTTCCCGAGGCGCAGCTAGACCGCTTCATGCTCTCGGTGCACCTCGACTATCCGGCCGAGGACGAGGAGCCCGAGATCATCCGCGCGACCGCGCACGGCAAGCGCCCGTCCCTTGAGCCCGTCGTGACCGCGAACGAACTCGCCGAGCTTCAGGACCTCGTCGACGAGATGCCCGCGAACGACCGGGTGGTCCGCTTCGCGGCGGAGTTCGTGAGGAGGACGCGCCCCGCCTCCGTCAAGGCCGCGGGGGGCGTCCGCGAGTACGTCCAGTGGGGGGCAGGACCCAGGGGGGGGCTCTTCCTTGTGAGGGGCGCGAAGGCGCTCGCCGCGATGGACGGCCGCCCCAACGCCTCCGTCCAGGACGTCCGCGAGGTCGCGGTGCCGGTCCTCCGCCACCGCATATGGATGAATTTCGCGGCGGAGTCTGAGAGATGGGACACCGTCCGTGTCGTGCGGTCGGTCCTCGCCGAGATGGAGTAGCCTACGCGCCGGGGGCGGCTTCTTGGCAACGCCCGTCACCGCTTTCCGGAACGCCGGCGTGTCGCCTGTCTGCCTCCGCACGGGCAGGCACCGCGACGCACCTCCGTCGGGCTGAGACCCGTGGCGCGGCGGATGGACTTGTTGAACTGATGCGGGTCGCCCAGCCCCGTCACCTCGCCGACGAGGCCGACGGGGATCGAGGTCTCCTCGAGGAGACGTCCGGCCCGCGCCAGACGCTGGGCGTGAATCCATGCACTCACGGGACATCCGACGCTCTTGACGAAGAGCTGATCAAGCCGTCGCCGCGACAGGCGGGCCTCGGCCGCCAGCGCCGCGGGTGTCAGATCACGGTCGGCCAGATGCCGCCGGACGCGTTCCATGGCGGACTTGACGACGGTGGCCGAGGTCGCGCGCCCGCTCCGCATCTCGCGAGTCAGCCGCGCCAGGCGCCGGAGGACAAGCCAGATCAAGAGGTCGCTCTCGTCTCGGTCCGAGACACGAAGGTCGATCGCGGCCGAGAAATCTCGCTCGGTCAAGGCCGCCTCAACGCCCAGCGGGATAATCGGCGCGAGGTCGGCCGGGGTTTCCTGCCTCCTGCCGCCGCGCGGAAACCTGAAGGACGCGTGATAGTGCATCACGCGGCGCGGCGTCGAGTAGACCCGCGTGCTCCGGGGCGGGATGACAAGGACAGACCGGGGGCGATGGGCCACGCCCAAGTCCTTTTGCCGCGTATCAGTTCGATGGTCGTCTCTCCCTCGAAGAGGCCGATCTGCCACGCGGGCCCGGGCAGGTAGCGCTCCTCGGGGAGGATGCCGACAGAACTCATCCCCACCGCGTCGACCCGAGGCCGGAGGGAAAGCGGCAGGGACCAGAGCGGCGCATCCGGCGATTGCTTCGGCGTTTCCATAATAGACCAATCCGTCTTCCAAACATGTCAATTGCGCGCCGTCCGCGTGGCGGGATAGAGTGAATATGAGCGCGGGGACTGGATAGCGCAACAGGAAAGACCAATGCGGAGGAGACGCCATGCAGCTTCGGGTCCTGTCGGAGACGGAACTGGGGCGCATCCACGAGGCGACGCTGAAGGTGCTCGCGAAGACCGGCGTCGGATTCAAGGACAGTCCACAGGCTCAAGAGATAATCAAGACTGCGGGATGCCGGGCGGAAAACGAGCGGGTCTACTTACCGCATGATGTGATAGCTCAAGGGCTAGCGCACATCCCGGACCGCAACAGTCTCGACTACTACAACCACTACTTGGCATTCACGGGCCCTATTACGCTGAAACAGGGCGATGTCAGTTTCGGTCTGATCGGCAATGCGTTCACCATTCATACCTCCATGGTGGCATCCGCGAGAGGTGGATACCGCCGGGGCCGCTGCGCTACGGCTTCGACGAGGAGTTCTTCTCCAACAACTGCGACCTCAACTATGGTCCGGAAGACGCATTCTACTGGGACGACAATGGGAATCGCGTGAAGCTGGGCAAGTGGGAGGCCGACGGCCAAACCGACCAAGCGCTCGAGTTTCTCGATCACTACGCCGGCGAACAGCCCTTTGCGCTCTTCGTCTCGTGGCACCCGCCGCACAACTGGGGCTGGGGCTACCCGGCTCCCGCCGAGTACGAGTCCTTGTATGACCTCGACAAGATCGAGCTCCGCCCCGGCTGCGCGGACTCCCCGCGAAGCCGCAAGGAGTACCGGGGACACATGGCGATGTGCACGAACCTCGACGACAACTTCGGTGGCCTGATAGAGAAGTTAGACGAGAAGGGCGTCAAGGACGACACGCTGGTGGTCTACACCTCCGATCACGGCGACCTGCTGCGTTCACACGGCATCCATGACTGGCACAAGTCCCGCCCCGAACATGTCTCCTGCCGCGTCCCCCTCATCATGCGCTGGCCGGACAGATTGTCGCCACGCGTCAGTGATATGCTGATTGGGCCCCTCGACCTCATGCCGACGCTACTGTCATTGCTGCACATCGCCCCCCCGGCCACCTGCCAGGGACGCAACTATGCCGATGCATTGATGGAGGGGAAAGATAGACCCACGGAATCAGTTCCCCTCTTCTTCTGGGGCGAGGACAGCGACTGGCGCGGAGTCTATACCCATCGCCACACCTACGCCTTCGAGCCGCCCGGCGCCACCAGAGGGATCAATGTGCTCTACGACCGGCGGGAACATCCGCACGAGCTGGTCAATCTGTTCGACTCGCCGGAGCACCGCCGGGTGCGCGAGGAACTGCACGCCCTCACCAGGCGGTGGATGGACCGGTTCAAGGACGATCATGTGCCGTGGGACACCGTCAAGCATCACATCTATGTCGACCCCGCCGCCGCGGAGGCGTGGTGGGAGCCCCTGCACGTCGAATCTGCGGCGCTCAAGGGACGGCCCGTCGATCTGATTGCAGGCAAGGGAGAGGGCCATCCGAAGGTTCTGTGATTGTCAGCAGCCTGCATGCCTTGCACTGGGCTGGCTCAAGGCCGGCCTCTCCCGGGAGTGGCGCGGGCGCTTGCGCCGCGGCCCGCCTGCGGGCAGTGGTGCCCTTCGGCGCGCAGGCCTGCCGCCGCGAGTGAGCCGACTTCGGCAAAGGCGACCGGCCGCCACGCAAATTCAAGACGCGTCAGGTCAAATCTCCCCTCGTCGTTTCGGTCCGGCTCCAACGACAGCTTTGAGCGAAGGCACGCGCCGGATGAGCCGACACGCGCTACCGCCGCGCCGTCACCGCCCCTTCAGGGCCGCCGTTGGGGAATGCCCCGGGACCGGAGCGGGAGGGACAGAGCAGCCGACCGCTGAATCGCGCTCTGCTGGCCCGTTCACAGTTGCCGAAGCGCACGCACGGACCAAGAGTGTCGATCACAAAGCCCTGGGATGAGCCGAAGGAGAGAAGCATGAGTCCCGACAATGAGGTGGAAATGCAGTTCGACACGAGGGCCATTCACGCCGGCAGGGATCCGGAGTATTCGTCCTCACCCATTCATGTGGCCGCCACCTCGCGGCATTATTACACCCGGGGCGGCAACCCGACGATTCGATCCATGGAACACGCTGTCGCGGCGCTAGAGGGCGGAGCTCATGCCGTCGCCACGGCATGCGGCATGGCGGCCGTCACGCAGACGCTCCTTCCGCTGCTGAAGGCGGGCGATCACGTGGTCTGCCATCGAAGCGTCTACGACTGGACCGACTGATGGCTGCGCGACGAGATGCCACGCTTCGGCGTCGAGACGACGCAGGTCGACCTACGCGACGGCGATGCCTTCGCAGGCGCCCTGCGCCCCAACACCCGCATCGTCTACTTCGAGCCGCTCAGCAATCCCGGACTCGACCTGATCGACCTGCGCAGAATCGTGCCCGCGGCACACGACGCCGGCGCCCTGGTCGTGGTCGACAACACGTTCCTCTCCCCCGCCCTGCTTCGCCCACTGGAGTATGGCGCCTACATTGTCCTGCACTCGGCGACCAAGTTCCTGAACGGCCATGGCGACGCACTCGGTGGGGTGATCACGATGAACGATGAGGCGTTCAAGCAGAAGATCGAGCGATCACGCAATCTCCACGGTGGCGTGATCAGTCCTTTCAATGCTTTCCTGATCATGCGCGGGATCGAGACGCTTTCGATGAGGCTGAAGCGGCATAGCGGGAACGCCATGAAGGTCGCGGAGTTCCTCTCCGGCCACTCGTCCGTGAGCGAGGTCAGATATCCGGGCCTCGAGTCGCACCCCGATTTCAAAACGGCGGGAGACCTGCTGCCCGACGGATGCGGGGGCATGGTCGGCGTCACGATAATGGGGGGAATGCGCGGGCTTCATCAATTCGCGGGGGCTCTCAAGCTGGTCCGCCCCTGGGTCAGCCTGGGCGACACCGCCTCGCTGGTCTATGGGCGACACTGCGAGCCGCGCAAGGGCATACCCGAGGGGTTCGCCCGTCTCTCGGTCGGCCTCGAGGACGCGGACGACATCATCGCCGACCTGGACCAGGCCTTGAACAAGACGCTTGCCTCGACCCGCGCCTGAAGTCTCGCCCGTCGCGTCCGCTGCAGCGAGCGCTACTTTCCGGCCGCCGTCGTGCCGCCGGCCGTGATACTGACGAAGGCCTCCGGGGCGGTGATGGCGCGCCTGGACGCGGGCCAGTCCGCGGGGGGGACAAGGGGCGCGGGGACATAAGGGATGTCCAGGCGCGTCCCGCCGGGGCCGGTCGCCTCCAGCGACGGACGCCGCAGTTCCGCCGCGCGGGCGAGCGAAGGGGGCTCCGTCGCCCGGAAGTGACCCGGGAGGGGACGCGTCCCCGCCACGACCCTGAGGGCCAGGGCGTCGCGGGCCGCCGCCGAGTCCATGAACGAGAACGCCGGCGAACGCTTCGCGAAGGGAATGGCGAGTCCGGGGGGCGAGACGCGCAGGGCGTCGCGCTCCTCGCCGGGCTCCCGGGAGAGTTCCGCCGCGCACGCCGCCAGCCGCTCGACAAGGCCCGGGAGCGAGGGCCATTGGGCCCCGACGTCGGGGGGCCGCCTGAGGGGTACCGGGTCGAGCGCGAGTCCGGGGCCCGCCGCGCGCTCGGGGGAACGCTCGGCGACGCCGAAGGAGACGCGCAAGGGGCGGCCCCCCTCGTCCACTTCGGCCCACGGCCGGTCGAGGGCTTCGGCCATCTCGCGCGTGAAGCCGCCCGCGCCCAGAAGCGGTGTCCGCCGCACGACCCGCGCCGCGACGACGTGCGCGACCGCTGCCGCCGCGACGGCGACCATGACGAGTCCCCAGCGGGGCCTCACTGCGCACCCTCCCGCCCGGGCTGCGGCCCGGTCTCCTCGGAGGCTTCTTCCGTCTGTCCCGCGACTTGTCCCGCGTCCCCCGCGCCGCCGCCGGATCCGGACGCCTTGAGGCCGACCTCCTCAAGGAGCATGCGGGCCTCGAGCGCCTCGGGCGTCTCGGAGCCGTCGGCGCGGGCGCGGTAGAGCGGCTCGGAGAGCAGTTCCTCGAGCCTGTCGCGGGCAGTCACGTAACGGCCCAGAAACGTGTAGGCCCTCGCCGCGCCGAGTAGCGCCTGAGCGGAGAGGCGCGCCCCCTCGCCCGGACCCTCGGGGACGTAGAGGACCACCACCTGCATGAAATCGAGCGCCGCACGCTCGGCGAGCGCGGAGCGCTCCTCCCCCTCCAGAGACGAGGCCTCCTCCAGCCGGAGCTTCCCGAGTTCGACGTGGGCGACGGCCCGGGGCCAGCCCGCCGTCCGGGCGATCACGTTCTGGAGAATCACCTCGACCTCCCGGCGGCGCCCCTTTGCGACGAGGCACCGGGCCTTGCCGAGAAGCGCTGCGGCTCGGAGATCTATCGGGGGGTCGGCAAGGATCGCCTTCTCATAAAACGCGAGCGCGTCGTCGACCCTCCCCTTTGCGCGGGCGAGTTCGCCCCGCGCGTACAGGAGCCGCGCGCGCCCCTCTCCCTCGCCGGCGCGGGCGAGGAACCGGTCGAGCAGGGCCTGAGCCTCCTGGGGTTTGCCTTCATCGCGAAGGGCCTCGGCCACCCAAAGCGCGGCCTCCGCGGGCGCGTGAGCGGCCAGGGGACCGGTCACGAGGTCCTTCGCCGTCGCGAGCGCCCCGGCCATGTCGCCCGCCTTCTGGAGGGCCGAAGCCGCCTCGACCATCGACGCCGCGGCAAGCTTCTCCTGAGCCGTCTTCGTGGCGAGCCCGGCCGCGTCCCGGAACCGCTCCGCCGCGCGCCGGTGCTCCCCGCGGTTCAGGTGCCACCAGCCCAGCCAGTAGGCCGCGTCGGCCGCGCGCGCTGAGGCGGGGTGTCCCTTGACGATCCGCCGGGCGTAGCCCGCCATCGAGACGAGGCTGCCGAGCCGGTACTCGGCGACCGCGGAGGCCCAGATGACCTCGGGTTCCTCGGGACGTTCCTTGAAGAACTCCCGCGCCTCCTTCAGATAGGTCGCCGCCTCGGCCGGTCTGCCGCTCGCAAGGCAGGCCCGCCCGGCGAGGGCCGTCGCCCAAGGCGCGAGGGGATGTTTCGGGAACTTCCCGAGAAAGGCGGCGAAGGCCTCCTTCGAGGCGCGGGGATCGCCTTTTATGTCGAGCGCCGCCGCGCGGCGGTAGGCCGCGAGCGCCTCGACGCGAGCATCCCGGACCGGCGTCGTCGGCGCGGCCTTCGGGTCGGGCCCTTCCCCGCCCTTCTCGACCTTGTCGAGATGCGCGAGCGCCTCTGTGGGATCGAGGGCCGCGAGCGCCGCCTCGGCCGCGAGGAGCCTCGCCTCCGCCGCGCGGGCGGGAGGGAGTTCAAGCGCGAGAAGCCCCGAGGATGCTCGGGCCGCGAGGCCCTTCTGGCCCGCGGCCACCGCCGCCCACGCTGCCCGCCGCAGGACCCTGGCATCCCGGTGCGACCCCTTTGGGGCATCGCCCACGGGGTTGCCGCCGGCCCCGACAAGCGGCTCGAGGACCCCCGCGGCCTCGGCGTATTTCCTTGCCGCCAGAAGCGCCGTGCCCTCCGCGAAACGCGCCTCGGCCGCGAGCGATTCGTCATCCGCCTTCTCGCGCAGGCGCCCCGCTTCCTTGGCCGCCGTGAGCGGGTCGCGTGCCCCGACGGCCGACCACGCGAGGCCCAGCCTTGCGTGCGGGGCGACTGGGCTGGTGGCGAACTCGTTTGCCACGCGCCGATAATAAGTAAGCGCCTCACCCGGCTTCCCGGCCCGGCGAAGGAGTTCGCCCATCTTGAAGAGCACGTCCGGCACGAGCTCGCCATTCGCGCCAATAACCTTGCGGTAGGCGGCAAGCGCGGCCTTCAGGTGCTTTGGATTCCCTCCCCCCTTTGCCTTGGCCGCGAAGAACGCGGTCGCCTCGACGTCGCCGACGGCGGCGGCGAGGTAGACACGCATTACCGGACCGGGCTTCTTCGACGCGGCTTGAAGCGCCTTTCGGGCCTCGTCGATCTTGCCCACCGTGGCGAGCGACCTCGCGAGGAAGTAGCGCGCAGGCCCCTCGATCGAGCGGGGCAGCCCCTTTCGCGCGACGAGTTCCCGCAGGCGCGGGAGGGCATCGGCGGGGCGGCCGAGGAGGTATAGGGCGTTGGCCTCCCGCAGGGCCGCCCGGGCGTCGGAGCGGAGGGCGGCCATCGCCTCAAGCGAAGCGTCGAGGTCGCCCGCGCGGAAGAGCGACTCGGCCGCCATGAAGCGCGCCTCAGCCGCGCGCTTGTCGTCGGGATGGGCCTTGGGAAAAGCGGCGTAGGCTTCGGCCGCGTCCGCGTATCTCCCCCCCGCGAAGAGGTTCGCCGCCGCTTGGTAGGCGTCGTCGGCGGGGGACGGGGGCGCCCCCGCACGGGCCCCCGCGGCGAGGGTCAGGGCGGCAAGGATCGCTGCTGTGCGTCGTCTTGGCATTGGAACCATCCCGTGGTCGCCTGGAAAGCCAATGCGGAACAACGTCCGCGACAGGATGACATCGTTTCCGCCAGTCCCCGTGGACTGTTCTGTTGGCTTTAACAGTTGAGAAGGCCCCCCGGCACGGGAAATCATGCCGGCGGGCCCATGAGTGATTCTCCGTCAGGTCGCCCGCACGGGGCGCTGCTGGCGCGCTACTCGCTCACGTCCCTCCACTCGAGCACCTTCGGCCTGCGCATGCAGACGATCGTGATGTCGTCGAAGACCGGCGAGTCCACGAGCGCCGCGTGCTTATAGAACGCGGCGTCCCTCCGCATCTCCTCGTACTCCAGGTCGGAGAGCCGGAAGAAAGCCCTGTACTTCAAGTCGGTCGGCTTGCACTTGGGGTGCTGAAGCGTCGTCGACTTCGTGTCGAGGAGAATCTGCTGCCAGCCGTCCTCGGTGCAGCCGTTGTCGTCGGGGTCGGTGTACCCGCCCTCGGGATGCTCGTAGAAGTCGCCGGTGTCGCGCGGGAACCAGACGAGCCCCCCGGACTCGTCGCGGGCGCGGATCTTGACCTTGCACCCCCGCTGCGACGAGTACCGCGACGCCACGCCGTGCTTGCGGATGTCAGTCTTGATGGGCCCGTCGTCCTTGCCGTAATCCGCTAGCGTGAACTTGCCCTTCGGGCTGCCCTCCATGCAGGACTGGTAGTAGATCCGGATCTGGGCGGGGGAGGCCACGTTCCGGAAGTTCTTCTCGAAGCGGGAGTCCCCGTCGACGCTGTTGAAGTACTCGTCGAAGGGGAAGCGCCACGGGTCGGTCCCGGCTACCGGCGAGCGCGCCTTGTCGATGCAGAAGAAGGGCGTGAAGACCGTCCAGCGGACGGTGCAGATCTCCATTTCGTCATCTTCCTCGCCCATGCCGAAGGTGTACGCCTGGCTCTGCTCGGAGTTGTACATGTCCTGCGACGTGAAGCACGGCTCTTCTTCGTTGTCGATCTGAGCCTTGACCCTCTGCTGAGACATGTTCACGACGTTGACGGGGAAGTAGTAGCGGCCCGCCTTGTTGCGTTCGGTTTGCGCCCACTTGAACCCCCCGTGGTCGGGGTGGAGGTTCTTGTGGCGGCCGTCCTTGTGCACCTTCATCTCGTCTATCGTGGCGAATGTCCCCTGGAAGGCGCTCTGGTAGAGGTTGACGTCCGGCTTCACCTCCCGGAGCCTGGATATGTTCCTGTTCATGCCGAAGGCTTCCAGGTCGTTCATCGGACTGGGATCGCCGTTCGCAGACTCCCCCATCCCCCACTGCTTCATCATGCTCGAATACTGCTCGAAGATGAGGTCCTCGAAGTCGTAGCTCTTGTCGGCGTATGCCCTGACGGAAGTGACGCCCTTGATGCGGAAGGGGACGCGGCTGTAGACAATGTCGTTGTCCATCAACTCGCTGTCCAACTCCTTGTTCCAGGTGATCATGCCGTCGACGAACGGACGCCCGATGGCGAGGGTGGCCATGAGGTTGGTGGCCGTATAGTCCTTCGTGTGGCCGAAGGGCACGTGCACGACCCAGCCAGGCGAGAAGCCGCCCTCCTTGTACTTGCCCGCCTCGCCCTGGCCGCCGGACGCCTCGTTCATCTGTCCGTTCATGTTGGTGTTCGAATATCCCCACTCCCATATGCCGGCTATCCTCTGCTGGCTAGCCGCATTGGTGTTAATGTCGTAGCCCGGCTGACAGTCCCCCAGGATAGTCGGAAAGTCCTGCGGCTGGCCGCTCTCCCGGTGGGCGCAGATGCCCGCGGGTCCGCCGAAATACCCGATCCCCTCGCCGCGGTTGGCTTGGGCACATTTGGTGGTTGGCCACAGGTACCATTTGGTATCCATCGAGTTACCGCCGAAGTGCCACGTCTTGCCGATGAACGTCCAGCGGAAAGGCGCGACCTGGTAGAAGGGCTGTCCGCCATCGCTGCCCGCCGCCAGGTGACCCGGCACCCACGTCTGGAAGTCACTGCTCCAGTCGGTCATCAGAGCCAGTCCCGCAATTGGGCCGCGTCCCATCGCGGGCCCGCCCTGGTAGTCGGAGTCGCAGCCGCTGTTGTCGCCACACTTGACAAACCGCCAGTTCGTCGCGTCCATCCCCTTGCGCGGCACCACAGCGTTCCACAACTCGTGCTCAAACCGCTCCCTGACATAGCCCCTGGCATCCTTGCCGATACTGTCCGGCGTCCGGTACGTATCATTTTTCTTGGGAACGGGCCAGTATTCCCTCCACTTGGGATCATTCTTCAGAGGCTGGCACTGGGTCGGTCCCATCTCCCCGGCATTCGCGATGCATACCGTGGAGCCCCTCTTGGTGCCCTGCTGGCGGACATACGAGATGGGCAGGGAGGCGCAGGTCCTGGTTCCCTGATGCCACAGGGGCTTCATCCACATGGTGAAGGCGCCCTCGTAATTGCCGCAGTTGTTCGGCGAGCCGAACTCGAAAGATCCGTCCCTGTAGTTCTTGCCGGTGACGCCCATGTACAGACCGTCGGGGCGGAAATCGCCGCCCTCGCCCTCGCCCTCGACGATGGGGTTGTCGGCGCTGAAGGGTTTGTTCGGGTCCTCGTAGGTCGGCTTCACGTCGCATACCTGACTGTTGAGGACACCGAGGAGCGACACGATGTCGAGCGGGCAGTAGTCGGTCTCGGCGACGAAGTACAGATCCGGGTGCGTCCAGCCCGGCCGGGGGTCGCCCCTCGAGGCGTCGGCGACGATGTCGCCCGTGAAACTGTTGTAGAAACTGATGTCCGGGTCCAGGTTGAGGGGGTCGTGGTACATGTTCGTGGCCAGGAGTATCTGCCCGTCGTAGCCCGCGGGCTGGACGCTATTCTCCGAATATGGGTCGTAGGCGAGCCGCGCGACCCTCGACGGCCCGTGGACTCTCCCCACGCGATGGCCCCTGGGGACTATCGCCTCTGGGTAGGTCGCCAGCGCCTTGCGTGTGTCCTTGTCCGAGCCGTCGTAGGCATACTGCCCGGCTTGCCGCGTGCCGACCTTGCCTTCGGCCTCGGCGATGACCCCGCTTGCGAACTCCCTCTGCGTGGACTCGCGCCAGACGTCGTAGACCTTGACGAGCGCCCGGAGTTTCCGCTCAGCGGTGACGGTGTGCATCCTGTCGTAGATGCGCCCGATCGAGACGATGTCGTAGACGCCGCTCGAGTCGAAGCAGAACTCCGTCGTCCCGACGTTGAGGTCGGACTTGTCGAGGAGTTCGCCCGGCCGGACGCGAAGCGCCCCCTCGGCGTTCTCCATCCCGTGGTAGTCTGTCTTCAAGAACTTCGGATACGGGCAGTAGAGGTCGGTGAAGTTCGGTCCCCACCTGTCGATGTATTCGAGGTTCGGCTGGAACTTCAGGAGGTCCGTGTTCGAGTTGAAGTTCGCCATGCACAGGCGCGCGATGCCCGGGTGCCTGTTCGCAAGGTCCCAGTTCGACGTCGTCGAGCTCGCGATGATGCCCGACTTGACCTGCGTGATCCACTTCTGCGGCTTGTAGTGCAACTCGCTGACGAGCCCCTTTTCGTGCGGATAGAAGACGCGGTAGAAGACGTCGTCCCACCCCCGGAAGGGGCCGTAGCCGTTCGCCCACTCGTGGCCGCGGCTCAGGTCCTGGTCCCGCGTCTGCTCGCGCTCCTTAAGTATTTGCCACGCGAGGTAGTGGGCCTCGTTCACATAGGTGGACCTGCTCCTCCTGGACGTCCGCTCGTCCAGATGCCCGTAGCTGCAGAAGAAACAGAAGGGGTCCCTGCCTCGGTTGTGTCCGTACTTCTGCTGGTTCGCGTCCGCCTCGTCAAAGGTCAAGTCGTTCGGGCAGGGCTTGTCGAAGGTGAGATGGGCGTTCTTCTCGTCGCGGCCCACCGACACCACGCTCGGGCACTGCCACATGGCGTCGGCCCATTCCGTGGAGTAGCCCGCCCATCCGCCCATGTCGTTATAGGGGCAATTCTCCGGCACATTGGTCGCGTAGCCCGCAATGCCCCATGTCGTCTGAAGGCCCATCAACACCGCGGTGAGCACCTTGTCGGACGCGGTGTTGATGTTCACCGGCGCCCTGTGGAAGGACCGCGGCTGCCTGGAGTAGATCTTCAGCTGGTCCTTCCAATCCTCGTCCAGGCCGCCGTCCCTGCCGAGGATGATGTAGGACGAGTGCTGGTCCGGAGGGATGCGCATCTCGCTCCCCTCCTCGTAGGACTCGCTCAGGATTATAGTGTCGGCGGTGTTGGCGGCTATCGTCTTCAACTGCCACTGCCCCACGCCGCTCACGATGGCGACGTAGCAGCCCTGGAGCTCGCCGGCGTAAGTCTTCCCGTCGATCCGGTTGCTCCCCGGGATCCAGCCCGCATCCTGCGGGTTGCGCTTGATGTTCCAGCAGGCGTTCCGGTCGGTGAGCTCGTACGCCCAGTACTTCGCCTCGGGGTCGCCCGAAAGCCTGATCCGTATCTGCTCGAACTTGCCGTAGCCGACCTGGTCGGTGTCGTTCCAGGAGTCGATCGTGATGTAGGGCTTGATCGCGGCGAACTTGGCCTCGACCTCCAGCTGCTCCTCAAGCGTGTCGGCCTCGCGCTGGGGCACGTCGTCGACCAGCACATCGGGCTCGCCGCCGTCGCCGCGCTCGATCCACGTGAGGGCGTTCCTGACGTCCTCAAGCGAGAGGAACTCGCCATGCCGCGCGCGATAGCCGGCGATGGCGTAGCCGTCGCCGTAGAGCGCCTCGCCCGTTCCCACACCGTGGTCGTAGCTCGCGCACAGCGGGCGGCCGTCGGGGCCCAGCCTGTAGAAGAGATCGTAGACGCCGACCCTGTCGTCGACGTTCATGCCCTCCTTGCCGTAGGACGTGTACTGATCGAGGCTGGAGAACCATCTCGGCACCAGCGCCCTCTGGTCGGCCGCGTGAAGGGGCGAGCCGATGGCGCGGCACAGGTTGTCCAGGATCGTCCCCAGGTTGTCGCCGACGTTCACGTTGATCTTGCTCGCCGCGTCCTCGACCTTGAGCGTGTAGAAGCCGCCATCGCCCAGCGCCTCCGCGTAGCTGCATTCGCCGGTCTCGTCCGCCTCGTCGAGCTGCCCGTCCTCGTCGTCGTCAACCCAGTTGGAGCTCTTGTTCGTGCCGAAGGACGTCTTGTGCGCCCCCCCCGCCGTCCCGCGCCAGGTGTACCAGTCGGCGGGCCTGCCCTCCGCGAGGGCGTCGCCGGTGTCCGGGTCCTTCGTCAGAAAGGGAAACTCCGCACCCTCCCGCGCCATGATCCGCAGCCGCGCGATCGCGTCCTCAAGACCCGCCCGCGCCACGAACTCCGCGCGCACGGCCCCCGTGTAGTTGTGCGCCGCACGCGACTCCAGGCGCATGACCGTGGCGAAGGCGAGGCCCATGACGGATATGACCCCGAGAACGCCCACGCAGGCCACGAGGATCAGGCCCCGTCGCCTCTGGCGCCCTTGCGCCCCAGTAATGCCTCGTCGCCGAGGTCCGCCCACAATGGAACGAGTGACCTTCATCGCTCCACGCCTCCGTTCCTAATCGCCCTGGTAGATGGGGAAGTAGAATTGCATCGGCAGCTTGAAGGTCTCGCCTCCCCAGGTATCCAAGAAAGTAACGCTTGCCCGCACGTACGGGGGAATATCCGTGTTCTCTTCGCCTTCCAAGTCCAGCGGATTCCAGTTGCCGGCCGCCTCGAACGTGACGTCCTTGACCGGCCACGCGAGGACCTCGCCCTGCTCCTTGCCGGCGGCAGCCGGCTCCCACTCATGGTCCCACAGCACGTACTCGCCGCTGTCCGAGCCATCGGGCTTCTTGTGTGTCGTGTCCTTGAGACGCCTGATCGCCCCGTATTTCTTGCCCATGTCCTTCGTGAAGACATACTTGACATCCCACGTTCTAAGGACGCCGTCCTGCATGGAGCGGCTCACGAACTCAATGCTCGTCGTGTAGTCGGCCTCCTCGGGGTTGCCCTGGCTCCCCCTGTATTCCGGGTCGTCGTCGAACCAGAAGGCCCGCTTCGGCTTCTCAAGGCCACCGCCCTCCACGACGAACTCCACGGCGGAGGCCAGGTCCCTGCCCACCCGCGCCTCGAAGTTCCTGGCCTTCTGCACCGTGTTCACCGCCTCGGTCGCCTGGGAGACCGCCTCCGCCGACTGGCGGAAGACGAAGGCGAGCACTGTGAGAAGAACTACCATCAGCCCCACCGACACTATGAGTTCGAGCATCGTGAAGCCGCGGTCGCGGGAGATTCTCAGCATTGGAACATCTCCTTACCGGTGCGCCATGCAGACGTACGTTTCGAACGTGGCGAGCGGCATCATGGTGGGCTGTCGGTCGTAGTCGCGGTAGATCTCGATCGACAGCCGCCACAGCTCGTCGGAGTCCGGGTTCGTCAACTGCGAATCGGGGACCCGACCGGCCGTGAGGGGCACGTAGTTGC
>Ga0272441_10009784_pt1 | contig 14697 bp, 10 predicted proteins | sample SSMProp6N_FD_193582 | JGI IMG/M metagenome (GOLD analysis project Ga0272441, IMG submission 193582) | Marine sediment archaeal communities from Little Sippewissett salt marsh, Falmouth, MA, United States - SSM-Prop-6N | ecosystem: Environmental > Aquatic > Marine > Wetlands > Sediment ... | reverse complement strand
CGGGACCGTCACGCGCACGGGTTCTCCGGGCGCCCGTTCTGCTTTGCCCTGCAGGACGTGGCGCACGCTGACCGTGATCGGCTTGGAGTCTGTGTTCGCGACGGTAACCGTCAGACGGTTTCTGCCGACGCCGGGTTTCGGCCTGTGCACGGTGGCGATCCGGACCGGACGTCTTCGTTCGAAGAACAGGTTCCCCATGCCGCGGCTCTCGGCGAATCGCTTGAAGACCATCGACCAGCTCGACATCTCCGAGCGCGGTTGTTCGTGACGCGCAAAGTTCACGCGCCAATGGGTGCCCGGACCTACTTCACGCACACCCAGCGTCTTGAACGGGATGCGCAGCTCGGCGTACCAGGCCTTGTCGGACAATGAAACGCTGCTTTCCCATTGCCCGTTCCAGGCCTTGTCCCGCGCGAACGCGTCAAACTGCACAGCGCCGGCGCTGAGGATGAACGTCCGGTGCCTCTTGCCTTGCCGGTCCACGTCGATCAGGACTTCCACGGCGTCGTCTTTCCAGACCTTCCCGTCCCGCTCCGTCACAAACGTCCGCAGCCCGCCCATGCCGGCTTCATGGCATGTGAACCCGAGATAGAGTGCATCCTTGTCGTAGGCGAGCTTCACTTCCGTCTGCTGTCTGGCCAGCCATTCGCCACGCGCGTTCGTCGCCAGGCCCAGGCGTTCAGCCCACAGTTGCTCCTCCATTCCGGGCAGCACCCGGTACGCCCTGCCGGCGACCGAGGATTTCGTAAGCAGGAAACCCGTTTCCGCGGGCAGCGCGGCCCAGCAAGGGTCGTCGAGCTTGCCGTCGATGACCGGTGCGCGCGCGGTCTTCCGAACGACGACCTCGCGGAGTGTGCCCGGCGACAGATCCAGCGTGCGTTCCTGCAGGGGTTCGTAGTGGATGGATTTGAGCAGCGGCCTTTCGGCGGCACACACCGATGCGCAGCTCAGCGACACGATCAAACCCGCCATTGCCAATCCGCGTCCGCTCATCGTGACACCTCCAGTCCGAGTCCACGCAGGTGTAGGATCTGTTTGGCAATCTTGGTTCGCCAGATATCGAACGTAGGGCCGGGCGTGTCGCCGAACCCGGTGCTGCCGGGTGAGGAATGTTCGTCCTTGCGCAGGGGTACCTGTCCAACGATCTCATCGGCCACGGTGCGGGCGGTGGCCGCCGCCGCGCGCAAAGCCGGGTCCCGTCGTCGATCCGCGGCCCGGATCAGCGCGGAGAGGGTCTGGAAGTACCGGTAGTCGTCGATCCCTTCGCGAACGCCCGCCAACCCGATGGTAGGGATCGAGCCGTCCGGTGCGGGATAACTGAAGTACCATCCGGTGCCCCGGGGACCGACCCTCCACGGAGTCGTCCCCCAGCCGGCGTGGGACTGCCAGGCCCATTCCAAGTAGCCCCTGGCACGCGTGCGCAACAGGAGCAGGCCGAACGCGCTCCGGGCTATCCCGGGCCGCCAATGCCCGGCGCCGCAGTTGTACAGCCACAGCGTGTCGCCGGCACGAGCTGTCGCGTCGATATTGGACTGGTCCACGTAGTTGTAGATCCGCACGTCCAGGTAGGGCTTGATATCCGGTCGCTCGGCGTCGTCCCTGGTGGGTTCCCTGTGCAGGTTGTTCAGGGTCAGCGCCGTTGTGCCGCCGACTTCCCTGATCAACTTCAGGAAATGCGCGGCAATGATCTTGCGCGTCTTGCTGTTGCCGATCTCGTCCACGGGCATCATGGCCATCGGCGGCCAGTTCTCCGTCCTGCCCAGGCGCAGGAGTTCCCGGATGATCGCCTTGTAGACGCGATCGAAGTCGGCGGTGAACCGGATGCCGTCAGGATTCCTCTTCTGCGCATTCTTGCTGTAGTCCGGGAAGTCGCCATGGCCCTTGAGGGCGTCGTCGATGGCATAGATCGGGCGGCCCGCCGCGTGGGCAGGGATCGGGATGTGCGGCGAGAAGAGGCCCGTCTCCAGGCCCGTACGAATGAAGGTGGCGTATCCGACGGGATTGAAGCTGGGGTGGGTCGTGGTCGTATAGTCCATGTGGAGCTTGCCGTTCTTCATGCTCAGCCCCGGACATGTCGATCCGTACAGATCGATGGCATTCAGCCCGTGGTCCCGCATGATGATCATGTCCGCCCTGACCTTCGCCAGCGTCTCCTTGCGGGTCTCGCCCCAGAACATTCCGTCCATGCGCTTGTCGATCCGCCAGTACATGCCCAGCGGGATCTTCGGCTTCTCGAGCTTGAACGGGAGCACACGAACTCGCAACTTCAGGCTGGAACTCGGGGCATTCCGGCAGCGGAAATGGATGCCAGCGCCGTACATGCCCGGGACGGCATTGCCCGGCGCATAAACCGTCAACCAGAACTGCCTGGTTTCGCCGGCCTTCAGGTCGACCGTCTCCCGCTTCTCGAGCGGCGCCGGAAAGAGCTGATAGAGCTTGTCCGCCCTCTTCTTCGGCAGGTAGCGCACGACACGAACGTCGATGTTCGCGGCGGCGATCCGGGCCCCGTTCGGGCCCACGAGATCATCGACGGTGACGTTGGCGCCGGCCAGGTCCTTCAGGGGTCTGACGCAAAACGTTACCGGCTCGAACTCGTCCTGCGTCAGGAAGCACTGCAGTTCCGAGCGCAGATCGTCCTCGTCCGGCACCGTGTGCGGGAAGATCCGCTCCTGGTAGTGCTTGCTGAAAAGGATATAGCCCTTGACGCGCGCGGCGGAAGCCGATTTGGGGATCATCCCGGCGGGCAATCTGTACTCTACCCAGCCGTCCGGCACGAGTGGGTCGGAGTCGGGATGTGGGCACACGGTGCCCTGGACCCGGTAGCTCTCGGGGATCCCGCGCGTCTCGGCCGCCGCTACCAGAAGAAGCAGAAGGCCGGCGAACAGGGCCCGAGGGAACTGACGACTGGCGATTCCTCTTCGCGCTCCGGGCTTTGAGGGACGGATCGATGATGGACGCGTGAATCCAGGCATTCTCTCTCCCCCCTGTATCCCGAACGCCGTCGTTCGGGGATGAGCCGCACGTTGGAGAATTTGGCTTGTCACAGGGGTATACGGACGAAACGCGATTTCGTGCTGCCGAATCTTGTCTTTCCGGCCGCATCGGGATACCGTGGGCCATCGAGCCGCGTGATGGAAATGCAGCAAGACGTTACAGACGAAGAACTCATGCGCCGCCTCCAGCAGGGGCAAATGGACGCATTTGAGGAGATCTTTTCCCGGTACCAGGCGCGAGTTCTGGGCCTTGTACGCGCCGTGACGGGCGGCCGACATGACGTGGAGGCGCTTGGCCAGGAAGCGTTTCTGCGCCTGCTCAAGAGGGCGGATTCCTATCAATACCCGAAGAGTTTCCGCACGTGGTTCTTCACGGTCGTGCGGCATTTGTGTATCGACGCGTGTAGAAAGAAGAGGCCGGAGGACAGAGCGCCCGCCCCGGAACCAGTGGATCACAACGACGCGCTCTCCCAGATCATCCGTAGCGAGCAGACGGCGCAGCTGCTGGACGCGCTCGGCGCTCTGCCCGAAAGCCATCGAGAGGTCGTGGTCCTGCGCGCGTTTCAAGGGTGTTCCTACCGCGCGATTTCGGAGATCGTCGGGGCTGGTGAGGCCACCGTGCGCTCCAGGATGCGGTATGCGCTGAACAGGCTGCGCGAACAGCTGATTGCGCGGGGGTAGGTGGGCCCCACTGCTTTGCCACGGGGTACGGTTGTGAGCAGAAAGCCACTTTCTCAAGCACGAATCGGCCGATCTTTCGTATACCCCCATGGAACCCAGGACACGTTGGGTCGGGCCCGGGAGGCGTGCAATCGTGAAGTGTGGGGAATACACAGAGCGGATTTTCGACCATTTCTGCGGGCGCTTGAGCCCGGAGGAGAACGAAATGGTGCGGGCCCATCTGGAGTCATGCCCACGCTGCGCGGCGCAGGCGGAGCAATGGCGGGAGCTGGCCGAGCGGTGCGGGGCCGCCGCGCAGGACCTGTCGGCGCCCGGCAGTGAACAATGGGCACGCGAGGTGCTTGCCGCTGCGGAGGCAGCCCGGGCGGCGGCCCCGCGCGCAGACGAGGGGGCGGACGGCTCGGGGCGCCCACTCGATCTCGCCTCGTTCCTCAGCCGCTTGGGAACATGGGGTTGGCGGGCGGCGGCGGTCATACTCGTCGGGGCAGGGATCATCCTCCGGAAGGATGTCGCGGCCATGCTGGGACATCCCTACGCACCGTACATCGTGCAGGTCGAGGGAGAGGTGCAGATGCGAACGGGTGATACGACGCAGCCGGCTGCCCCCGGCCGGAGGCTCTGGTTCGGCGGCGAGATTCGGACGACCGATGCGCGCAGCCGGGTCCTGTTGGCCTATCCGGACGGCACAAGACTCGAGTTGTTTGGCGAAACCGCTATGACCGGCGGGACAAGTCTGCTGCGCGCCCTGCTCAACGGGAAATCCGTCCAACTGCACGGCGGCACGCTCAGGGCGGATGTGGCCGGGCAGCCAACACTCAGGCCGATGCGCTTGAGCACACCGCGCGCGCGCGTCGAGGTGCTCGGCACCCAGTTGGTTCTTTCGACCGACCGGGACACCAGCCGCGTCGAGGTCAACGAAGGCGCCGTCAGGTTCACCCGCAGCGCTGACGGCCGATCCGTTCGCGTTGCCGCGCAGGAATATGCCGCGGCCGGAACGGACAAGCGCGCTCCCTTGCGCTCCCGCGCCGTGCAGGTGGCACAGGGACAGCCCGGTCCCAAGACAGGCCAAACGCCCTGGTGGGACCGCCGCTGGCCCTACCGCGCGCCGTACAGCCCCCATCGCAATCAGCCGGCGACAGCCGGCACCTTGATGGCATCGGTCGATTTCAGCGGACTGCTCAGCGTCCTCGGGGTCTACGGCGTGTTCGACGCCGATTCGGTTCGCGTCGTGAGCGCATCCGATGCCCGGCTCACGGAGGTCCCTTGTACGTTCGTCCGGGCCGAGGACTACGACGCCGAGCGCAAGGCGGCCGGCCGGGTGATCTGGCGGGACGAGGCGGGTGCCGCCGGTTCCGTGAGGCGCTATCACGTCTACTTCGATCTTCGACGCGAAGACCCGAAGGCGCCGTCACGGCGGCGACTGGAAGGCGTTTCCCGAAATCTCGTCTCGAATGCCGGGTTCGAGGATGGCATGGCGGGCTGGCACAGAAGCGGCAAGGGCCTGGCTGTCGACAGCGGCGTGGCTCGAAGCGGGACCCGCTCGCTGCGGATCGATGCCGCGGACGAGGACCCCGGCGCCGTAACCGCGCGGATCCCCGTGTCGCCCGGCCTCGCCTACCGGGTCGAGTTCTGGAGCAAGGCACAGGCACAGGCGGGCGGAAACACCTGCCAGGTGAACGTTCGTGCGCTGGATGCCGACCGGAATCGGCTGCGGACGGTGAAGAAGATGCGGGTCCGGCAACGCGCGTTCGACTGGCAGAAGAGCGCGACCCTGCTGAACCCGGGCGACGGGGCCCGGTTCCTTGAACTGGAGTTCACGTACTGGAAAAGCGACGGGAGCCGCTGGTATGACGACGTGAACGTCGAGATCGCCGGCCCGCCGCCGCTCGAGCATGTTGAAGCAAGGTCTACATTTTCCGCTCGGTCGAGTTCAGGGCGGTAGCCCGCATATCGCACCAGTCGCCGTCGAAGCCTGTCCGCCGTACGAAGGAGAAAGGAAGGATCCCATGTCAGACGCGCCATCTCCACATCCATCTTGGACGCCGACCGGCATTGAGACCAGTTGGGATGATCTGCTCGAGGGCATAGATTCACCGCAAGCGTGGGCGGCGAAACGGCAGGCTGTCAGGGCACGCTTCCTCGAGCTGCTGCGGGATGAGGCCGCACCCACGCCGCCTGATGATCTGGCTCTCAACGTTGAGAGCGCGTGGGACGAGGATGAATACACCGTGGAATACGTCAGCTACCAGGTGGAAGCGGATGAACGGGCACACGCGTACATCGCCGTCCCCCGCGCGCCTGCACCCGAGGGCGGCTTCCCCGGTGTGGTCTGCCTGCACGGTTCAACCAACTGGGGTGCGCGCCGGACGCTCGGCATGCGCCCTGAGCCGGGCGACCCTCAGGAACACAAGGGGCCGGTGGGAGGCAAAGACTACGCGCGCCAGCTCGTCCTCCGGGGCTATGTGACCCTGTCGCCCGAGCACTTCTGCGCTGCCAGGCGCATGCCTGAGGAGGGCCCGTTCGACACGGTTGCCTTCTACCGCAAGCATCCTGGCTGGTCTGCGGTCGGCAAGTACGCATATGACAGCCGTATCGCATGCACTGTGCTCGGCGCGCGACCTGAGGTGGATGCGGAGCGGCTGGGCGTGACCGGGCATTCACTCGGCGGCCAGGGCTCCATCTGGCTGGCGGCCTGTGACGAACGCATCCGGTGCGCCGCGCCAAGCTGCGCGGCAGGTACGTTCCGCGAGAACCCGGCGCCGCTTCACTGGTCGCGCGACCATTGGTACGTGTACTTCCCTCAACTGCGCGAGGAGTTCCTGGCCGGCCGACGCGTGCAGTGCGACTTCCACGAAATGATGTCGCTTATTGCGCCGCGTCCGCTGCTTGAACGGTTTGCCTTGAACGACGGCGACCCGACCAGCCAGAGCCATCGCGCCATGCTCCATCTCAAATTGCATGAGCTCTATCGGCTCATGGGAAAAGAGGAGGCACACGCCTTTCTCGTGTTCGGGGACGGGCACTCCTTTCCCGACCTGTCACGCGCGGCCATGCTCAGCTGGATGGACCGCTGGCTCAAACACGAGGGCGCCCCGCTCGGCGCCTGGGAGTGCCCGGTCGAATAACCGCGTGCGTAGCGCCGTTCAGGACCCCATCTGCTCGGTCCTCGACCTTGACGCCTCCACCCCAGTTCGACTACCGTTTCGCCAAGAAAAGAGGAGAGCCGGTGATGGACAAGAACCCGACGGTCGTATTCGCGAAGCCGAAAGAGGTGGTCCTGGAGGAACGGGACGTCCCCTCCCCCAAGAGCGGACAGCTCCTGATCAAGACACGCCGCACGCTGATCAGCACCGGCACGGAACTGACGATCCTGAACGGGCAGTTCCCGAGGGAATCGCGCTGGGCAGCCTACGGGAAGTTCCCGTTCCTGCCCGGCTACAACAACATCGGCGAAGTCGTGGACGTCGGACCGGACGCGGACAAGGCCTGGGTCGGCACCAGAGTCGCCACGTCCGCCGGGCACAGCCAATACGTGATCGTGCCGGCCAAAAAGGCCCGCCGGATTCAGCGAGACGAGCTCGAGGACGAGGAAGCCGTCTTCTTCACGATCGCCGAAGTCGTCATGAACGGCGTGCGCCGCGGCAGCGTGTTGTGGGGCGAGTCGGCCGTCATCTTCGGCATGGGGCTTCTCGGCCAGTTCGCGGCGAGATTCTGCCGGATCGCCGGGGCGCGGCCCGTCGTTGCAGTCGATATCTCAGCCAACCGCCTCGGATACCTGCCGGACGATCCGGCGCTGGTCAAATTGAACCCGGCCGAAGAGGATCCCGAGGCCGCGGTCGCCAAACTCACCCGAGGCCGAAAGGCGGACGTCGTCTTCGAACTGACGGGCAATCAGGATCTCATCCCGGACCAGTTCAAGGTGCTGCGCACGCAAGGCCGGTACGTGATCCTGAGCAGCCCGCGGGGCGAGACCACATTCGATTTCCACGACCTGTGCAACGCGCCGAGCTACACCATCATCGGCGCGCACAGCGGCTCGCACCCCAAGACCGCAACCCTCGACAACCCGTGGACCAACCAACGGGACGCGGAGTTGTTCTTCGATCTGGTCGCCGACAAAGAGATCGATGTGCGCCCGCTGATCAGCCACCGGGAGCCTTACACCAAAGCCGGCCAGCTCTACAACCTGCTGCTGGAGGACCGTTCCCGCGCCATGGGCGTGGTGATGGAGTGGTAGATTCGACATTCGTTGGCCGATTTGGGACGAATCGGTCGACGCTTGCACAGTGCGGCGTGCGGCCGCGGACGGAGTTATTGAATGCATCCCAACATCATCTTCATCTTCAGCGACCAGCAACGCCATCGAACCACGCGCATTGGCGGCAACCCGCTCATCCAGACCCCGAACCTCGACCGGCTCGGAACAGAGGGCGCGTATTTCGAGAACGCGTTCTCATCCTGCCCGATCTGCTCGCCCTACCGGGCCCAGGTCATGACGGGCCGGTACGCGCACGCGAACGGCGTGCCCTGCAACGAGTACAAGCTGTTCGACGACCAGGCGTTCTTCTCGCAGGTCTGCAAGGATGCCGGATATCGGACCGGCTTTTTCGGCAAGTGGCATCTGGGCTACCCACCCTACTCACCCGACAAACGGTACGGGTTCGACGTCATGAACGCGAACAACTGCTTCGATAATCAGTACGACGTGCCGCACAACCACAACGAAGAGGATACCGTCATCGCAAAGGAATGGTCGCCGACCTTCGAGACCAATGCGGCGATCCGGTTCTTGAACGACTGTCACGATCAGGCGCCCGATGCGCCGTTCCTGATGATGATGTCCTGGACCCCACCCCACTGGCCGTACGATCAGTATCCGGACAGGTTCAAGCTGTACGATCCCGCCGACATCGAACTGCCGCCCAGCGTGCCGGAAGAACTCCGGGAGCAGACCCGACGCGAGACGGCCGACTACTTCGGTGGCGTCTCGGCGATCGACCACGAGCTCGGGCGCGTCCTCGATTGGCTCGATGAACACGGGCTGACCCAGAACACGATCGTGGCCTACTCGTCCGATCACGGCGACCATATCGGTGCGCATGGGTACGGCAAGGCTAAAGACAAGCATATGCCGAGGCATCTGCGTGCCTCGAAGCAGACCCCCTACGAGGAGTCCATCCACGTGCCCTTCCTGCTGCGATACCCGGAGAAGATGGATTCCGGCCAGCGTCCGAGCGTCTTGTTCAACTCCGTGGATGTCATGCCGACCCTACTCGGCCTGGCCGGGCTGCCCGTCCCGGACAGCGTGCAGGGCAGGGATCTCTCGGGCAGTGTGCGTGGAGAACGGATCGAGGAACCCGACTCAGCCTATTTCCAGATCCTGGGGCCAGGCTGGCCGAACCGCGGCCTGTGCGTTGGCTACTGGCGCGCGGTGCGCACCCACCGATGGACCTACGCGCGCTGGCAAAAAACCAACGAGGTCTGGCTCTTCGATCTCGAGAACGATCCGCACCAGATGACGAACCTCGCCGACGACCCCGCGCACAAGCCTGTTCGCGATGAACTGGAGACCCGACTCCGGCAATGGCTCCGTGAGACGGAGGACCCGTTCGAGACCGGCAAACGCGACCCGAAAACCGGCATGCTCATCCTGGGCCAGCAACTGACCGATCGCCCCGGCAGGAAACGGTGACCGGAAGAGAGAGTGCGGATTCACGTCACGTCTTGTACAAATCGACCAGGAACAGGATCCCCCACCACCGTTGGGGGAGGACCCCTTTGCCCCTTGGAACTGACGTCGGTCTCCTACCGGTTCTCGAAGTACCAGAGCCTGCCGGGCTCGAACCCGTACGCCTGCAGCAACTCCCACGACGCGCGGTTGTTCCCGAACCATCGGCTGGCGCCGTCGTGGTAGAGTTCGTTGTGCGCGTCGGAGCCGGGCGCCAGCCGCGCGCCCTGTCCCACCAGGGCCTTCGTGAAGTTCTCGAAACTCTTTCGCGCAATCGCGAGCTTCTCCTCGGAATAGCCCAGCCGTCTGAGGTAGCGCTCACTCATCTCGACCGACGGGTAATCGATGATCTTGCCGCGCTGCACGACGCTCGCAATGATCTGGTCGTAGGCCGCCTGCGGAATGACGGCGTCCACATGCTTGAGCTTGTGTCCGTACACGATCTGGGGATGCATCAGCATTGTGACCGCGGGGATGCGCGAGACGACATCGATCATTTCGAGCGTGTCCTCAACGTAGTCCGGCTTGAGTTGTTCACGGTGATGCGAGATCGCCACGGACACGTAGTCCAGGATCTCCGCCGCCTTGACGGGGTCGTACGTCATGTCGCCACGTGAGTTCAGCGCGTTGATCTCGGCAGACACGAAGACTTTGACCTTATGACGCGGCTGCAACTGCTCGACTTCCTCACGAATGCGCAGGAACAGGTCGGGCGAAGAATCCTGGTGCCAGTGCTCGGAATAGCCGACATAGCGCAGGCCCAGCTTGTCGGCGACCTCGAACAGCCGGGCCAGTGTGAAACCCTTCGCTCCGGCCTCGGCGCTGTACTCGGTATGCGTATGGAAATCGCATTCGAGGAAATGGACCGTGCTCATGGAATGCAGGTTAGCCGCTCGCCGGGATCGCCGCAAGCGTACAACGATGGTGCTCTGACAGGCCGTTGGGGTCAGGTCTTCAACATGTCAAATTAGAGCATTGTTAACGCTTGCCTGAGGCGCGCTGTCAAGCGTCGCATCCAGGCGCATGCTCGAACAGAGTCAGTGTGCGACTTACGGAGCCGTTGTGCAACGTTTCTTCGCAACGTCGTCTCGAACGTTCGGCCGAATCCCTGCCCGTGCTTGCCCGCTCCAATTCTCTGGGTTCGAACAATACTAACGGCCTGCCCTCTCTGCCTTCCACATCGCCGCGTCGTCCAACTCGCCGCGCTTGAACACGGCGACCATGCCGGGATACGGGATGCCGGCCCGGCCGAAGACGCCGTCCTCGAGCAGGGTCCAGGACCCCTCGCCGCTGCCGGGCTTCCTCGGATTCAGATTGCTCAGCAGGATATGATTGCTCCTGCCCGTGACGGCGAAATAGGGTTTCCCGTCCTTCAGGTGCCCGCCGATCTGGCCGCTGCCGTGCAGGTCGACATTCTCCGCATCGTGTCCGAGCTTCCGCTCGATGATATACGGCGGAAGCCGGGTCTCCTGCACACCAGGCTCCCGCTTGAGGGTGAAGTACTTGTCGCTCCCGGGCCCGGTGTATTTCTCGTAGTACCGGATGACGCGCTGCGGCAACAACCCCTTGCCGCCCGCCGGCCCGGCAAACGCTCCTCCCGCCGTCACACTCGCCAGCACACATAAGAAACACGCAACAAAGCCTGCCTTCATGCCGCCCCAGCCTTGGCTCCGTTCCACCATCTCCCTGTCCTCCACATCGTCGCGTCGTCCTGTGCCGTCGCAGGCCGGCGCACGGTCTCTCACCCGCTGAGCAAGCATTCCGCGGAAAAGCGAAGCGGATCGCCGTGCTCGAGTATGTGCGTCAGCATACGTCGGCGCCCTTCCTCGGCCGCACGGGCGGACGCAGGGTCGTCAATCCGGTTTTCGAGCTCGTACGGATCCTGCTCGAGATCGTAGAGCTCGTCGAACGAGGATGCATTGAACACGTATTTGTAGTTGGCCCAGCGCACCATGCGCTGTGAAAACAGGTAGCGGTGCCCGTGGAATTCCGCCACGACCTGAGCGGGCCAGCCGGCGCCGGCGCCCCGCAACAACGGCAGCAGGCTGCGGGCCTGGTAGTTGTCCGGCACGGCGTCAGACCGTACACGCTCATCACGTCGAACCGCTGCTGATCCGTCATCATGTACAGGATGTTTGGTCGGGACATAGCCGTTCTTTCTCTCTGTTGAGCCAAACGCTCTACTTCTGTGCGTTCCGCTCCGGGCCGGACCGGTAGTACGCCACGATCTTGTCGCCCGGTATGCACACCCCGCGATCGTCCTGGATCCGGGTCCACGTCTTGCCGTCCTTGGGCGACAGCACGCTGACGGTGATGTCGCGGCCGCCCTCGATCTTGATGAACGGGATGCCGGCCGGATTGGCGGTGAAATGCGAGGAGCACCCGGTAATCAGCACGTTGCGGCAGTCCTTCAGATAGAGCGGGATCGCGTGGCCATCCTCCGACGCGACGCCATACCATTCCAGGTTGCGGCTGTTCCGGACAATTGTGTTGTGGGCCTGTCTGCCGTGTATAACGCACCAGCCGTAGAATTTGAGGGGCTCGTGCGTGTTCTCGATCAGCACGTGGACGTACTGGTCCCGCGTCACACGTTTTTCGTGCAGATCGGTGCCGCCGTCGATCGCGTACCATCGGCCGCCCCCGTTGCCGGATACCCGAACGACCGGCCCGTTCGGTACCTTCTTGTCAAAGCACGCGGGGCGAGGATAGAAATTCTTCACGACCGACTTGCTGCCGGCCCGCCAGTCCAGCAGCGGCCACCCGTTCTCCCACTGCCCCTTGCCCTGCTCTGCCCAGGTCGGGAACCGGCCCGGCGGCCAGGCCGGGTCCGATACGGCGGCATACACGGAAAGCTGCGAGATCATGGTCTCGGCATCCGCGTCGTCCACGGTCGAGAACACGGGCGTATGGCCGGGGCCTTTCCAGCGGCCGACATCCGCAATGATGACGCTCAGGGCCGAGGTGATGCCGAACAGCACGGTATCCTCCCCGAGCTGGACATTCCCCGTAATCACGTAACTGCCTTTGGGTACCAAGATCTTCTTGAACGTGCGGACCGCGTAGCGAAACGCTTCGGTATCGTCGTGCACCCCGTCGCCGACAGCGGCGTGCTCGCCCAGCTTCTCTCGATCGCGTAGGCTCACGGCGTCGGGATCCAACCCCGTGGGAATGTCTCGCCGCTGCAGCGCATGCCGGGCCGCCGGATCCTGGCCGGGCGCATGCCCGGCCACGATGTCGACGTGCTCCTTCTTGCTTGCCGTGCCGTCGATGCTGATCACCGACTTGCTGCCGGCATACGCGTATTCCCTGATATGGCTCCATTCGCCGGCGGCGGGCACGGGATCGCAGCCGTGGCTGTGAATCAGCGGACCCGCGTTCTTCACGTACACGTTGCGAAGGTACAGATCCTTGCCCTTGTTGCCGTGCCCTTCATACAGGTTCTCGAAGGCAAGAGAGCGCTCCTTGAGGATGACCACGCCGTCGCACAGGCTCAGATGCCCGCCGGAATTCAAATCCTTGACCGACCAGCCGCGGCCGCCCAGCCGCGCGACGGGACCGCGCTGCTTCTCGATTCGAAAGCCGGCTACCGGCAGAGGCCAGGCGCCGGACGCCTGCACGATCGCGTATTCGGTCTGATCGATCAGCGTCAGGCCCGCAATGCCGCCATTCTGTCCCTTGTCGAACCAGAACCCGTACCGGCCGCCTCGGACCTCCAGGTTCGCCATGTAGCCGGCATTCCCGATGAGGTCCTTGATGCCCGCCGTCGCGCCGTAGGCCAGCACGCGCACGTTCTCGACATAGGCCGCCTGCGCACCGCCGAACTCGAGGCCGACCGCGCCCGGATTGTCCCTGCCGCAGTCGATGATCACGGAGGACACGCCGCCGTTGTTCATCAGCCATGCGGACCCCGGGATCACGGACACCTCGGCTATGGGGCCGGCCTGGCCCTCAGGCCGCTTCCCCAACTTGCCCGGCCTGAAGGCGGCGATCCGGAGTACCGGCTTGGGAGCGGCGCCCGACTGGAAACCCGTGCTGCCGTCTTTCAGCTTGAATACCGGGCGGTTGCCGGGATCGCCTATGACGAAGAAGCCGTATGCCCGCAGGACCCGTGCCGGCCGCCACTTGTACACCGCACAGTCCAGCGTGTCCGACACCATGTACGTGCCCGGCGGCACGTACAGGGCCAGGTGGAAGAAGTACGCGTCGTACAACGCGTCCATGATCGCGCGCGTGTCGTCGGTTACACCGTCGCCTTTGGCATAGTGCTTCAGGTTCAGGTAGCCCAGCTTCAGCAGCGTGTCATTTTGGAGTTTCCGCTCCAGGACATACGGCGGGAGCTTGGTTTCCCGCCTGTACCGCACCCACTTGTTCAGCCCGGGCGTGAAGTACTTGTCGCTTTCCTTACTGCTGTACTTCTCGTAGTACGGGATCGCGCGCTTGGGCAGCATCGCGGCCAACGCCGGGTCCGCCGCCACACCCGCAAGCGCACAGAACAAACACGCAACAGAACCTGCCTTCATTCCGCCTCCTCCGGCTACTACGACCGCCGCCAATGATTGTGTTGCCCGCGAATCACGCGAATGACGCGAATGGGGCCAGAGACTCCAATCCCAATTCGCGCAATTCGCATGATTCGCGGGCAGAAACTCTTGCTGGTCAAGCGTCGCCCCCCTTTTCCTTCCCGCACCCTCACCGGCTCCTCCACATCGCCGCATCGTCCAGGTCGCCGCGCTTGTAAACCGACAGCGCGTCGGGGCAAAGGAGTTCGACCGGCTTGCCGCCCGTCAGGTGTTCGCGCAGCAGCGGTTCCCCGTTCGGCGGGCGAGTAGCGCTATCCTTGATGGCCAGTCCGATCGTCAGGTTCGTGCAGCGTCCCAAGAACTGGAGTTGACCGCCCGCCCCCTCGAAGGGGTACCCCATGCGGCCGTGCCCGAAGATGCCGATGTTGCGGCAATCGCGCGCGACCAGGGTTGGCGAGCGCATCTCGCGCTTGATGCTGTAGATCCGCACGTTCCGCGCGTTGCTCATCTCGACCTCCGCGCGCGGCATATTCTTCTCGTTCGTGCCCGTGAATTCGAGGTCCAACCCGTAGATCGACAACGGCTCGCGCGTGCCCGTGATGCGCACCGCGCGGCAGTCCGGATTCCGGCCCAGCCACCGCCAGGACGGCGCCAGGAAGTAGTGCCGGCCGCCGCCATGGTCCGTGAACTTGTAGTAATCGTGCGGATTCGCAATTTGGTCCTTCTGCCAGTGCATGCCGCTCCACTGCTTGGTCACGTTGATCGCCGCGATCAT
>Ga0272441_10009783_pt1 | contig 14697 bp, 9 predicted proteins | sample SSMProp6N_FD_193582 | JGI IMG/M metagenome (GOLD analysis project Ga0272441, IMG submission 193582) | Marine sediment archaeal communities from Little Sippewissett salt marsh, Falmouth, MA, United States - SSM-Prop-6N | ecosystem: Environmental > Aquatic > Marine > Wetlands > Sediment ... | reverse complement strand
ATGCCACGCGCCCGCCGTCGTCCGTTCGTTGCCGCCCTTGCCGCCGCGCTGTGCGCCGGCATGGCTGTTTCCCTTGCCGCGGCTGGGGAGCAGCCGGCCGGTATGACGGCACGGGTCCGCGTCAGCCTGCGCGACTCACGGTACCTGGAACTGACCGACGGCCGGCCGTACATCCCCATCGGCCTGAACATCGTCCAGCCGCCGGACGGGGCGAGGCGGGAGGACCTGGGCCCGATGGCCGACTGGATCAGGAACCTGTCCGCCCAGGGCGGGAACTTCATCCGCATCTGGATGGGGGCGGCGTACTTCGACGTCGAGCACGAGCGGAGCGGCCGGTACGACCCCGCCCGTGCCGACCGCATCGCCCGCCTGCTCCGCCTGTGCCGCGAGCGCGGCGTCCGCGTCAAGATGTGCCTGGAGTTCTTCCGGACGCTGAAGGGCGGCCGGGAGTGGTCCCGCAAGGCCCTGCACCTCGCCGAGAACGGCGGCCCGGCCCGCGACGCCGCCGACTTCTTCGCCGGCAAGGCGAGCCGCGACCAGTTCAAACGCAAACTCGCCTGGCTGGCCGACCGGTTCCGCGACGAGCCCGCCGTCTTCGGATGGGAACTGTGGAACGAGGTCAACTGCGTCCGCGGGGCCGACTGGCACGCGTGGTCCGAGGTCATGCTCGGCCAGCTCCATCGCCGCTTTCCGAAACACCTGGCGATGCAGAGCCTCGGCAGTTTCGACGGCGACTGGGCCCTGAAGGATTACCCGCGCCTCGTCCGCCTGCCCGGCAACGACGTGGCCCAGGTCCACCGGTACCTGGATTGCGGGGCGCGGTACGAGATCTGCCACGGGCCGGTCGACGTGCTGGCGGCCGACGCCGTCCGTCGCATCCGCCAGTGGCAGCCGGACCGGCCGATCCTGCTCGCCGAGAGCGGCGCCGTCGAGCCGCGGCACTCCGGGCCGTTCAAACTGTACGCCAAGGACGCCGACGGCATCATCCTGCACGATGTCCTGTTTGCCCCGTTCTTCGCGGGTGCGGCCGGCTCGGGGCACATCTGGCACTGGGACCATTACGTGGCGAAGAACGATCTGTGGTGGCACTTCGGCCGGTTCGCGCGGGCGGTCGAGGGGATTGATCCGCCGGCCGAGGGGTTCCGGCCGGGCACGATTGACCATCCGCGGCTGCGGATTTACACGCTCGCGGGCCGCCGCACCTTCCTTGCCTGGCTCCGCGACTCCGAGAACACGTGGCAGACGGAACTCGCCGACGGCCGGCCGCCCGAGACGGTCGCGGGCGCGGCGCTCGCGCTGCCGGACGGCCTGGCCCTTGATGGCGCCCGCGTCCGGACCTATGATCCCTGGGAAGACAGGTGGGCCCCGGCGAAGGTCGTGGACGGCCGGGTGTCGCTGCCGGCGCTGCGGCGTTCGCTCGTCGTGCGGATCGACGCCGGGCGGTGAGGCGTGGTTTCTGTTCCCTCTCCCCTCGCGGGAGAGGGTAGGGTGACGGGGCGCTCGCGCCTCGTTCACCCTCACCCCGGCCCTCTCCCGTCAAGGGAGAGGGGGGTTATAAGCGGATGGAGATTCCCGTGGACGAACGCATGATCTTTTCCGGATTCGGCGGACAGGGGCTGATGACGCTCGGCAAGTTCACCGCCGAACTGCTGATGCACCGGCACGAGGTCACGTTCTTCCCGTCCTACGGGACGGAGGTGCGCGGCGGGACGGCCTACTGCCACGTCTGCGTCAGCGACCGGCCGATCGCCAGCCCCGTCGTCGAGCACGCCACCTGCCTCGTGGTGATGAACCAGATGTCGTACGACCGGTTCGCCGGCATCGTCCAGCCGGACGGCTTCGTCCTGTCGAACCATAGCATGATTGAGCCGACGGGCGAGCACGGCGAGGCCCGGCTCGTGGAAATCGACGCCTCGGGCCTGGCGAACGAGATGGGCAACGTTCGCGTCGCCAACATGGTCCTGCTGGGGGCGCTGAATCGGTTGAAGGGCCTGGCCGACGAGAAGGAAATCGTGGGGCTGCTCGAGAAGAAACTCGGCACGGACCCTGGCAAACGCGACGTCCTGAACCTGAACAAGCAGGCCCTGAAGGTCGGCGCCGAGCAGGCCGACCGCGCCGCCGGCTGAGGCGCCCCTTTCAGGCGCGGCGTGTGTTGCCCCTTTTAGCCGCGACCCGGAGGGGAGCGTGCCCCGCCCGCCGGTGCGAGCCGCCTCCCGTGCCGCGCCCCCCCGTGCCCGGAATCTTCGCCCCCGCCACCGCCGGGCGTCGTATAATCAGGCGAGGGCCACGAATGCGGGAGCCTGCCATGCATCGCCTGCCCATTGCGTGCGTGCTGCTGGTGCTCGTCACAGGGGTCGCTGTCGTTGCCGCCGCCCAGCAGGTTGAGTCTGCCACCTCGGGCGAGGCCGGCGCCGCCGACGCCGAAGCGGTCTACAAGGAGTGGCTCAAGCGGATTCGGCTCATTGAGATTCGCCATCTTCGCGCCGGCCTGGCGTCGCAGTTCGCCGAGGGACGCCGGCAGATTCTCGCCATCGACGACGAGGCCGCCGTCGGTCCCCTGGTCGACGTGCTCTACGGCCCGAAGCCGCGCTATCGCGGCCTCTTGATCGAGGTCCTGACGGTCATGGCGAAGAGCGGCTCGGAGGCGGCCCAGGCGTACCTCCAGGAGATTGCCGTCGGCGACGGCAGCAACGCCCACCGCCGGCGGGCGATCGAGGGGCTCCGGCGCGAGAGCGGCAAGGCGGCCACCCACCGCCTCCTCGGGCACCTGGCCCTGGACGAGGTGCCGGTCATCCGCGACCGGGCTGCCACCGCCCTGGCCTTCCTCGGCGACAAGCGGGCCGTCTGGCTCCTCGTGGAACGGCTCGTCACCGAGGACGTCCGGCTGGTGGGCGGCGAGCAGTGGAGCGGCACGATGCAACTCGACATCCGCGCCCAGATGGCGGGCGTGCCCACGTTCCGCCGGGTCGCCGTCCAGGCCGCCGTCCCCGGGGCCGTGGCCACGACCTTCATTGAACTGCCCGAGGTCGCGATCACCGACGTCGCCACCACCATCGCCATGATGGATCGCCATTCCCCCGTGCCGCACTACGAGCGCGTGCTGACGAGGCACCCCCGCGTGCTCGCCGCCCTCAAGGAACTGACCGGGAAGGACTTCGGGTACAACCAGGCGGCCTGGCAGAAGTGGCTCGAGTCGCGGGAGGCCGACAGCGTCGTGCCGGCATGGCAGCCCGTGCGCTTCGGGAAGTGACGGCGGGGCGACGCTGCTAAGTCAGATCTGAGATCCGAGATTTCAGATTTGAAATCTCAAATCTGAAATTGCTAATCTGAGATTCGCCGTCCGTAAACCCCTCACACCACCTTCACGATCACGAGCGTCAGGTCGTCCGCCTGCGGCGCGAGGCCCGTGAACCGCCGGATGTCCCACCGGATTTCCTCGACGGCCCGCCGGGCGCCGTGGTGGGCGTGTCGGCGGATGGAGTCGAGCAGCCGGTCCCGTCCGAAGCGTTTGCCCTCGTAGTTGCTGGCGTCGAACGCCCCGTCGGAGAAGGCGACGAGCGTGTCGCCCGGTGCCAGGTCGACGGCCTCCTGCTCGTACTCCACGTGGTCGCTGACGCCGAGGAGGGGGCCGCCGGTCATAAGGGGGCGGATGTCGCCGTCCCGGACGAGCAGGGCGGGCTCGTGGCCGGCGCTGGAGTAGGTGAACCGTTTCGCCTCCGAATCCAGCACGCCGTAGAGCAGCGTGGCGAACTCGGACGGTTCGGTGTCGTCGGTCAGCCCCTGGTTGACGCGGTCCATGACGTGGGGCAGGGCGTAGACGTGCTCGGCCTGGGCGCGGAGGGCGGCCCGGACGCTGGCCATCAGGATGGCGGCCGGCACGCCCTTGCCGGCCACGTCGCCGATGGCCACGCCCCAGTTGCCGCCCGGCAGTTCGATCCAGTCGTGGAAGTCGCCGCCCACCGCCTGGGACGGGCTCGTCACGCCCCAGCAGTCGTAGCCGGGGATGGTCGGGGCCCGGCCGGGCAGGAGGCGGTTTTGCACGCGGGCCGCGAGCGCCAGTTCCCGCTGCTGGAGCCGCGACTGCGCCACCTCCTCCACGAGTTGGGCGTTGTGAACCGTAAGGGCCGCCTGGTTCGCCACGCTCCGGAACAGCCGGACCTCCTCGTCGGTGAAGGTGTGGGGTTCGGAAGTGTAGATATGCAGTGTGCCGAGGGCCTCGCCCTTGGCCGACAGGCCCATCGAGAGGCTGGAGACCAGCCCTTCCTCGCGGGCTTGGTCGCCGTAGCGGACGTTCGGGTCCTGGCGCATGTCGCGGATCATGACGACCTCGCCCTCCAGCGCCGCCCGGTCGTTCGGGTTCTCCGCCAGCAGGACGGGGCCCTTCTCCAGGTACGAGGGCGACAGGCCGTACGTCGCCTTCAGCACCAGTTCGTCGCGATCCGGGTTCAGCAGCCGCAGGCTGCACGCCTTGACGTTCATGATCTCGGCCATCGTGCGGACGATGTTGTCGAGGACGGCGTCGGGATCGAGCGTGGAGGAGAGGAGGCGGCTGGTCTCGGAGAGAAGGGTCAGTTCCTCGACCCGCTCCTTCAGCACGGCCTGCTGCCAGCACAAGTGCGTCAGGGTGCCGGCGAGCAGTTGGAGGAAGCGGACGGCCGCCTGCATGTGGGCCTCGGGCAGGGGCGCCAGCGCCGCCGCCGCCTCCGAGAGGGCCTCCTCGTCCAGACGGTACCGCGTGGCCAGGTCGTGGACCTGTTTGTCGGTGATAGGGGCCTCCGGCACGTCGCCGAGGACCACGGTGCCGAGGACGCGGCCCTGGAGCCGCACCGCCGCCGCGTACTGCGTCAGGCCGGCGTGGCACACGTAGCGGACGGGGTCCGACCGTCCCTCGGCCGCCGCGGCGGACGCAGCCGCGATGTTCGACAGCCGGCAGGCCTCGTTGTCGTGGAGCTCGCCGCCGATGAGTTCGCAGAACCGGCTCGACCCGCTCGGGCGGGTGACGAGGCGGCCCTGGCCGTCGCGGATGCTCGCCGCCATGCCCGTGACGTCGGCGAACGCGTCCTGGAGTTCCTGGAGGGTCTCGACGTCGATCAGGTCCACCAGTCGCGGCATCCACCCCTGCGACCGGACGCCCGCGTGCTCTCGGCGGTCGGACCCTGCGCCGACGGGGGCCGGTGCGGCATCGGATTGCGTCGGCTCGGTCATCTGGCGTTCCTGCGACGTGCTGTCCGGCGAACGCGCAGCCGTTCGAGCCGGCCGCGGTAGCGGCCGGGTATCTCCATCCGTCTTGGCCGATGCCACGGCGGATGAGGACAACCCGCTGCTTCCGCAGCGGGCTCGTGGGCCCTACGACACCTCCAGCATCCGCTCGATGGCCCGGCGGGCGTCGGAGGCCACGTCGGCCGGCACCTGCACCTCGTGCGCCATGTCCTCCAGCGCCCACACGATCTTCTCCAGCGTGTTGAGTTTCATGTTCGGGCAGTCCGCCAGGCTCGATATCTGGATGATGTCCTTCTCCGGGTTCGCCTTCCGGATGGTGTGGCACACGCCGAACTCCGTGCCGATGATGAACGCCTGCTTCGGCGACGCCGTCACGTACCGGATCATCTGGCTCGTCGAGCCGATGAAGTCCGCCATGTGCCGCACCTGGCGCGTGCACTCCGGGTGCACGAGGACCTCGGCGTCCGGGTGCTGGGCGCGGCGGGCCTCGACGTGCTCGGCCAGGATGTGATGGTGCGTCGGGCAGAACCCCGGCCAGAGGATGACGTTGTCGCGGCCCGTCTGCTCGGCGGCGTAATCCGCGAGGCTCTGGTCCGGGACGAAGAGGATGGGCGTCTCGGCCGGGATCGATTCCACCACCTGCACCGCGTTGGCGGAGGTGCAGCAGATGTCGGCCATCGCCTTGACGCGGGCGGAGGAGTTGACGTACGCCACCACCGCCGCGTCCGGGTGCTGCCGCTTCGCTTCGGCGAGTTCCCGCGGGGCGGTCATGTCCGCCATCGGGCACCCGGCGTTCGGGTCCGGTACGAGGACCGGCCGGTCGGGGTTCAGCAGTTTCGCCGTCTCCGCCATGAAGTGGACGCCGCACAGGAGGATGACGTCGGCGTCGGTCTGGGCGGCCTCGCGGGCCATGGCCAGCGAGTCGCCGACGATGTCGGCCACGTCCTGGACCTCCGGCCGCTGGTAGTTGTGCGCCAGGATCACCGCGCGGCGCTCGCGCCGCAGCGCGTCGATGCGCTCCGCCAGCGCCTCGTCCACTTGCGAGTCCGGTGCGACCATCGCAGGCTCCTGCACGTATGCTGATGCCGGACGATAAAGGCCCGATGCCTCGCCCGGCTAAGAATCGGTAATTATACGGACGCCGCCGCGAAGCCTCAACGTGAAAGCGGTATATCGCGGCGTCAGGACGTGGCAGGGCTGGCCGGCGCCGCCCCAAATGCCAACCGCCGGCGCACTTCCGCGACGATCCGCACGGGGCCGAGCAGGCCGGACGGCACGAGGTGCTTCGGCAGCGCGCCGTCCGCGAGGCTCGTGCGGGTGAGCCGTTTCTCCTGCGGCAGGCCGCGGTCGCCGACGAGCCGGTTCGCCCACACGTTCGCCACCGCCACGCGGAGCCGGTTCGCCCCCGGGCGCGCGGCGGCCGTGGCGCCCAGCCGATACGGCGGCTTCCAGACGATGCCCAGCCGGCGGTCGTTCAGATGGACCTCGGCCGCGACACCCACCGCGCCCAGGTCGAGCAGGAGCCGACGGTCGTCGGCGAACAGGTCGGCGGGCAGGTCCACGGTCGTCTCGTACGTGGCGATGCCCGAAAAGTGCCGCACGCCCGCGTCCGGGTGCTCCGTCCAGGAGATGAGTGTCGGCAAGTCGACGGCGGCGGGGGCCCCGCGGCCGTCCGGGAACGTCACGTGCCACGGCCCGTCGACGGTGCGGACGGGCGGGTCGGCCGGCAGGGTAAGGTGGGCCTCGCGTCCCACGGCCGTCCGGACGGTGACCGTCCCCGCCCGCCGGAGGCGTGCCTCCATGGCGCCCGCCTCGGCGACGCGGATGTCGATAGGCGGCTCCGCGTGCTGTGTCGCCTCAGCGTCGGCCGGATTGTCCGCCGCGGCGTCCCGGGGAAGCGGAAACAGCGGCCGCCCCTCGCGGGCGAGCCGGACGACGTGGTCCGGCGCCTCGGCCGGCCGGAAGACGACGAAGACCGACCCCCACGGCGCAAGGTCCAGCCGCACGCGCGTTCCGCCCTCGGTCGCCTCATAGACGGCGGCCGGCCGGCGCTCGCCGGTGGCAGGGTCCCACACCTCGGGCCGCTTGCCCGTCACGCGGAAGACGGCGTCGACCGTCTCGGGCCCCTGCAGGAGGTTGGCGACGAAGTAGAGGTCGGTTTCGCCGTCGCGGCGATGGATCCAGTCGAACTGGGCCCCGTCGCGCGGCGCGATGAACGCGACGTCGGGCCCGAGGCCGCGGTCGCGGAGGATGGCCGCCAGGGGCCGGCCCTGGATCACCTTGCCCTTTCCGCACGTGCGCTCGGTCACCTGCCGGCCGTCCACGTTACCCCACAGGCGGTCGGCGAGGCGGCGGACGGCGGCGTCGCGTTCGCGCCAGGCGCCGGGCTCCGCCGAGACGAGCCCCGGCGACCGCGTCGGCCGGCGCCCGACGATCGTCGCCCCGTCCCGCACGAGTTGTTCCAACCGCTGGAGAACCTCGAGCGGCATGTCGTCGCGGTCCGGCAGGACGAGCAGGGCGTAATCCGGCCCGTCGGCGACGGCGAGGCGGCCGCCGCGCACCGTCATCCGGCGGAGCAGGACGTCGGTGTTGCAGTAATCGTAATCGTAGCCGGGGCCGAGCGACTCGGTGCCCGGGTCGAACCCCTTGTTGGCGATGAGCCGCGGGGCGTCGTGCCCGTAGTAGAAACAGGCGTCGCCGACGAATCGCCCCGCCTGGAGCATCGCCGAGCACCGGGCGAGGTACGCGAGGAACGGTTCGGCCATCGGCCACCAGGCCCGCGTCATGCCCATGTGCGTGCCGGCGTGATACGTCCATCCGGGCTCGCCGGCCTCGGGGGGGCGGTGCGGCGAGGTGTGGAAGACGAACCGGTTCGTCCCCGCGCACAGGGCCCGGTCGGCGTACGGCTTGAGGTCGAACGGGCCGCGCTCCCAGTGGTCGAAGCCGGTGAACGATTCCATTTCGACGAGCCGCCGGCCGTAGATGTGTGCGGCGCAGGCGATTTCCTTGACGACGTTCGCCGGGTCGTTCTTCTCGGGGGGCTGGCGGACCCAGAACTCGCCGCGCGGCACGTCGAGGACGCCGAGGGCCCGGAGCGACTCGGCCGGAAAGTCGTGGGCCGGCAGGAACGGTTTGCCCGGCCCGCCCGCCTCGGCGTGCAACTCCAGGCCTGCCTCGTGGCAGACCTCGGCGGCGGTGGCGTAATGGTTCTCGATCAACAGATCGCTCACCGTTAGCCGGCGGTCGTGGTCGAACCGTTCGGCGACCGCCTCGTCGGCCAGCGTCCACCCGAACAGGACGGGCAGGAACGGGATCGGGTCGTACCCGCGGCGTCGGCGGAACGCGTCGGCGAAGGTGGGCGTCCACTCCGTCAGGCCGCGAATCTCGTAACTCGGCAGGTACAGATACCGGAGGGCGGAGCGGCCGAGGTCGCCGACCTCCTTCCGCAGCCGCGCCAGGATGTGGCGGAAGTGCGCCCGCGTGGCGCCGGCGTCGAGATGGTCGATCATGTACCCGTCGGAGTTCGGGCTCGGCAGCCGCAGCCGCTCGCGGTTGTTCGTGCAGACGATGCGGAGGACGGTCCACTCGCCGTCGGGGACCTGCCACTGCAGCCGGCCGCCTGCGTCCAGGTGGTCGGAGAGGTTCACGACGGTCGAGAGGTCGCGGATGACTTTGGTCTCGGAGGCCGGGACGGCGAGGACGGCGATGTCCTGGGACCACGTCTGGCCCGCCGGCCAAGGGTCCAGGCCGCCCTTGCGACCGGCGAATTTCGGCTGGGGCACCTTGGGGGCGGGCAAGGGCGCGTCCAGCGCCGCGGGGCCGCGGACGGTGGTGGTCGAGGCGTACAGCGACTTGCTCGCCATCGCGGGGGTGACCCACGGGCCGCCGGCGTTCCAACTGCTGGAGGTGAGGAGGCCCATCGCCAGGCCGAGCCGGCCGGCCTCGCGGACGGCGTGGCCGACGGCGGCGGCGGACTCCGGCCCCATGAACGTCGGCCCGGCGGGGACGGGCGGTCCGCGGCCGGTCGTGCCGACGTCGAAGACCTCGAACCCGCTGAGGCCCTTGGCCCGGGCGTCCTCCAGTTCGCGCGTCATCTGCTCGCGGTCGAAGCGGCCGTTGAGCCAGACCCAGTACGCCCCCGGCCGGGCGGAGAGGGGAGGGGCGTCGAACGCGGCGGCCAGGTCCGGCGGCGGCGCCCGTCCGGCGCGGGTGCAGCCCGGACCGCCGAGCAGGAGACCGCCGGCGGCGAGGCCGGTGCCCACGAGGAACCGCCGGCGGGAGAGCGCGGGGACTTTCGGCGTGTCCATGCTCGGCCTTCCGATGAGAGGGACTCGGTTCCCGGGACGCCGCACGATCCGAACGTGACGCGGCCTGTGGCGCTGGCGCGGCGTGTCGGCCCCAGGCCTCCGGAAGTCTACATCGAATCCGCGTGCGTGCAACCCTTTGGCGCGGGGCGGCGTGAATCGTGCGTCCCGGTGGACACCGCGCGAGAGGGGTGCTAGGCTATAGGCGGTGGGGGAACGCCCGGCACGCCAGCGGCCCGGCCGGGTCGCGCATCATGCGGGCCCATGTGGAGGTACTTTTCCATGAAGCCTTCCGCAACATCGCTCTGTCTTGTTGCGCTGCTCGTCGGGCTGGTCGTAGCGCCATCGGCTGCCGGCGGGGGCGCCTCCGCCGTGATCCACGGTAGCCAGGGCGCCCGGTTCGAAGGTCTTGGCTTCGGGGGCGGCCACTTCTGGTGGACCACGCCTCACGCCGTCGACGACAGCGGGCAGACCGTGGTCGGCATCGGCGGCCGAAGCGAAGACGGGTATTTGGAAGCCTGGCGTTGGACCCGCGGCCGGGGCACGGAGGGGCTTGGCGACCTGCCCGGCTGGGACGGCGGCAGCGACGCCGCCTTCGAGAGCAGCGCCAACGCCATCTCCGGCAACGGGCGGGTCATCGTCGGCGAGGGCCAGTCCGACTACGGCGACGAGGCCTGGCTCTGGACACGGGCCTGGGGCCTCGTGCCCCTGGGATTCATCGGCGGGGCCTATCCGCCCAGTTGGGCCATGGGCGTCAGCCGGCACGGGTGGGTCGTCGTCGGGAGCAGCGATTCGCCTGCGGGGTTCCAGGCCTTCTACTGGACGCCCTGGACGGGCATGATCGGACTCGGCACGCTGGGCGGCACGATCTTCGAGAGCCACGCCTACGGCGTGTCGGCCTACGGGAACGTCGTCGTCGGCCAGAGCCACGGGCCGAACGGATGGGAGGCGTTCCGTTGGACGCCCCGCACCGGCATGGTCGGCCTCGGGCAACTGAACGGCTCGACGACGACCGCGGCCAGGGCCGTCTCGGCCGACGGACAGACCATCATCGGCACCGCCCGCTTCTCCAGCCCCATCCGGTACGAGGCGTTCCGATGGACGGCCGCCGGCGGCATGGAGGGCCTGGGCGATCTGCCCGGCGGCAACACCATCAGCCAGGCGGACGGCGTCTCCGGCGACGGCAGCATCGTTGTCGGGGCCAGCGAGGACTCGAATCCCTACGGCATGGGGGACGCCTTCATCTGGGACCGGACGCACGGGATGCGGCATCTCCAGACGGTCCTGCAGGAGGAGTACGGCCTGGAGGTGAGCCCGTGGGTGCTGCGCCGCGCCTACGCCATCACCCCCGACGGCCGCACCATCGTCGGCGACGGCACGAACCCGGAGGGCGAGAACGAGACGTGGCGCGTGTATCTCCCACCGCCTCCGCGTCGGCCCTGGTGGGCCGGTGGGCTGCGGTTCCTGAAACGCTAGAGCATTTTACCCCCGAGTGTTGGCGCGGTGGTTCTCCGCAACCACCGCGCCTGATTGACCCATGCCGTGCGCGCGGCGGGTACGGAGACCCGCCGCGCTACCATGCGCTCTTAAACTGATCCGGGCTTGGCCGGATACGCGTCCGGGCTCCCCGCCGACCGCCGCGGGCCGAGGCTGGGCGGACTACCTTCTTCGGACGCCGGCGCTCCTGCGGCGTATAAGGCAGCGCGGGGCGTGCGCCCGACGACTGGCCTACCACGGATGCAACGATGACCCGATCATGCCTCAGATGGTCTATCCTTGTCGCCCTTGCGGCGGCCGTGCCGGCGGCGCCGGCGACGGCGCTCAGCGGCGGCCTGCTCCGGCCGCAGCAGCAGGGGGAGATTGCCGACCTGGCGAAGCAGGCCATGGTGGACGACCCGGCCCGCTCCTGGGAGGCCATCCAGGCGCTGCGCGACCTCGGCGAGCCCGCGAGCGGCCGGCTGGCGAGCGTCCTTCGTCAACTGCTCGAACGTGGCCGGAAGGTCGTCGGACGCGCCTCAAGGATGGTCAGCGAACCCGACCGCGCCCTCCACCTCCAGAACGAAATCAACGAGACGCGGGCCAAGGCCCTCGCCAACATCAAGGTCCTGAAGAAGGGCGAGCCGATCCAGCTTGCCCACCAGTATTACGACGACCTCGACGAGAAGGTCGGCCTGCTCGCCAAGGTGTTCGAGGTGCGGCAGGCGGTGCGGCGGGTGATGATCGAGCGCGGCCGCATCCTCCCCATCTGGCGGCGCCTGGAGGTCGTGGACGTCCGGTTCGACGAGCAGAAGGAGGCGGAACTGGCCGAGACCGCCGAGGCCATCCTCGGCCTGCCGGTGGCGGAGGTGACAGCCATTCCGGAATTCGGGCAGGGCCCGCCGCCCGCGGCCGGTTCCGTGGCGTGGCACTACTGGCACCATGCCGCCTGCCGGCGCATCGAGGCGTACAACGCGGGGCTCAAGGCGCTCATGGACGACGACGAGTACGAGAACCTCCGGGCGGTCAACCATTATCGCCAACTGCTCGGCATCCTGCCGATGGAGGCCGACGCCCGCCTCTTGCAGGCGGCCCGCCGGCACTCGAAGGAGATGGCCGACCTCGACTACTTCGGCCACGATTCGCCCAAGGCCGACCACAAGACCCCGTCCATGCGGACGAAGCAGGTCGGCTACACCGCGGGCGCCGGCGAGAACTGCGCCGACGGGTACTCCAGCGGCGAGCGGGCGTTCTGGGGATGGTTCGACAGCCCCGGTCATCACAAGAACATGGCGGCCGAGCGGAACACGGCCCTGGGCGTCGGCAAATGGGGCCGGAAATGGACGCAGAACTTCGGCCGGGGCAAGCGGCTGATGCTCCTGGATGAGGACGCCCGCCGGCAGGTGGCCGTCAAGGGCAGCGTCCTCCCGCCCCAGGGCTGATCCGTACGACACGTCCGACGGATTTGGCCGGATGCCTGGTACAAGGTCCCTTTGTGCGCGGCGGGTCTCCGCACCCGCCGCGCAATCGCCGGGTCGCGGGTTCGTGCGCGGTGGGTACGGAGACCCACCGCGCTACACACGCTGAAGATCTCGGCCCATAACCGGAGGAGGAAGGCACCATGCCGCCTGCCGCTCGCCCGCCGCGCCTCGCCGTCGTGCTGACGCTCCTGGCCGCCGGTCTGCTCGTGGGGACGGTTCCGCCGGCGCCGGCCCGCGCCGCGGAGGCCGCCGCCCCCGCGCCGTCGGGCAACCGGCCCGAGCGCGTCCGGTGGTTCATGGACCAGGGATTGGGCCTCTTCATCCACTGGAACATCGACTCGCAACTCGGGTCGGTCATCAGCCACTCGATGGCCGGGGCGTCGAAGGACTATCTGGAGCGCTACATCCGGGAGTTGCCGAAGACGTTCGAGCCCCGGCGGTTCGCCCCGCGGGACTGGGCCCGCCTGGCCCGCGTGGCGGGGTTCCGGTACGTCGTCTTCACGACGAAGCACCACAGCGGGTTCTGCATGTGGCCGACGGAGACGACGGATTTCAATATCACGTGCACCCCCTTCAAGCGCGACGTGGTCCGCGAGGTGGTCGACGCCTTCCGGGCCGAGGGCCTGGCGGTGGGGTTCTACTTCTCGCCGGACGATTTCTGGATGCTCCATCGGCAGGGCCGCGAGGTCGCCCGCCGGCGCCCGTACTGCATGCCCACGAACAACCCGCCGCTCATGGCCCACAACAAGGCCCAGGTGCGGGAACTGTTCACCCGGTACGGCCCCGTCGACGTGCTGTTCCTCGACGGCGAGCCGGACGGCCTGAAGCAACTCGCCTGGTCGCTCCAGCCGAACGTCGTGGTGACGCGCGGCGAAATCGAAACGCCCGAGCAGAAGACGCCCGACGCCCCCATGCCCGGCCCGTGGGAAGCGTGTTACACGCTCGGCACGCAGTGGCAGTTCAAGCCGACGAACGAGGAGTACAAGTCCGGGACGGACCTGATCGAGATGCTGATCGAGATCCGGGCCAAGGGCGGGAACTTCCTGCTGAACGTGGGCCCGACGCCGGAGGGGGAGATTCCGCCGGAACAGTCCCGCCGCATCCGCGAACTCGCCCTCTGGATGTTCGTCAACCGCGAGGCGGTGGTCGGCATCCGGCCGTGGCACGTCATCCGCGAGGGCGATATCTGGTTCACCCGCGCCCGCGACGCCGACACCGTCTACGCGCTGCTCACGAAGATCCCCGACTGGCCGAAGGGCAAGCGCAAGGCGTTCACCCTGACGACCGTCCGCGCGACCGACCGGACCGAGGTCAGCGTGCTGGGCCAGTCCGGCCGCGTCGTCGAGTACCATCCCGAGGCCGACCCGTCCGCCCGATGGGAGCAGAAGGCGGACGGGCTGCACCTCTCGGTCGTCCGGGCCCAGCGGCTGTACAACAACACGCGCTGGCCGAACCCGATTGTCGTCCGCATCACGCACGCCCGGGCCGCCGGCGGGGGCGAATAGCCTTGACTCCGACGCCGTGGGCGGATACAAGTGTAGGGTCGGCAGGCGGTTATCGCCGCGGGTTGCCGCTGCGGTGAAGGCGTCTGGCGACGTTTTGTCCCGTAGGGTGCGCCCGTAGCTCAATTGGATAGAGCATCGGTCTACGGAACCGGAGGTTGGGGGTTCGAATCCCTCCGGGCGTACCATTGTCAACCGATGGCGAGGACGCGCAAGCGTTGCGGGCGGCGGCACTTGCGCGCCCTCGCCTTTCATTTTCCCCGGCCTCCCGTTTTGGCGACCGATGACAACGGATGACGCCCCGGGCGGGCGGCGCGCCGAAAATGCGCTGAAAGAATCCGGACCGTCATGGACCCGTCGCGGCCTTTCGAGCATTGGGGGAGCCGGCACTTCGCCAGTATGAGGGTGGCGATTCACGCGACAGAATGCCCGGAATTTCCGCTTGATACGTGATCAACAAATAGATAGAATGTCGAAATTGAGTGGTCCCTGCTTGGGATTGTGCCGATTCTTACGGGCAGTTCCCGGGCGCGGCCCCAGGCCGCCGAGTGGCGGCCAACGAAAAGGCCCTGAGGAAAACTTCCCGGCTCAGGACCTCCGGTAACCCATCTCGGGAAGTGTGTTAGGAGTAGTACCCGTGGCTACAGGCACAGTGAAGTGGTTCAATGACCAGAAGGGCTTCGGATTCATTGAACAGGACGGCGGTGCGGATGT
>Ga0272441_10009782_pt1 | contig 14699 bp, 8 predicted proteins | sample SSMProp6N_FD_193582 | JGI IMG/M metagenome (GOLD analysis project Ga0272441, IMG submission 193582) | Marine sediment archaeal communities from Little Sippewissett salt marsh, Falmouth, MA, United States - SSM-Prop-6N | ecosystem: Environmental > Aquatic > Marine > Wetlands > Sediment ... | reverse complement strand
AGTTGGATTTGCTGCATACGTTTCATTGGCCCGGGGGGATTTACCTGACGGCCGAAACGGTTGCCGCCGAGCAAAGGACCAATGGGAGTTTGACGGTATTGGCCGATCAGAATGCCTATGCGGCGTCCGGGGAGAAATCGCAGCGTTTGGTCCGGGTCTCCAATTCCGCCGATGCGCTGCAGGAACGATTTGCGGTTCAATGGGATAATAATCCGTCGGAGTCGCAGGCGGATTCGCTGGATGTGTATGTGCCGCCCGGTCAAAGCGTGGTGGTGAACATACCTTATGCCGACGAGTCCCCGCAGCATTTGCAGTTGGTCGGCGACGATAATCCGTTTGACAATCAACATTATGTTTCGGCGCCGGTGCGTCACCAGTTGCATATTTTATTCCTGGGCGACGAGGATGTTCAGGATACCCAATCCCTGAGCTTCTTTTTGGATCGGGCGTTTCAGCCCACGCGACTGTTTGAGCCTAAAATCACGGTTCATCCCGCCGATGAGCCTTTAACGGATATTGATCTGGGGGAAATGGGATTTGTGATGATCGCCGACGATCTGGTCTCGGAGAACGTGACGCTGTTGCAGGATTATCTACAAACCGGTAAAAAGGTTTTGGTGGTGATGAAGACGGCGGCGGAGGCCCACACGATTGCGGCGTTAACCGGTAAGGACCGCCTGGTCGCTGAGGAGGTGCGCCCCGAAGATTACGCCATGTTGAGCGAGGTGGATTTGAATCATCCGGTGCTGCTGCCTTTTGACGATCCTCGTTTTAGTGATTTCACCCAGATACATTTTTGGAATTATCGTCGGTTGAACCTGGACGAGACGCCCGGCGTCCGGGTTATCGCTCGTTTTGACAGCGACGATCCCGCCTGGTTCACGGTGCCGGCCGGCGAAGGGCAATTGGTGGTGATGACTTCGGGGTGGCATCCGGGGGACAGTCAATTGGCGTTATCGACCAAGTTTGTGCCGTTGATTTATTCGATCCTGGAATATGGCGGGGCGCTCAGCAACCGGCCATTCCAATATACGGTGGGGCAGCCGTTTCAATTGCCCGGTTGGATTCGGGACAGTACGTCCGAGATGGTGCTGCATCGGCCGGACCAGACGGAAATCACTCTGGAGGTCGAGCAGGATACATATTACGTCCCGGATGAGCCCGGTTTTTATGCCTTTGAATCAAACGAAGATAAATTGTTATATGCGGTTAATATCGCCGCGCGCGAAAGCCTGACCGCCCCGCGGACCATAGAAGAGTTGGAAACGTTCGGCGTTTCCTTTCAACCGCAGGCAGCCCCCCCAACCGATCCGGACCAACAGGCGCGCCAGGACCGTCAGAGCGACTGCGAGCAGGAATCCCGGCAGAAACTATGGCGTTGGGTTCTGCTGGCGCTGGGAATGGTGCTGCTGCTGGAAACCGCTTTAGCCGGATGGCTTTCAAGATCGAAAGACCAAGCACAAGGAGTGTGATCATGATAGATAAAATTCTGCAAAATCGACTGGCTCCGGTGGCGCTGCGACATCAACAGCTTTACCTCAGGCAAAAGCTTATGATAAGCTGGCTGGCGGCGGCGCTGTTAGGTTTGATTTTGTTGCTGGCGAATATGTTAGGCCGCTGGAGCGTCACCTTGCCCGCGGTGCTGCTGAGTTGCGCCACGGTGGCGATTACCGTCTATTTCTACCTCAAATCCCGAGAACAGCGCCCCGATTATAAAGCGATTGCTCTTTACATCGAGCAGCACCAGCCCGATCTGAAGGCCCTTTTGCTGACCGCGGTGGAACAAAAGCCTTTGACGCGCGCGCAACAGTTGAATTATCTCCAGGAGCGGGTCATCGATCAGGCCGTCCAGCACGCCCAGCAAAACAATTGGCTCAAAGTGATCTCCAATCGAAAACTCGAGTGGGCGAACTATGGACGCTGGGCCACCGGGATTTTGTTTGTGTTTATCGCTGCGCAATTGTTTCCGCCCATCTCCTTTGTTGCTTCGGATGATGTGGCGTCGGCGGATAATGTTTACCGTCTGCTGGTCAATCCCGGCAACGCCGAAATTGAACAGGGATCGCCGGTGGTGATCACCGCGCGTTTCGAGGGCAAGGTTCCGTCGGACGCCACGCTGGTTCTGAGCGCCGGGCCCGAAGAATCCGAACAAATCCTCATGACCAAGAACATGGACGATCCGGTGTATGGCGCGATTGTCCCTCAAGTGGATCGGAATCTTACGTATCGGATCGAATATGACAATCTTCGCTCCGAGGATTTTTTACTGTCGGTTTACAGTTTTCCCGAACTGCTCCGCGCCGACGCCCACATTATCTATCCTGACTACGCCGATCTGGAAGATAAGACGGTCAACGATACGCGGCAAATCAGTGTTTTGGAAGGCTCGCGGATTAATTTCACCTTTCAGCTCAACAAACCGGTCGTGGGCGCCCAACTGACGGCCCTGGACGGCTCCGTCCTGGAATTGACCGTCGATCCGGATGATTCGGAAAGTTACCTGCTGCACGTCGAACCGCGTGAATCCCAACGGTACGACCTGCAGCTTATCGACGCCGAGGAGCGCACCAATAAAGTACCCCCGCGGATTACGATTAATGTGCAAAAGAACATGCCGCCGGAGATAAAACCGACTTTTCCCAATCGTGATCTGGAACCGTCGCCCCTGGAAGAATTGGCTTTTGAGGCCCAGGTGTGGGACGATTACGGCGTGACCGATTATGGTTTGAATTATACGGTCGCCGGTCGCGAGTCCCAAACGGTCGCGTTTGATCCCCAGACCGAAGAAAATAAGAAAAAAATCCTCAGTCACATTTTGGCGCTGGAAGAATTGGACGTAGCGCCGGACCAGTTGCTGACCTGGTACTATTGGGCCCATGATGTGGGTCCGGATAATCGTCAGCGGGTGACGGCCAGCGATTTGTTTTTCGCCGAGATTCGCCCTTTTGAAGAAATTTTCCAGGAATCTCAATCGCGTCCGGACCAGCAGCAGCAGGAGCAACAGCAAAATCAGGATGAAAATCAACCGCCGGACCAACAACAGCAACAGCAGAACACCCAGGAGATGATCAAACTGCAAAAAGAGATTATCAACGCGACGTGGAATGTCAAGCGGTCTTTCGATCTGGAACACCAAACCGAAACGTTCACCGAAAATGTGGCAACTATCCTTGAATCTCAAGCCGAGGTGCAAACTATGGTGCAGGAGGCGCTGGGGGGCGCCGAAGATCCTGAATCCGCCCAGGCGCTGCAGCGGGCCGCCGGTTTTGTCGAGTCGGCCCTGGAAGAATTGGCGCGGGCGCACGATGCGGATGCCGCCGCACCCCTGATGACGGCGCTGGGCGCCGAGCAAGCCGCCTACCAGGAATTTCTGACGCTGCGCGCGCGGGAATTCCAGGTCGGGCGTCAAAACAGCCCAAACCAACAACAACAGCAGCAATCTCAGCAATCCACGTCGCAGCGCACCCAGCGGCAGCTCGATCAGTTGGAAATGCAGCAAAGACAAGACCGCTACGAAACCGAACGGCAGGCAACCCTTAATAATGATCGGCAGGCGAATCAGCAGGAAGACCTTCAGGTGCAAAACCGTTTGAGCGATCTGGCGCGGCGGCAAAACGATATCAGAGAGCGACTGCAGCAACTCCAGTCCGAACTGCAGGCCGCCGAGGAAGAACAGCAGGAAGAAATCCAGCGTGAACTTAGACGGCTCCAGGAAGATCAACAGGAAATGTTGCGGGATATGGACGAACTGCAACAGCAGATGAACGAACCGCAAAATCAGCAGCGGATGTCGGACGCCAATCAGCAGCTTGGTCAAACGCGGGAAGATGTCCAGCAGGCCGCCGAACAAATGCAGCAGGGCGAACTCTCCCGCGCCATCACTTCGGCGACCCGGGCCCAAAACGAATTGGAACAGATTCGCGATGAGTTACGCGAGCAAACCTCAAATCAGTTTTCCGAACAAATGCGCCAGATGCGCGCGCAGGCCCAGGAACTGGACCGCAATCAGCAACAAATTGGCGAACAAATCGGCGAACAAATCGATCCCCAGCAGAGATCCCTGACCGATTCCGATGAGCTGCAGCAGCTTATCGAACAACTCCGGCAGCAACGCCAATCGCTGGAGGAAATCTTGCAGCAGATGCGTGATGTGTCCGAGCAATCGGAGGAAACCGAACCGATTCTTTCCCGTCGGCTCTATGACACGCTGCGACAACCCGTTAATAACGAAATCGGACGGGACCTCGAAGTCCTCGAAGAGCTGTTGCGCCAGCGATTTCTGCCCCAGGCGCAGGAAATCCAACAGCAAACCGGCGAAGATATTACTGAATTACGTCAGGACATCGAAAACGCCGCCGAGAGCGTCCTGGGTTCCGAAGCCGACGCCCTCCGGCAGGCGCGCCGTCAACTGGATGAATTGATTCGTCAACTCGAAGCCGAAGCGAATCAGGCCCAGGGCAGCCAGCCCACCGATCAGCAGCAACAACAACAACAGCGTGATACTTCCCCGCAATCCGCCAATCAGCAGCAAGGCGCCCCGGGAGAAGCTGGTGATCCCAATCAAATGGGTCAACAGCAGCAACGTGGACAACAGCAGCAAGGTCAGCAAAGAGGTCAGCGTCAAGGTCAGCAGCAGCAAGGTCAACAGCAGCGAGGTCAACAGCGACAAAGGCAGCAAAGAGGTCGGCAGCAAAACCAGGCCGGTCGAGGCGACCGCAATCAACGCCGTTTGCTAACCGATCCTCTAAACCGGGACCTGAACATCGAACAGCTTTTAAATGAATATAATAACCTGGGCGGCCATCCCAACGGTCCGATCACCGGCGAAGATTACCTCGATTGGGCCCGACGCCTGCGCGATGTCCAGGAAATGCTCGAAGATCCCGAACTGAGAGGTGAACTGGACCGCATCGGTGAGCTGGTGCGGCAAATGCGCAATGATGTCACGCGCCATGGCGACGAACCGCAATGGGACCAGGTGCAAAATCAGGTCATCAAGCCGATGGTCGAACTGTATCACCGGTTGGGTGAAGATCTGGCGCTGCTCGAATCGGCCGACGCCCTGGTGCCCATCGACCGTGATCCGGTGCCCCGGCGTTTTATCGATCTGGTCCGCAATTACTACGAAACCCTGGGAAAAGGTAAAGAAGAAATAAAGGATAAAGAAGAAATAAAGTGATATTAGCATCCATTACCATACCAATGTCGAATTGGCTGGTCGGGGCCGGACTGCTGTTCCTCTTGGGAACCCTGGCGTCGATCTGGACCTATCGCCGCATCTCCCAACGCAGCGCCGCCCACCATATAGCCTGGGGCTTGAAAATATTAGCCCTTTTGATCCTGGTCTTGTGTCTTACCGAGCCGATATGGACCGGCAAAATCGCCGCCGCCGGTCAAAACTATTTCGTCATCCTCGCCGATAACAGCGCCAGTATGACCGTCCGGGATAAAGACGGCGCCGCCTCGCGCGCGCAAGCCGTTCAGGACGTGCTGAATCCCGAAACCGCCGCTTGGCTGGCCACCCTCGAAGAACACTTCCAGGTCCGCCAGTACCTGTTCGACGACAGCGTCCGCCGCCTGGAAGATTTCACCGATTTGGATTACCGCGGACCATCTTCCCTGATCCAAAACAGTCTGGAAATCGTCACCCGGCGCTACCAGGAGCGACCGCTGGCCGGCATTATCCTGCTCACCGACGGCAACGCCACCGATATTCAGGAGCTACACACCCTTTCTGATTCACTGCCGCCGGTCTATCCGGTTATCGTAGGTTCCGAGCAATCCACTCGGGACCTGGCCCTGAGCAAAGTCACCATCAATCAAACCTCTTTTGAAACCGCCCCCGTGACCATCCAGGCCCAGGTTTCGGCCCATGGTTTCGACGGTAAAACCATCCAGATTGAACTCTATGATCAGGATGAACAGGTGGTCGAGTCTCAAACCCAGGTTATCGATACGGACCGTCAAAAACATACCTTTCGGTTCCGCGTCCAGCCTAAAAAACCCGGCGTCGCCTTTTACCGGTTAGCGGCAGCGGAAAAAACCAAACCTTCGGCCGCACCTGTCGATCCTCTGGCTCCCCCCGATACCGGCGAAGCCACCCTGGCCAACAACTCGCGCACCATCGTGGTTAATCGCCCCGAAGAACCTTTTCGCGTATTGTATGTCACCGGGCGCCCCAATTGGGAATACAAATTCCTCCAGCGGGCCCTCGCCGAGGACGAGCAGGTTCACCTGGTGGGCTATATCCGCGTCGCCCGGCGCGAACCAAAATACAACTGGCTCGGCCACCGCGGCGAAACCAGCAACCCGCTTTACCGGGGCTTCGACCGCCAGCAAGCCGAACAAACCGAACAATACGACCAGCCGGTCATCGTCCGCTTAAATGTCGAAGATGAAAAAGAACTCCTCGACGGTTTCCCGGTCACCCCGGAGCAATTGTATAAATATCACGCCGTTATCTTCGACGACGTCGATTCCTCTTTCTTCACCTACGACCAGATGAACCTGATTCGGCGCTTCGTTTCCGAACGGGGCGGCGGATTTATGATGCTCGGCGGCAAGGAATCGTTTCGTGAGGGGGATTTTGAAAATACTCCCATCGCTTATCTTCTCCCGATATATCTCGACAGCGCCGATCCCCCGCCGCCCGCCACGCCCATTAATTATATTCTCACCCGCGAAGGGTGGCTCCAACCCTGGGCCCGTCTTTACGAAAACGAAGACGCCGAAAAAAACCGCCTGATGGATATGCCCGATTTTCGGGTGTTGAATCTGGCGCCCTCGGTGAAACCCGGCGCCGGCGTCATCGCCACCGCCGGCGAAAATTCCGAAGGTTCCATACCGGGACTTATGGTGCAGCGGTACGGCAACGGACGCGTCGCCGCCCTGACCATCGGTGATATCTGGCGCTGGGGTCTCAAAAGACCGGAATTCCGCGAAGATATGAATCGCTTCTGGCGGCAGACTATTCGCTGGCTCGTCGCCGATGTGCCCCGGCGTATTTCCCTCCAGGCGCATCACCAACCCGACCAGATCAATCAACCCGTGGAACTGCAAATCAGTGTGCGCGATAATAAATTTGAAAGCATGGACAACCTGGACATAACCGTCGATCTGCGCGATCCCGACGGCGATATCGTCCGCCTTTATGCCCAGCCCGTCCTTAACGAGTCGGGCCTCTATCACACCACCTACATCCCCCGCACCGACGGACCGCATCTCGCCCGCGCCGTCGTCAATAATACCGACCCGGAAAACCCCATCGAACCTGTCGAAACCGGATTCGCCACCGATCTCGAAGCCCAGGAGTTCAACGCCATCGGGCTCAACCGCCCGCTGCTGGAGACCCTCGCCCAAAAAACCGCCGGCCGCGTCGTCACCCCCGATCAGTTAGCGCGACTCGCCCGCGATCTGCCCCGCCGGGAAGCTCCGATTATGGAAATGCAGGTCAAACCACTGTGGGACCTGCCCGGCTTACAGCCCACCTTGTTTGCCGTGTTGTTTATTACGTTAATCATCGAATGGACCTTACGCCGCCGGAGGGGTTTGCCATGATGTATCGCTTCGCCATTGTTCTGATAACATGCTGTTTACTGGCGGCCGCGCCGCTTCATGCCGCGGTGGATCCCAACCAAAACGAAATCATCATCGTTGTCGGCGCTCCCGGCGCCGGTGAGTTCCAGCAGAAGTTCGACGAATCGCTTTCTCTCTGGCGCACCGCCTGCCAAAAAGGCGCCGCCAATGGCGCCATCATCGCCGGAGAACCCTTGACCGAAAACGCCCATTATGAAACCTTAAAACAAAAACTTGCCGAAACACCCAAAGAAACCAACGTCCCTCTCTGGATCGTATTTATCGGGCATGGCACCTTCGACGGCCGCACCGCCAAATTCAATCTCCGCGGCCAAGACGTCTCCGCCGCCGAACTGTCCCAATGGCTCGAACCGATTAAACGCCCTCTCGCTGTCATTAACGCCTCATCCTCCTCGGCCCCTTTCATAAATCGCCTCACCGCTGCCGGCCGCGTCATCATCACCGCCACCCGTGACGGCTACGAACAAAACTATTCCCGCTTCCACAAATATTTCGCCGCCGCCGTCGGCGACCTCCAGGCCGACCTCGATAAAGACGGACAAACCTCACTGCTCGAAGCGTTTATCTTTGCCGATCACGGCGTCGCCGAATTCTATTCCGCCGCCGGGCGCATGGCCACCGAGCACGCCCTCCTCGACGACAACGGCGACGGCCTCGGCACCCGCGCCAGTTGGTTCAAAGGCATAAGACCGGTCATCTCCGCCCGCGACGGCGCCGAACTCGACGGCTACCGCGCCCACCAATTCCACCTGATCCCCAGCCAATTCGATCGGAAAATCCCCCCGGACCTCCGCCAACAAAGAGACCAGCTCGAACTCCAGATCATCCGCCTCCGCGACGCCCAAACCGGACCCCCCAACGAAGCCTACCTGTCCCAACTCGAAACCCTTCTCCTCCAAATCGCCCAAATCTACGACCAAATCGATAAAAACACCACCGATAAATAACCAAGAACTGCCTATCCAGCGCATTAATTAAATACCATTGGTGTAAATTCTAAAAAAATTGTTGTCCGCACATGCAAATGATGCAGCGGTTTGCCAGTTATGCTCATGCAGGTGCTAATCGCAGTCGAGGCGATTGTGTGGTTTGGATAAACGAACAAAACCTGAAAACTTTCGCACTATTTGCCTCCGAGCGGCTCGGCCTGTTTATCCGGTATGGAGAAAGAGGAAACGTTTCGCAAAAAATTAAAGGCGGCGGTAGTTTCTCGCAGAATACCATCCACTTCCTTTCGAAGCGGCTCTTCCATAAATTGCGTCCAAATTTCCGGTAGATTTTGGGGTGAAATCTCCTGGGCGACAAATTCGTTAGATGGTATAAACCGTTCCAGGTTATTGATAGCGAGGTATTGTTCGGGCGGCGCCGGAAACGTTTCAGATGGAGTTGCGGATTGTCTCATAGTAACTAGCATGGCGAATATGACTAAAACAACAGCAGCAGCGGCCGAAATCCATACCGCCCGTAAGGATCTGGTGACAACAGGTTTGTTTTCCGATTCCGCCTGATTTACAGAATTAAGAATTTGGTCCAACAGCAACTTGGAAATCTCTTTTCGTTGAAACACTGCTTCTGATTGCAGCCGTACTGTCAAATCCATTGATGTTTGATAAAATATGCGACAATCCGGACAATGATTCAGATGCCGACGTAATCCGCCGGGCAAAATGGTAATGTTGTCATCAACCAAACGCGATATTTTCCATCGATAAAACCGGCAGATCATCGTTTATTCTCCTGCTTGAGGGTTATGATTTTCACATCCGTCGGGCATTTCAGAATTGGGATTTTGTTTCATCCGGGACGCCAGATTGACCCGGGCGCGGTAAAGGATTATTTTTATATTGGCCCGCGATTTACCCATCACCCGGGCGATTTCCGGGACATTCATATTTTCGGCATATTTGAGCCAAAGCGCCCGGTATTGATTGTTCGGCAGTTGACGAGCCAGACGCCATAAATTCTGTTTCTGTTCCTGTTGTTCCAGGCGGTCTTCGGATTTCTCCGCTACCAATTCCACTTCGTCGAGACTTTTCCAACGGGAACCAGTGCGATACCTGTCGATTGCCAGGCGAGCCGCTATAGTGAAAATCCAGGTGGAAAATTTACAGCGTTGTTGATATCGATGAATATTCAGATACACCTTTAGAAACGTATCCTGCAGAAGATCTTCGACTTCAATAGCCGGCACATTCTTTTGGGCTAAAAATGGGTAGAGACGTCCTGCATAACGCAGAACCAATTCGGTAAATGCATCATCGGAGCCCTTTTGCACTCGCCGGGCCAACTCTTCATCATCCAGTGGCCAAAGCGGCCTGGGCCGCCGGGTATTGTCGCTGCGCTGGATTTTTTTCCGGGTTATTTTTTTATCTCCTGTAACAACTGAACAATTTTTATATAAGAAATTACTTTCTGACTGTCGATCGCCGCCGAAACATTAACAATATTAGCGTGACTGACGATTTGAACATCTTGAGCAAATTGCGTTACTTCCGGAAGTTTTTTCTCAAAGACCAGCGCCGTCACGGCAAAGATGCCCTTAAATAAATTGGCGACATTGACCGCCCTTTGGGCCTCGGCCACATCACAGGAGAAATTAAAGAATAAATTGCCCTGCCATTCGCCGACCGCCAGGTTTAATTCACGTGTGTTTTTCAGCACGTAAGGCGCATTGTCATCCTGAACCATGTGACTGAAATCGGTCGCCGCAACCTGGAAAAACTCCCCTTGCTGAGTGGGTTGGATCAAGGTGAACTGACCTCGCATCTGCGCATTTTCCTGCGTACCACTTAAAACGCTTAGTCCCTGTTGCACCGAATTGAACCGGGATGCGAGCAACACCGTATGGTCGGTAAAAAATGCCCCATAGGCCATTTCATTTTTGTCCGTGAGCCAACTGTGAATATCGAATGTTTCATAAGGGATAATTTGATGATTCTGGGCCTGATCCAACAAATCCAGTAAAGTCGCCCTCTCGAATTGCCCCTCAATAATAACCAGGGCTGTTTCCGGATCATCATCCCGCCCATACAACGTGATGCCCTGAATATCCTTGAGCGGGTGAAACGAAAATATTTCGACAAATTTTGCTATTTCCGCTTCCACATCGGATTTCGCCAGTTCTTCGCTAACCAGCTTGCTAATGGTGGAGCCATTAAATTGATCATAATCAAAATGCACCAACCAATTGGCCTCGGCGCTGACTTGGGCCAGATCAAGTTGGTCGGACCAAACTGGGTTCGTAGAAAACAACACTAACACAAACAGAATAAACGGTAATTTTTTCATGGTTTGATCTCCTCAAATATTTTTACTACGCAACTGTAATATCTATTCGTTTCTCCCTCCGCGCCCGGTCCTGAATTGGGAAAAATTAAAACCTCCGCTCCGAAATTCTTGTTGTACCTCTCGGCCCCACTGCTCTAATTGCCCCCTCATTTGTTGTTCGTATTGGCGTCTTTGTTCTGCTGACATATTCAAATAATTGGTAGTTATTTCATGACGTAATGCTTCACCTTGCCGCTCGAATTCCACCCGCATATCTGTGCCATATCGTCGTCTTTCTGCCGGAGACATCCTCATATATTTTCCAATCGATTCACCAATATCTTCGAAATATCCTCTCACCTGCTTGACGTCCCCTTTTGCCTGTCCCCGAACGCTGACTCGCCCGCCGCCTCGGTCTCGGGATGAATTTCTACCGGAATTATCTGCGACCAGAGTCGGTCTTCGGGTAATGCTTTTACCGTCAAACAGCAACGTAACAGCCATAGGTCCAATTTCGAGTACTCTCGCTTCACCGATGGTATCATCAACTTTGATCCATCGATCACCAAAGCGGGCTTCGTCACCTAAAATCGCCAAGCAATCTCCTGGAGGTTCGGGCCCGGAAGGCGGCGGAACAAACATATTCTGTCGAACCAGCTGGTCCGCAGATTGCTGGTATTTTGCCAGGTACCGCTGAGATGTTGCCTCATCAGGCGTTATCTGATTCAGTGTTTCTCGGGTTATCCCCAATCCTTCACCATTTCCATGGTTGTCCGCACTGGTTATTTTTACCACAGTAGCGAGCGTCAAACCCGTCATTATAACCGCAAAAAAAAGCAATCCCGCTGAGAAAATATCCTTTTTATCGTATTTACTCTGCCAGTTCATCAATTTATTCCATTTCCTATGTCATTGGTCCGATTTCAGATTAATGGCGCCGTAAATAATACGCATGAAAAATGGGAAAGGTTACAAATTTCTTAAACTTATATTTTGGGAGACTGTAGTATGTTTGCAGAGCATCTTTAATGTAAACTAATTTATATCAATAGGTTATGTGTAGTATGGCTTGTATTTAGCAGCGTAATAATATGTGTTTATTTAAAAAAATGGTGATAGCGTGTTGTTACAGTCGTTTCAAAGACGCCGACAGATCGTTTAAGGGATAATTTACTCTGTAATGCTACTACAGTCTCGATTTTTGGTGTAGTACCTGGGCTAGCTTCCGCCCCGCCAACACGCCTGGCAAATACGTATCTCGGCATAACTTACCTGCCCATTTAAATAATCGAATATCGGTTTTAAGCGCTCGACGCCGACGCACTCGACGGCCTGGGCCACACGATTCACGGTTGCTTCATCCACCCAGGGCTCGGCGCAATCAATCTCTTCCTGTTCAATATATTCTTCAAGATATTGCACCACCGTCGATTCCACCCGTCCCACCCGCGCGGCAATTTCGCCCAGCAGCATTTTTTTTCGGAAAAGACCAAAGGCAAATTCTTTGGCTTGGTTGACCTTTTTGGGCTTGCCGCCTATGGTGAACCGGGTTTCAACCGCCGACTCATTAAACGACGAGGCAGCGTCCATGCCCAGCGCATGACTCTGGCAGTACTGTCGTATCAAATCGACAAATTCCCGACCGTAATCCCGCGATTTTTTCTGACCCACCCCATGAACACCAAGAAAACCACCCAAACTCGAAGGCCGCCGCCGCGCCATATCACGCAAGCTGGCGTCCCCAAAAATAACAAACGCCGGCACTCCCTTGTTGCGCGCGATCAGCGCCCGATGGCCCCGTAGCGTCTCAAACAAGCCCCGGTCCACGCCTTGCCAGGAATCAATCTCCGCTTTGGATTTCATCGGCTTCTTCTCCGAAGGCTTCAACAATCGCGGCGTCTCGGTCCCTCGCAATACCCGCCATCCCTTTTCCGTCACGTTTAAAACATTATACTCCCCGGTCTTGGCGATGTAATCCTGCGAAATAAGCTGTTCGATCCAGTCCCGCACCACCCGTTTACGGTAATCCGACAACAGCCCGTAAGTGCTCAGCGCATCGTGCTTGTTTTCCAAAATCCGCTTCTCCCGCGATCCGATCAATACCGACGCCGTGTAATCCCCCCCAAAGCGCTCCTGCAGCCGCACAATACACGATAAAATCTTCTGCGCGACCACCTGCGCATCGCCCAAAGCGTCAAAACCGCCCAGGCATATATCGCAGGCCCCGCAATTCTCCTTACCCAACCGCTGACCGAAATACCTCAGCAGCCCCTCGTGTCGGCACGTCGTCCCCGTGCAATAATCGTACATCTCCCCCACCTTGCCCATCGTCACTTCCTTAAATCCATCCGGCAAATCCCGTAAAATACTCTTCCATAAACCAAAATCGTCGCCCCCGAAAAACAAACAGCATTCCGCCTCCAATCCGTCGCGCCCCGCCCGCCCGCTCTCCTGCTGATAATGCTCCAGCGACTTGGGCATCCCCGTATGAATCACATATCGAATATTCGACTTGTCGATCCCCATCCCAAACGCAATCGTCGCCACGATAATATCGATCCGCTCTGCCGTAAAATCGTCCTGATTTTTCTGCCGCGCCTCCGTCTCCATCCCCGCATGATACGGCGCCGCCTTATACCCGGCTTGACGCAGCCGAACGCACATCTCATCCACGTCCCGCCGCCGAATACAATAAACAATCCCCGATTCCCCCCGGTGTCGTTCCAGCACCTCACAAACCTGAACCAAAACATCCCCGCGCCGCTGCACCTTATACACCAGGTTCGGCCGATCAAAAGAACCCACCAGCATCCTGGGCTTCTCCAGCGCCAGTTGCACCGCGATGTCCTCCCGCACCTGCCCGGTCGCCGTCGCCGTATAAGCATGAACGCAAATCCCCGGTATCTCTTTTTTCAAACGCCCCAACAGCCGGTACTCCGGCCGAAAATCATGACCCCACATACTCACGCAATGCGCCTCGTCAATCGCGATAAACGACAGCTTTTGTTGCCGCAAAAAACCGATAAACCCCTCGGCGAACAGCCGCTCCGGCGAAAGATATAGCAGCTTGAGCTTCCCCTCTCGAATCCCCTCGAACGTCGCCCGCTGCTCCATCGAACTTAGCGAACTGTCGATCCGACCCGCCGACACCCCGCATTCGGACAACGCATCCACCTGGTCCTTCATCAAAGAAATCAACGGCGACACCACCACCGCCATCCCCTCCCGCGCCAACGCCGGCGCCTGATAACACAACGACTTCCCGCCCCCGGTCGGCAAAACCACTATCGAATCACGACCCCCCGCCGCACACGCCATCGCCTCCTCCTGCAAAGGCAAAAAACCCTCGTATCCCCAATATTCCCGCATAATCGTCGCATTCCTATCCTTCACAAAAAACATCCCATACTCGTCCACTCATATTTCTATCCACTGCAGCGGTGTAATTTAAGTAACTCAAACTGACCGTTTTTACCGGCATAATTAATATAAATATAATTGGGACAAAAGATTGCATCGTATATCTTTCTTGCCAAAATCAACCTTCACCCTGCCAACCCTTAGACCTTTGACCTTTGGTTTTTGACCTTCCTTTGACCTTTGTCCTTGAACCTTTGGCCTTCTCATGCCGACCATCGGTCAGTTTGAGTAAGTAATATATGATATTTACCCTTTCAATCCAAGCAGTATTTTATATACTTAAGTCCATCTGTAGGCTGCGCTCTTAGACCACCATCGTATCGCAGGCGTCTCGCCGGCACTCTGTAGGATGGTCTCTTAGCCCACCATCACTATCGTAATAGAGTGAGGAGTTACCGATTAGCCAATGGATAATA
>Ga0272441_10009781_pt1 | contig 14701 bp, 9 predicted proteins | sample SSMProp6N_FD_193582 | JGI IMG/M metagenome (GOLD analysis project Ga0272441, IMG submission 193582) | Marine sediment archaeal communities from Little Sippewissett salt marsh, Falmouth, MA, United States - SSM-Prop-6N | ecosystem: Environmental > Aquatic > Marine > Wetlands > Sediment ... | reverse complement strand
GCCGGCGAGATGGCAGTATGTGTACCAAGAGGATCCCATGAGCAAGAGTATCATCGCCTGCCGGCCGTACAGCTACGCGCCGTTTCTGGACGTGGCTTACGAGCACCTAGCCAGCCTAGACGTTCGTCACGTTGAGATCGAGGTGCCGGCAGCCGAACAATTGCAGGCCACGCGGGAAGAGCTGGATCGGCACGGGATTCAGGCGAGCAGCCTGCAAGGTGTGTTCGACGTCAGCCGGGCGGATGCCGCTGACCAGATTGCCGGCCAGATGCCGGCCTGCGAGGCGCTCGGGGCTTCCCTCCTGTTCCTGTCGGTCAAGGCCGGAGAGACCCCGCTGGATACGGTCTACGGGCGTCTCCGTGAGGCGGGGCAGGTGGCGGCGGAGCACCACGTCACGATCGTGATGGAGACACACCCCGACCTGATCACCAACGGGACGGTGGCGCGGGCCACGATGGAGGGCGTGAACCACCCGAATGTGCGCGTAAACTTCGATACGGCAAACGTTTATTACTACAACAAGGGTGTTGACGGGGCCGAGGAGCTGCGCAAAATCGCCGAGTACGTCGCGGCCGTGCACCTGAAGGAGACCGACGGCGGTTTCGAGCGTTGGTGCTTCCCCGCACTCGGCCGGGGGATCGTGAAATTCCCCGAGGTTTTCGACGTTCTCGACGCCGGCGGCTTCGCCGGGCCATGCACGCTCGAGATCGAGGGCATCGAAGGCGAGACGAAGACCGAGCGGCTCGTGTGTGACCGGATCGCCGAGTCCGTCGGGTATCTCCGCGGCCTGGGACGGCTCTAGGGAGGGCCGCCGGCCCGACGGTGGGGTCCGACGCGTGGTTCGCGGACGGGGCCCGATGGATGAGGGACGGGGCGGCCCGTGAGCCCGTGCGATAGCGCCGCGTGCTATTGTCGTGTTAAAACGCCTTTTTTCCCTTCGCGGCTAGTCGATAAGATGACTATGCGCGCGCAGGTGAAGGTTATGCCGTATCGAAGCATGACATTGGAGGAGCTCGCCCGCCACATCGGAATGGATGCGCGCACGGTCCGCAAGTGGGCGGAGAAGGGCAAGCTGCCGGGCCGGAAGATCGGCGGGCAGTGGCGATTCAACCGGGCCCAGATGCTCGACTGGCTCCAGCGAGAGATGCACGCCCTCGACGAGCGGCACATCCGTAACCTCGAACGGGCGATGCGGCAGGACAACACGGATCAGCTCATGGACGCGTACCTGGCGGCAGAGGCCGTGGAGATGAATCTTCCGGCTAAGTCGCGGGCCTCCGTGCTCCGGGAATTGGTTCGCGTGGCCCAGCGGACAGAGCTGGTCTACGACGCGCCGTCCATCGTCGATGCGTTGGAGCAGCGCGAAGCGCTCGCCCCGACCGCGCTGCCGCGTGGCATCGCGTTCCCCCACCCGCGCAGACCGCTCGAATACGCCACGGCCGAGCCGCTGATCTGTCTGGGACGCGTACCGGCCGGCATCCCCTTCGGTGCGCCGGATGGGCGCTTGACGGATCTCTTCGTGCTTGTCTGTGCGAACGGCGAGCGGGAGCACCTGGGGCTTCTGGCCCGCCTGGCGATGATGTTCAGCACGGATCTACCGGATCGACTCCGCGAGACGGACGACGCGGAGGAAGCGCTGGACCTCATGCTCCAGACGGAAGCGAAGTTCATCGCGCAGGGTTGACGCGCGCCATCCAGCCTTGACGAACACAAACCGATACCCACCGCGTGGCCAACTCAGCGTCGGTCTGGTACCTTCGGCCGTGGGGTCATGGCGTGAGGCGGCCGGTCGGCCACTCGCGAAGGCCTTGTTCGGCATGCAAGCAGGAGCAACTTGTGAGCAGGCTTGTTGTGGTAGCGGGCTTGGCGGCGGTCGTGTTCTTACCAGGATGCGCCCCGACAGGTGGGCAAGACGCGCTGGACAACCAGGCACCGACCGCTGACTTCACGTTCGAGCAGGGCGGAACCGGCAGCAGTGGGCAGGTCGTGAGCTTTGACGGGAGCGGATCGAGCGATCCGGATGGTCGCGTCAACAGCTACGTATGGTCGTTTGGTGACGGGTCGAGCGCGCTCGGAGCGGAGGTTCTTCACATCTACCAGACGCTCAGCGTGTTTCAGGTCACGTTGACCGTGACCGACAACCTCGGCGCCACAGACACGAAGACCCGAACGGTCAACACGTCCGTTCCGGTTGGGTCCGCGAAGTGGAGCTTCCCGATGGCTGAGGGGACGGATGCTGCGGGTGGGCGTCCCGCCATCGGTCCGGATGACACCATCTACGTCACGGCGCCGCAGACGCTCGGGGGCGCGCGCCTCTACGCCATCAACCGCGATGGCACGCAGCGCTGGGTCTACGAGGAACTGGCGAATGGGGCGGGCAATGGGCTCTCGGACCCGGTTATCTCAAAAGGGACCGAGACGGTTTATGTCACGTACGTTCGCGGTAGCGACCAGCGCGGCGGCGTGATTGCTTTCTCCTTCGAAGGGGCGGTGAAGTGGGCTTATACGAACCCGCATGACGTCGTTGCGCTTCCCGGCTCGCTCACGCTGTCGTATACGCGCTTTGTGCCGGAGGACAGCCTCTACTTCACGACGCCGGCGTCGGTGGGATCGGCCTTGCTCGCGCGGATCAACAAGATCGATTCCGATGGGTCGGCGCGGTGGACAGCGGAGAGCGGGACCGAGCTCGCCGCCCTCGCCTTGGGTGGTGGGGGTGACCTGTACGTCGTGAACGGCGCCGGCGTGTTCGCTTTCACGGCGGACGGAGCGCTGGCCTGGGAGTTCGCGTACACGAACGGAACGCCGACCGGCACGATCAGTGTCGGCGCGAGCGAGACCGTTTACGTGGGGTATGCGGAGCCGGATCACCTGCTCGCCATCGGTCGCGATTCCACGGGGGCTCGCATCGCGGCCTGGACCGTGGCCGGTCGGCCCGGCCCGCCCGTCGTGGGCGAGGATGGGAGCCTTTACGGCGCCGCATCGGCCGTTGGCATTCGTTCGCTGGCCTCGGAGGACGGCTCCGTGCTCTGGACCTACAATGCCTCGGCTGGGCCGTACCCCGTCGGCGTGTTGGATGACGGTACCCTCCTCGGGCGAATCAACTACGCGTTGGTGGCCCTGGATGAGGACGGACGTGAGCTCTGGCAATTCGATCGGGCGCAGAACTTCGGCGCGGCAGCGGTGGCCAGCGATGGCACGATCTACGTGGTTGGCGTGCCGGAAACGGGCTCGGGGACCGGTGTCCTCGGCGGACAAAGCGTGCTCTACGCACTTCAGGGGCCGGCGTACCTGGCAAGCACGGTTTGGCCGCACCCGCGGCACGACAACTGCAACACGGGTTGGTTTAATGGGCCTTGAGGTGCGATAGCCGTCGGCGCTGGCGAAAGACGGTCTCGTGCGGCGCCGCGGACCTGAGGGCTGGCTCATCCGACGATCCAGGGAGAGGCAAACGCCATGGCGGAATCGCTGAACAAGGTAGAGCGGCGTGTGTTTGGCGTGCTTCTGGAGAAGGCGCTGGCCCAGCCGCAATACTACCCGATGACGGTGAACGCGATCGTTACCGGCTGCAACCAGAAAAGCAATCGGGATCCGGTCATGCAGCTTGACGAGGACGCGGTCTGGAACACGTTGGAGGTGCTCCGCGCCGGGGGCCTCGTGACGCGCCTGCTGCCGGGCGGAGCGTCGCGCGTGGAACGCTTCAGGCACGAGGCCAAGGAGATCTTCGCGTGGGAGAAGCCGCAACGAGCGGTGATGGCGGAACTGCTGCTCCGGGGACCGCAGACCGTGGGGGAGCTGCGCGCTCATTGCACCCGCATGTTCCCGTTCGAGAACACCGAAGCGGTGGAAGCGGTCCTGGAGAACCTCGGCCAGGAGGACCCGCCGCGCGTGGCGGCTCTGCCCCGCACGCCGGGGCGATCGGCCGTGCGTTATGCCCATCGCCTCTGCTCGTTGGAGGAGTGGGAGCAGATTGCAGGGGGGGCGATGGATGTCGCCGCGACCGAGGCCGAATCGGAGGATTGGGTTGAGCCGGCTCGGGAGACCGAGATGCCCGGCGTCATCGTCGAATCCCTGCGCGACGAGCTCGCCGACGTCCAGGAAGAGATGGCCGAACTGCACGAGGCGGTGACCGAGCTCCGTCGGCGTCTCGAGGCGCTGGAGGGCTAGCGCCGATCAACACCCGAGTTGTTGGGAGCCGCGCCCGCCCGAATCCCATACACACGCTTCGTTGCGCAGGTCCAGCCAGACATCCCCCTCGGTCTGGCCATCCCAGATCCGAGGGTGGTTGCCTGTTCGATCCCGTACGAGGACTACGCGGGTCGCCGAAGGCCTTTGCGCTGCGCCTTCACATCCTTGGGCGACTTAACGCCCGGTAGTTGCTGGCCGCGTTCGTCGTAGGTGTTGAAGTTGTAGAGGTACTCCCACCAGTTGTTCAGCCGGCCGTCGGCATTGACGCCGGGAGCCTTGGGCAGGTGCGTGAACCACCAGCACTGGTAGTTGCGGTGGTAGTCGGGGTTACCATCGTGATTCTTGTACGGGCCACGCCATTCGTCGCAGTTGAACGATCGCTTCTGGCCGGTGAGGTTCGGGTAGTTGAGCCAGTCGTCCGCCGTGCTTTCGACGATGCGCTTGTTCGCGTAGTCGTAGTCGCTTTCCGCGTTCGGCGGATAGTGGCACGTGCCGACAGCGGCTGTTCCCGATTGTTTCTGATTGGCGGCAAACTTCGCCCAGTTGCTGGTGAGCTGGTCGCATTTCCACCCGCCGTAGATCCGCGACATCGTCGCCTCTGTGCGGTGGGTGACGTCGTGGATCATCTCGGCGACGCCGCGCTCCACGTTGAAGCCCATGACGACGAAACGCCGGTGGCAGGGGACCTTGTCGTAAACGCCGCCGTTGACGAAGTAGGCGTCTTTCCCGGCCATGCAGGATTCCCAGTATCCGAAGAACGGGATGCCCATCATCCAGACTTCGTCGATCTCGCCGGATTCGACACGTGGGATGATGTTGAACTCATCGATCATGTGCGGGTAGTCCAGACCGTCGGGCTTGTGCCAGGGGTCGTTGCCGTGCTTCCAGTTGCGCAGGCACTTCATGTAGGTCTCGGGCGTGTAGGTGAACCCGTCGGTCTTCTTCTGAAACCGCCGAACGACCAGCCACTCGGCGATCTCGTACTGGACCAGCCCTCCGCTGGCGTCGCAGAGATCCTGCATGTAGCCGGCGGCGAGTGGGATGGGGTCGTTCCAGCCGCCGACCTCGCGCAGGCCTTTGGGTTTGGCGTTGGGGTCATCGGGCGAATGGAGCTTCGCGGGGATCCAGGGGTTGAAATCGAGCACGAGCACCTTGATGCAGAGCGGTGATTGGCCCTGTGTGGTGGCGGGTGGCTTGACGCTTGGGAGCTTCGCGGGGTCAAGCTTCTCGATGTCATCGGCGCCGAAGGCGGCCGTGGCGACGAGGCCAATGGTGAGGAGTGTGAGGAGGTTTCTTCTTCGCATGACTGTTCCCTGTGTTAGGGCCAACAATGAAACGGTTCATCCATCCGTGCAGTATACCCCGTCGCCTCCCTCTGTATAGCCCCCGTGGGCGTGCTCACCACGATCATCGCCCTGTACCCACCTCAAACACGTGCAATGCGTTCTTATCGGGCCCCGGCTGAACGTGGACCTCCCGAATGAGACCCGCCAACGCCGGATCCTCCTCCAGTTGCTCCACCAACTCCCGATTCCCCTCCCGCTCGAACCCCGGGCCCACGTCGATCGCAAGATACCCCGCCGGTCCCTCACGAATCTGCTGCCGCAGCACACCGTATTGCTCCGGCTCCTCGAACCAGGGCTCCCAGCGCATGTCGGCGTAGAACGCGATGCGCATCGGACTGGTGCCGCACAGCAGCCGTTTGCCGGCCACGCCCGGATCGTGCTGTACGAGCCATTGAGCGGCCTGCACCACGTAGCGATCCTTGAAGTTCGGCGTGCGCAGGGCGTAGACCGCCAGGGGCACCAGGCACGCCGTGATGAAGATCGTCCCGAGGAGTGCGCGCCGCCGCTCCGTGAACCAGCCGGCCACATGTGAGAGCGTGATGGCCGCCAGCGGCACGAGCAGCATGATGACGACGAGCATGTGGCGCGGCTGGAGGTAACCGTGCGAGCTGAGCAGGGCGGCCGTAAGCGTGAGGTGCCCAGCCATGCATGTGATCAGGCCCAGCAGCGGCGGTTTGAGAAGTCGGCGGCGTAGGGTCACGAGTGGGAAGATCGCCAGCAGCGGGATGACCACCCGACCGGCCCGAAACAGGCGGTAGAGAATGTGCGGAAGCAGTGCGTACACTGGCGGAGGGCTGACTTCGAGCTTGGCGAGTGCAACGTTGCCGTCACGCGACAAGGGGCGTGTACGATTCGTGGCATCAACGCCTTGCTCGGCTGATCGCGTCGACGCGGGTCGATCGTCACCTCGTAACCACCCGAACATATCCTTCTTCGTGGAGAGACGACCGACGGTGGACCAGTACGGAGCGGTGCATAGCACGAAACCGAAGATCAGGGCAGCGGCGCAGATGAGCAGCCTTCGTGCCCGGAGGTGACGGCGCTGCATCACGAGCACGGCCAGACCGGCGATGACGGGAACCGCTCCTTCCTGACGCGTCAGGAACGCCAAGCCCCCTAGCAATCCGCAGCACAGCGCGGCACGGGGTGTCTGAAAGTTGAGTAGTAGGATCGTGGCGGCGAGATAAAAGGCCAGGTGGAGCTGCCCCGACATGACGTCGCTGGACAGCCAGATGTTCAGATCGAGCAACGCCGCCATCAGCATCGCGGCCAGCGCGGCGATGTGCTCGTCCAGCGGGATCTTCAGCAGCCGCACGAGGCGGATCGTGAGCACGCCCGTCAGGATGATCACGGTCATGCCGGCGAGCCAGCAGACAAGTTGGCCGCAGCGCTGCCAGGTCATGGGCGTTTCGGCGATGCCAAGTGCGTGGCTCACGCGTTGGACAGCCAGGATCGCGGCTGGGAAGAGCGGGTGTTGCTGAGCCGTGGGCGATTGCAGGAAGGCGAGCCCCTGGGTCCCAAGGTCGCGAGCGTACCAGCAGAAGGTTACGCCATCGCGGGAGATGGCCGGGAGCGTCGCCGCGGTCACGGAGCGCCACAGGCCGGCGCCGGCCAGGATAGCGACGACTCCAACCCAGAACCAGCGCCGCGGTCTGCCGGCCGATGCGGGCCGGGGCGGAGTCCTCGCGGACGGGTCGGCGGCGATGTTTGCAGGTGTGGTGTTTTCCACGGCGGCGCGATTATAGGGTTAAGCTCGGTGGGCGTGGAGTGAAGAGGTGCGGTCTGGCTTCATGCCGCAAGACCCGCCTACGTCGTTGCCTGTCTCTGGGGCGCATGTTTCGCTCTGTTGACGATGTGCACCAGGTCCACCGCACTCCGCACGCCCATCTTCTGCATGACGCGCTTGCGGTGGACCTCCACGGTCTTGTCGGCTATGCCGAGTTCGGCGGCGACCTGCTTGTTGGCTCGACCCTGGACGACCAGTTCCATCACCTCTCGTTCACGCGGGCTGAGTGTCTTGAGCCGTACCTTGGCCTCGCGATGAGCCTTGTGGTCGGCGCGCATCTGCCCGTCGAGCCGGAGGGCTTCGCGAATACGCTGTACCAGGACCTGGTCGGGGACCGGCTTCTCGAGGAAATCCACGACGCCGGATTGCATGGCGCGCACCGCCATGGGGATGGTTCCATGGCCGGTGATCATGATGACTGGCAGAGGGAGTTCCTCGCGGACGATTCTCTGTTGCAGGTCAATCCCGCTCATGCCGCGCATGCGGATGTCGAGCACGAGGCAGCCGGGATCCTCAGCGTCATACGCTTCCATGAAACTCTCGGCGGAATCGAACGTTTGGGCACGCAGCCCTTCGGACTCGAGCAGCCATTCGAGCGATTCGCGGAGGGCCATGTCGTCATCCACAACGTAGACGGTTGGCTCACTCGTGTTCATGATCGGCTTCCCTGGCGATTGGCAAGGTGAAGGTCAGCGCCGTGTCTCCGGTTGGCTCGCGCGTGGCCCACAGCTTGCCGTCGTGTGCTTCGATGATGGACCGGCTGATCGAGAGTCCGAGTCCCGTACCGGCGGTTTTCGTCGTGAAGAACGGGTCGAATATGCGCGACGCGTCTTCTTCCGAGAACCCGGGTCCATTGTCTCGTACTGTAACGCGAACCGTGTCATCAGGCCCGGGTTCCGAGTGGATGCTGAGTTGACGCTGGTGCGGGGGGGTCTTGTCCAGCGCTTCGACGGCGTTTCGCAAGAGATTCAGAATGACCTGCTCGATCTGGATCTCGTCCACGACGACGCGCGGCAACGTCTCTTCCAGCGAGAGGTCGATCGAGACGTCGTTCTGCCGCATTTCGGGTGCGGCCAGCCCCAACGTCTCGTTCACGATCCTGTTGATGTTGGCGTGTATTCGGTGCGGTTCTGTCCGGCGGACGAAGGACTTCAGGTTGCGGATGAAATCGCCGGCCCGCTCGGCCTGTGCCGCGATGCGCAGGACCGCGGTACCGGCCTCCTCCACGCCCCAGGAGCCGGACGTGAGGCGTGAGCTGCAGCCCTTGGCATAGTAGAGAATGGCGGAGATCGGCTGTGCCAGTTCGTGCGCGAGGCCGGAAGCCATCTCGCCGAGCGTACTCACACGGGCTACGTGAGCCAGTTCATCCCTGTGCTGCCGGGCGGCCGCCTCGGCCTGCTTCTGCTCGGTGATGTCGACGGCGGTGAGCGATAGGAACAGCGGTGCCCCGTGCTCATCGCGCACGATGGTCCCGTTCATCTGGGTGGGAAAGGCGACCCCATTGGCCCCCATGTGCCAGACCTCCTCGCCAACGAAGCTGCCTTCGTGGTTAAGCCGGTGAATGAGGTCTTGTACGCGTGGTCTCTGCTCGTCGCTGTGGAGTAACCTGACGTGTTGACCGACGATCTCACGCGCCGTTCGGCCGTGCATCCTGGCAAACGCGTCGTTTGCATACACGAGGTTCCCGTTGAGGTCCGCGATCGCAGCACCATAGGCTGCCTGATCCGAGATGCTCTTGAACTTGCGGAGATCCTTCTCAGCCTGCTTGCGTTCCGTGATATCCCGGATCAGTGCCAGCACGAGCGGCTTGCCTGTGCTACGTGCGACCGAGAGCGAGAGCTCGATGGGGAACTCATCTCCCGACTCGCGCAGGGCCGAAAGCTCGCGTGTTTTTCCGATTGCGCCTCGTGATTGCCCTGTTGCCAGGAAACTCTCCACGAATCGACGGTGTTCTTCCCGGTTGGCCATCGGCATGAGCAGGTCGAGAGGCTCGCCAAGCATCGCTTCTCGCTCGCGACCGAACATCCTCTCAGCCGCGGGATTGAAAACGCTGATCCGACCGGTGTGATCGATGGCGACCATGGCGTCCTTGCTGGCCTCGATGACAGCCCGGGAAAGCTCCTCGCTCTCGCGAACGGCGGTCGTCGCGCGGATGCGCGCGATGACTCCGCCGACCCGGTTGGCCACGGCTTCGAGCACGTGACGCACGTCCTGGGGGATCGATTCCTGGGATCGAGAGGCGAGATTCAGGCACGCGACAGCGCGGCCATCATGGTGTACGGGAACGAGCGCGATCCCGCGCAGACCCTCCGGCTGGCAGACTTCGGCTGGTCCAGGTGTTGGAGGTTGGTCGTAGACCGGGCGGCCCGCTTGCACGATGTGCGCCGGAGGCGAGTCTGCATCGTAGTGCGCGACCTTCGCGACGAATTCCGGTGATAGATTCCTGTGACAGGTCAGGTCCAGGGCCCCGGTTGAGGGATCGACAAGGTAGATACCACCACAATCCAGGTCCGCCAGTCGCAGTGCTTCGGACAGTAGACGGTCCATCGTCTCGGCGAGGTCGCTGCCATACCCCAGCGAGTCGCTTATGTCTCGCTGGATCTGCAGCAGGGCATTCCTCCGTTTTTGTTCCGTCACGTCCGTGCCGATTCCGACGATCTCCGTCAGCTTCCCGTGTTCGTCGTGACGATTGATCGAACTCCACGCGATGGTTCGTTTCGCGCCCGTTCGCGTCGTCAACTCCATCTCGTAGTCGCGGACGTCCCCCTTCTTGAACGCCCGATAGAGCTGCGGCACCTGGCGTTGCTCGTCGCCGAGGTAAAAGACTGTCCACCAGTTGCGACCGACCAGCTCCTCGTTGCGGTAGCCTGTGATTTGCTCGCCCGAGGGGTTGATGAATTTCGTTGTTCCGTCCGGCGCCACGGCGGTGATGATGGCCGGCGAGCGCATGATGATCCGTGTTGAGAACTCGCGCTCCGATCGGAGCGTTTGCTCAACCTGCTTGCGTTCGGTGGTATCCTCAGCGATTCCGGCCACGCGATAGACCTTGCCGGCCTTGTCGCGAATCGGGAAGGCGCGTGCCCGCACCCAGCGAACGGTGCCATCCGCCTGCACCAGGCGATACTCGTGGTCCGTTGCGTGTCCGAGCGCCTGCCGTTTGACGTCATCGCGGATCCGCTCCTGGTCGTCCGGGTGAATGTGCTCCAGCCAAGTCTCGGGATGCTCGGTCAGTTGCTCGGGCGTGCCTCCCCAGATTTGCTCGCAGGCCGGGCTGAGGTATAGGGGGCGACCCGTGTCCGGTTCGGACAGCCAGAAGGCCTCGCGGATGTTCTCGGTCACCTGTCGGAAGCGTTCCTCGCTGTCGCGCAGGGCCTGTGCGATGCTCCGGTGCTCGGCCAGTTCGGCCTTGATCTGGCGGTTTGCGTCCGCCAGTTCCCGCGTCCGCCGCTCGACCAGTTCCTCCAGATGCTCTCGCTGACGGCGCAGCTCCTCTTCAGCCCGTCTGCGCTTGGTGACGTTTTCCAGGCTTCCTTCATAGAAGAGGACGCGACCATCCGGCCCGCGCACGATATGCGCACTCAGTCTGCCCCAGATCCGCGAGCCGTCCAGGCGGCGCAACTCCAGCTCCGCCGTGTGCGCGCCGCCGTGCTGCTCCAATTCCGCCAAGTAGGCCTGACGATCTTCGGGACGGGCGTAGATGTTGGGCACAGGCTCCGACAAGAGTGTGGCCTGATCGGGATAGCCGAGGATGCGGACAAGGCCGGCGTTGACATCGAGAAACCGCCCGTCGGCCGTCGTGCGGTACAGGCCGATCGGAACGCCGTCGAACAGGTCGCGATACCGCGTCTCGCTGCCGCGCAGTGCTTCCTGGGTCTGCCGAAGCTCGGTCACATCGCGCGCTATGCCCATCACCGCCCGGACGGTTCCGTCCTCACGGCGAATGGGCGTCAGCCAGGTGGCGAGCCAGAGGTCCTCACCGTCCATGTGGAACCGCTCCAGCTTGCGCAGGGGCTCACTCGACTCGAAGACGGAACGCAGCTCCCGCTGCTGGGATGCGGCGTCGAGTGGCGAGAAAAAATCCGCCCGACGCGCGCCGATCATCTCGTGCGGGCTATGGTTCAGGGCGGCGGCGGCGGCGTTGTTCACATACTCCAGGCGATCATCCCGGTCGACGACGAAGATGATGTCCTCCGCACAATCGTTGAGTGCCTTGATGTGCTGGTCGCGCTCGCGCAGAACCGCCTCATACGCCGTCATCAAGCGGTGGTGCAGCCTGCCCGTCTCGGTGAGGCACTGGCTGACGTCTCGTCCTGGTTGCACCAGATTCGCGCACGCGGAGGCGTGTGCTGCGGCGATGTCCTCGATGGGGATGCGATGCTGCCCCAGTGCCTTGCCCAGCAAGGCAGCGTCGTGCAGCCAGAGATCGTCCGGATGCTCTGCGTGGGTGGTCAGGAGCTTTTCGTAGCGCTGGGGCCAACCGTCCAGACTGGCGTTCGATGGGACGCCCATCAAATGCTCCCCTACACTGGGTACTGCCCGTCCCGTGACGATACTCCACGGGAACCCGTACGCCAAGGGAATCCGGCCCGGCTCTGCTTTCGCCGAGGGCGCTCGACCCGGGTTCGGCGGGGGCTGGCCGGGGGGCTGTCATGGCACGATCCGCACGCGGCAAGTATCCTACCTCAGGTTGAATGAAGGCCAAGGCATCGCGCTTCGCGAGACGTCGTAGCAAGAGGGTCATTCCGTGTGTACAACCACTGCCGCTGCATTGTTGCTGCTGACTCTGTCCAATGCTCCCGGGACCTTGGCCGACGAGGTTTCGCCGGGGCTGCTGGTTCGGCTGTACGACATCGGCCAGAGCGTGCCCGCCATCCCCGATCTTCTCCCAGGCCAGACGCCGAACGCGGTTAAGATCGTGCCCACGCTGGACCTGGATGGAGCTCGCGGCGATTTCGCCCCCCTCGCGGACCGCTTTATGACCGAGGTGACGGGTTTCCTCGTCGTGCGCGAGCCGGGAACCTATGGCTTTCGCTTGATCAGCGATGACGGTGCGCGGCTCTGGATCGACGGCGAGATCGTCGTCGATCACGATGGCCTGCACGGGGCAACGCCGAAGGACGGGCACGTCACCCTCACCGCCGGCACGCATGAATTGCGCGTGCTGCACTTCGAGTCCGGCGGAGGGGAGCAACTGACGCTGCTTTGGAGCACGCCCGGCCTGAGGAAGGCGGTTGACTTCGTAAGAATCCCGCCCGAGAACCTTGTGCATGACGCGGACGCCTCCCGCGCCACGTCGCCGGGCACCAAGCGCATCGTACCCCCGCTGCGCCGGGGCCGTCCGGGTGACGGGAGTCCCGTGGACGGTCGGCACCCGAGTTTCTCGCTTTCCCGCGTCGGTGAGCGTGCCTTGCGGAGCTCGCCGCTCCCGCCGCCGGATCTGACCGTGCTTTCGGAGGTGCCCGCCTCGCCGCCATCATCGTACATCTGGCTGCCACCGAGTGTGGAGCCCGTGGACGGCGTGTCGCTCGCGCCCGTGCGCGTCGAGCCGTACGCCGGCCAGTTGCTCGCGGCAGCCGAGTCGACGGGCTGCTTGCGGCGGGTTTTCGTCGAGCAAGAGGACGATCTGACGCAGGGCTGCGTTTTCCGGTTCGGGCAACTTGGGGGGCGGGGGAGCGTCCTCCTGCCCAGGGAAGACGCGTTGCTGCTCCGGGGATCGGTGGATTCGCCCACAGGGAGTGGTTTGCTGCAGAAGATGGAGCGGAGCGATCGGAAGACGTTCGAGATGCTGGCGGTCCGCGCCCTGACCAACGGCTTCGAGATCGAGTTCACCAAGCCGCTCGACCCGCGCGTCGGCTGGGATCCGGAGTCCTACTACGTGGAACAGTGGCCATTCGACATGGCGAGGGGGCAGGCTCCGACGCGTGACGGCAGCGTTGTTCCCGTGCGGTCCGCCAGTGTTTCGCCTGACCGCCGCAAGGTCTTCCTTGAGATCCCCAGCCTGGCGGTTTCGCGCGTCATCTATCTCCGGCTGGCGCCGCCGTGCTTGTCGGAAGATGGGGAACTGCCCTGGAGCACGGAAGCGTGGTACACGCTTTGGCGAATCCCGCAGGATCGCCCCGGCGTCGTGCTGTCTCCCCCGGCGCAGCCCCCGCAGAACATCCTGACCCCCGACGAGAAGGCGTCCGGCTGGACCCTGTTGTTCGATGGTGAGACGACCAACGGCTGGCGCGGCTACAAGAAGGATCGATTCCCCGAGCAGGGTTGGAAGGTGCGGGGCGGGTGTCTGGTTCGGCTCGGTTCCGGCGGCGACATCTGCACGGTTCAGCAGTTCGACAACTTCGAGCTGAAGATCGAGTGGCGTATCGCCGCGGCCGGGAACAGCGGCATCTTCTTCCGTGTGAGCGAGGAACTCGGCTGGGCGTGGGAATCCGCCCCGGAGATGCAGGTGCTCGACAACGCGGAGCACGTCGATGGGCGCAATCCGAAAACCTCGGCGGGTTCGAACTACGCCGTGCATGCTCCGATCCGCGACGTGACGCAGCCGGTCGGGCTGTTCAACGCGGCACGCATCGTGGTTAACGGTGATCACGTGGAGCACTGGCTCAACGGCGTGAAGGTGGTGGAATACGAGCTGGGGAGTCCAGCCTGGGAGCGGCTGGTCGCTGAAAGCAAGTTCAAGGACATGCCGCACTACGGCCGGGTGGCGCGCGGGCACATCGTGCTCCAGGATCACGGGGACCGTGTCTGGTATCGCAACATCAAGATCCGGCCGCTGGGGAAGGGCGCAGCCGGACGGTAGGAAGGACGCCTCGCGATGCGGGAACGATCTCTGGACGAATTCGAGGCTCTCTTCGAACGGGCATCGATTCCAGTGCTCGATATTCGTGAGATCGAGTTGGCCCGCGTGTCCGTGATCTTGAAAGGTGGGCCGCTCGATCATTCCGTGATCGGTGTGGGGATCTACTTCAAAGCGCGCTTCGGCGCCGAGATCCAAGTGCATTGGCCGACTGGAATCGACGTAGCGGCGAGCCTGGATCGGGCGAGGAACGCGGGTCTGGTGCCGGTCGAGCGGCCGTTCGGCTCGACTGCGGAACTTGTGGGCCAAGTCAGCATCGGTCGTCGCCAACTCATCGTCGTGCCTGAACCCGGAGGTGCCGAGCGGCGGGTGCTCGACATCGACCCGTTGGTTCAGGGGACAGCGCCGCCGGTTCTGCTGCTTCGGGCACCGATTCCCGACCCGGCGGACGTGTTTCGACGTGTGCTGCACAGTCTGACGGGCAATTTTGGCCAGACGGTGAATTTCGCGTATTCGTTCACGCTCGTGGAGGACGCGGGCGGAGAGCTGTTGTTGCTGCACACGATCGACGACGAGGACCTGCTGCAT
>Ga0272441_10009780_pt1 | contig 14702 bp, 11 predicted proteins | sample SSMProp6N_FD_193582 | JGI IMG/M metagenome (GOLD analysis project Ga0272441, IMG submission 193582) | Marine sediment archaeal communities from Little Sippewissett salt marsh, Falmouth, MA, United States - SSM-Prop-6N | ecosystem: Environmental > Aquatic > Marine > Wetlands > Sediment ... | reverse complement strand
GATGGCGCGTTGCGTCTTGCCCTGGGCCGCCTTGGCCGCGGCCATGTGGTCCAGCCCGCGGGTCTCCGCCCGGTAGTACCGCGACCAGTCCGAGTCCCAGTTCAGCGTTTCCCAGCGCGGGGCCGCCGTCCAGTCAGCCGGAAGGGATACATTGAGCAGGAGCGGAAAATCGTCCAGCTCCCTAACCGCATACAGTCCGCGAAACGCCGAGGCCTGTTCCCGCGGTACGGCCAGCCCCACGAAGCGATTCCGCCCTCCTTTGATAACGACCTGGTACACGGGGAAGAAGTAACGGATGACGCCGGAGGCAGTGGAGGTGCCCTTGACCCACACCGGCTGGGAGAAGTCATTCTCTGCGGGCGGCCCATCGGTCTCATATTTCAGCAACACGACCCGATCTTGCGAGATTGCATCGAAATCCGCGGCCAGATAGTGCGTCTGCGTGTGGCCTTCCGGGTATTCGGGCGTCATCCACAGCAAGAGCCCGGTATGGAGCAGCGCGGTGCTGAAGGGTTCGGGCCCCAAGGCCTGAGCCAGAAGGAGCGCGCTCACCGGGCGGCGGACGTCCTGCATGGTCTCATCCACGGGGCGGCTCGTCTGACGGAAGAGAACCCAGTTGGCCAAAGCCTCCGGCTGAGTCTCAAGGGGCTCCAGATCGGCCGCAGCGTAGCGCGCGAAGAGCCGCCCCGTGGTCTGATGCTGATACATCCGGGCGGCGCCAAGGGGCGCTCCGCAGACCACCGCTGCCAGCAAAGCCAGCCCTCCGGTTCGGCGCACGGAAAGGCCCGCCACCCGGCCGCACTTGCGCAAGGCCAGCCGCCCGGCATGAAGCATGAAACCTAGAAACCAAAATGGGATGAAACAAAGGTGGAACGCGTGGCGGAGCTCGCATTCCAGGGCAGTGGCGCCACAGAAATAGAGCAAGAGAAAGGCGATGAGTCCGCCTTGCCAGAAGTCCCGTGCGCCGATAAGCAGCAGCACTGCCGCCGCCAACATGGGGCCAAGCCAGTGCAGCCAAGACGCGACGGGTCGATAAATCTTGCCCATCACGTCCGAAAAGGCCGTGTAAGAAGGCGCCCCATAGACGTCCCCGAATCCGAGGGTTCGCAGCACGCTGCCATAGCCGCGGGTGATCGCGTCTGCTGGGAACGTGCGCAAGGCTCGGAGCACCCAGGCCCGCTCCGCCCGCGCGTCCTCAGGGGAGTCGATGCCTATGTGGCTATCCGAGGGGCCTAGCACACGCTGATTGTAGTCATACGCCGTGGCGAACACGTAATTATCGTCCCCGCAGGTCAGCGGCTCGTAGGCGGCGGACCGAACCCCCGCACTCGCGCGATGGCGGCTCGAGAAGCCTTGCATGATGGGCCGATACGGGTTCGAGCCCCCTTCCATTCTCAACAACATCGGCCAGCCCGTCGCCAGGGAACCCGCGGCAAGCAGCGCGACCGCCGCGGCGCCAATCCGAAGGGACCTCCGGCCCTGCCCGTCCCGCGCGCAGGAAGCCACGACGACCGCAGCCGCGGGCAGGACGATAAGCAGGTCCTGACGAAACCCCATGCCCACGCCCGTGACAAGCCCGAGCCCGGCGCTCAGAAGGAGCAGAACGCGGGGCGATCGGCGCCGGGCGACGAGGAACCCGAGGATGAGGAACGCGGCCAAGAAAAACGGGGTCTTGCTGAAGTCGCGCGCTTGGCGCAGCATGCCCAACACCGGCGGTGAGGTCGTGTAGACAAGTGCGCCCACCACGCTCAGCCCCCGCCCCATGGCCAGCCGGAAGAGCCCGTACGCCAGCACCGCAGTCAGCCCAAGGAACACCGCCATCATGGGTTCCAGCGCCGTCCACCTGATACCGGATACGCGCCACACCTGGGCCACGGTGTAGATCAGGTAGCGGTGGTAATCATCCAGGCTTTTGGGATTGACGGGCACTTCCGCCGGAATCGACGCCGGGGAGAACGACCCCGTCCGATGGTGCAGAAAGTCCTCCAGCCCAGGCACCGCCCACACCTGCGGGTTGAATCGCCCCCGGCCCGCGGCCATCATCACGGCGCTGCCAAACATGTCACTGAGGCTATCGACCCCCCGGCCATCGCGGTGGCGCACGCGCGCCAGTTGATGGAGCCCGACCGTCAGCCCCCCCGCGAAGAGCAGGACCACCACGCTGGCTTCGACAAGGCCCCGGCGAATACCCCTCGCCAGCGTATCGGGATTCACGCTACGCACGGCCCCACATCCAACGGTCAATGCCTCTTCCCCAACCGTCCACATCGAGTCAATTGGTCGCAATCAGGCAAATGGCCTGGGAGCGAGTTTACAGATCATCCGTGGGGATGGCAAGCTGGGTCAGCGCTAATCCACCGCCGACGCCTGGCCGTGCCCCCCCCGCTATAAGCGCGGCGCCGGGTTCGTTGGCGATGAGCATGACGGTGCGGCTGCCGACGGATTGGTGGCGGACGAGGGTGTAGCCGGCCATGTCGTCGAGCAGGGGGATGAGGTAGCGCCAGTCTCCTTCGGGGATAAACATGAATGCCTGGCCGGGCGCGTGGAACGCGTGCTCGAACTGGCGGACCGCGTTGGTCAGGGCCGCCTCGAATGCCTGAGCGAGTTCCGCCTCGACCTCGGCTTGCTGGACGGCCCCGTGGACGGCCTGGGCAAGCGCGGCGCGCTCCGCCTCTGTGGGCGCCATGAGAGACGCCACGCGGACTTGGTCCACGCCTTCTCTAACGCCCTTGGCGAGCGCGCGCAGTTGCTTGGCCATCGTCGCCATATCGACTTCCGGCGGCAGCGTCGGCGGGGCGAGATCGGTCAGGACGGGCTCATGAAAGTGCTTCGAGTAGAAAACATACTCCTCGCGCGAGAAGCCGACCGAGTACAAGCGGTACCCAGTCCCGGCTTCGGACAGTTCCCGCAGGGGGCGGCAGATGTCGCTGGCGCCTTTGTAGGTATTGACCGCGGGACAGATGATGAGCGCCCCGAGTGCCGCCACCACCGCGAAGTGGCCGGCGATCACTTGATGCAAGCTCTGCATCTGTGTACGGTATACGCGCAGCATGGCGTGCAGACTGAGACCGAGCGCACTGGCACCGAACACAATGAACCCATTGGACCATATCTGCCGGTACTCGGAGAACAGCAGCGCAAACGGGACCGCGCCGAACATCATCATTAGACCGACCCAGAGGTATGCCGTGCGCTTGCGCCAAACGACGCGGTCGCCGGCCATGAGGTCGAGGACGCTCCGGGCCATGAGGATGGCCAGCGCCGGGTGCAGCGGCAGCAGGTACACGGGGCGTTTGCCGATGGATATCGAGAAGAAGGCAAAGGCCGGGACCGTCCATGCCAGCAGGAGCCGCATGCGCTCGTCTTCGCGTCGATTCCTCACCAGCCACAACACGGTCCAGGGCAGGAAGAGCGACCACGGCAACAGATTCACCGGCAGGTTGAGAACGTAGTACCACGGGGGGCGCGCCTTGCTGACGCCTAACACGAACCGGCCGATGATCTGACGGAATGCTTCGCCCGCGATTCCTGCCTCGGTGCCTTGCGCCGTGGCTTCAGGAAGCGCCATGCGCGCCGGGATGAACCAGAGAAGCACCAGGGCGACCGCGGTGAGGATCCCCATCGCCAAGTGCACTTGCCGCCGTTCGCTTCCGCGCTTCCAGTAGAAGAACACGGCCAGCAACAGCGGGAAGACCAGCGCGGGCGGGCCCTTGGTGTAGAGCCCCAAGGCTATCGCGCCATAGAGCGCCACGAGCCAGCGCGCGCGCCGATCCTCGTGCCATCGCCAAAACGCGTACAGCGCGCCCGTCATGCATGCGGTGAGCAGCATGTCCGTTCGAACCGAGCGCGCCTCCCACCAGAAGAAGCTCGTCGTCATCAACACCATGCCGGACCACCATGCCACGCGCGCGCCGTACAGACGGCGTGCGAGCAGGTAGGTGATAAGAACGGTCACGAGCGCGGCAATTCCCGAGGGCGCACGCGCAGAAAATTCCGTGACGTCGCCAAAGGGAAGCGACACCAACGCAATCGCCCAGAATAGCAGCGGCGGTTTCTCTTTGTAGGGTTCGCCATTGACGTGGGGTACGAGGAAATCGCCGGATTGCATCATCTCACGGGCGACCTCGGCGAAGCGCGGCTCGTCCGGCGGCCACAGGTCATAGCCCCACGTATTCGCGAAGAACAGAACCCCGCCGATGAGGAGCAAGGCGAACAGCCCCAACGGCTTTGACTGCGTGTGTGATTCCTGGTGCGTCACGAGCGGTCTCCGGCATCGATGCAAATCTACCAGACGAGGGGACGAATCAACAAACCTGGGAATAACAGGAAATGGAGGCCGTGTTTCTCTGGCGGGTGGGCATTTCCATATGACCAGCCAGTGGAGTATCCTGACACCAACGAGATTGGCGGTGGCATGTCCGCGTCTTGCGCAAGATGGGAAGTGCCTGTATGGCCCTGCGGGATGAGTTTGAGCGAGAAGGGGAGTGGCTGTTTCGTTGGCGCAGCTACCTCCCCCTTGTGCTGCTGACGATCGTGCTGGGGGCGCTTCAGAGCTTCCACTATCCCTACCAAAGCCACGTCCTTGACCAGGCCTGGGAGCTAGTCTGCCTGGGAATCGCATTCTTCGGACTGGGCATCCGCGCCCTTACGGTGGGTTTCGTTCCCCCCCGGACCTCCGGGCGCAACACCGGAGGGCAGGTGGCGGACGTCCTGAACACGACGGGCATGTATTCGCTGATGCGGCACCCGCTCTATTTCGGCAACTTCTGGATGTGGCTCGGCGTCTCGATGTTCCTACGCGTGTGGTGGTGCGGCCTGATCGTGATGCTTGCCTTCTTCCTTTTCTACGAACGCGTCATCCTTGCCGAAGAGAGCTTCCTTCGGCGGAAGTTCGGCGCCGGGTTCGAGGCATGGGCCTCACGAACCCCCGCTTTCTGGCCGCGATTTCGGCTGTGGCAACGACCGGCTCTTCCCTTCTCGATGAGAACGGTGCTCAAGCGCGAGAACTCAAGCTTCTTTGCCGTCATTGCCTTGTGCACTCTTCTTGAGAGCGCCGGGACTATCGCCGCAGAGGGTTCATTCAGCCTTGACCCGCTTTGGGCGGGCATCTTCCTGGGCGGGCTCGCGGTGTATGCCACGCTCAAGGCGCTCAAGAAGCTGAAGGTGTTGAGCGCGCCGGGGCGGTGAGCACACAAAATGCCCTCCGTTGTCACACCAGCCGGTGAATGACCAGCCCGGACGGCATCTTCGGGAAGAAATACGTGGACTTGTGGGGCATGGGCTCGCCGGCTTCGGCGCAGGCGCGGATCTGGCCGGCGTGGACCCTCTTGAGTAGGAAGGCAATGCCGTAGCGGCCGCTCTCGACAGCCGCCAAGGCCGCGCGGGCGTCCCGCTCATAGGTGAGCTGCCTGCCTTCCTCGATCCCAAGGAAGGCCTCGATAATCCCCCGGTGGAGCACGGCGACGTCCAGGTCGCGCCACGCCGGCCCACGATCGGCCCCGAGCATCTCCTCCCTGTCCACGTCGCGCAGGCTGAGCAAGTACCGGCCCACCCCATGAATCGCCACGCCGAACACGCAGCCGGGCGCGCCCTCGACCTTTGCGGCAAGGTCATCCTTCACCGGTGTGACTTCAAACCATTGGTCGAGGGCGGTCAGGAACGCGGTTGGCTGAAAGCCTTCCGGGGCGGGCATCAGCCGGTGAGTCGGGTTGATATCGAGGCCGGGATCCGTCAGAGAAACAAGGCCCATGAGAATGTAATCATAGGGGCGGGGTCCGTCCGGTTTCTCGGCATCCCGCATCGCGTCGCGGTAGGCGCATGCGGTGTGAAAACGGTGGTGGCCGTCCGCGATGTACAGCCGCTTGTCGCGGAAGAACTCCGTGACGCTGTTGTCGTTCGGGACCCGCCAGAGGCGCTGGGCCACACCGTCGGCCGTGTGCGCGAGTGCGTCCGCGGGCCGTTTGGTGACTTGGTTCAAGAACCCGTCAAGCGCGTGTTCTTCGTCCGAATACAACGCAAAAACGGGACTCAGATTGGCGCGGGTGGCCTCGATGAGGCGGCGTCTATCGTCCAGGACATGTTTGAACGTTCCCTCATGGCCGAGGATAGGGTTCTCGCCCGGTTCAGGCAGCTTGACGGCCCCCAGGAGACCTCGCCGAAAGCGCCCCACACCTGCCGAGTCCAGGAAGGCCTGCTCGACTATGTACAGGGAGTCCTCCGGGTCCTGGCGGAGTACGCCCTGCGCAATCCACTCCTCGAGCGTCCGGGCGGCCACCTGATGCCGCGTCAGTTCGTCGACGGCTTCCGGCAGTATCAGATGCACCATGTTGTGAGGGCTGAGCCCTGCGAAATCGCGCCGCTGCTCGTGCGATATCACGTCGTACGGCGGGGTTACCACCCGATCCAGGGAGCCCACGCGCTCGATGTCGAAGCGGAATCCCCGAAAACCCTTCACTTCAAGCATGATGTGTTGAGGAAACTCCTTCCAGATGGCGCTGCGGAAACAGCACTGGTGAAACGACGAGGCGGATTGTATAGCCGGGAAGCACTGGAGTCAAGGGCGGGCCGCGTCCACGTATGGGGGAACATCGGAATGCAAGACCGACATCGTCCCCTAAATCGATTGGTTCACCCCAAGAGCATGCGCGGTGGGGCGAGCGTCCCGAGGCGTTCTGGATATTTACCTTGACAGGGATCTATTAAATGTGTATAATAGTCCCTGGAGGGTTTCAACGATGAGCCACACGATCGAACCCGATTATGAGCAAGGCTTCATGTTTCCGCCCTACATGGAAGATTGGCTCCGGCCGGACCACAACACGCTGTGGGCGTTTTTCAAGGAGAACAAGCGGGCCTTGCGGGAGGTGTTCAAGCACTCGGTGCGTGTGGCGTTGCACGCGGACCTGATCGGGTTGGTGCTGCACGCGGTGGACGGGACCAAGATGCAGGCCGCGGTGGCCAATGCATCGGGCCGGCATCGCACGGCGTTGACGAAACGGGAAGCGCTGTTGGACCAGGCGGTGCGGGACTTGGAGGCGAAGCTGGAGGAGTCTCATGAGGCGGAAGGCTCAGCGGGCTTGGGGACCGATCCCTGGGCTCTGGCGTACGCCTGAGTCCCCCTGAGCGCCTCGGGCGCCACACAGCCGAGGCCGAGGGCCCCACGCCTCCACCGCCTACCGCGCGCACAGGCCAATCACAGCCAGCACCCCCGGGAATTCTCAGACGGTCTCAGGACGCTCGCCCCACCACGCATGCCTCTCGGGCGACACGAGTCTTGACGTACGCCTCGCCCTACTAGAGTGAAGAAATCGCTCGAAGCGACCTCTCCCCGCCCAGAGGACGGGGCTTCACGGCCGCTTCGGACCTTCGGCCACGCGATTTCCCGATTTCTTCCAAGCGTTCCAGCATGACCACACGGCCACCATCGCGAAATCGACCGGCAGAGCCTTTGTCTCTGACCACGCCCAAAGGACGTGGTTTGCTGGAACGCCATCAACCCCTCTCTATTCTGCAAATGCCACGGATTGGTCCTTCTGTCAAATTGTCCAATCCGTGTTGTACCATGCCCTGGATGGAATGCATCTTGCCTCAAGTCCTGCCGCAAAGGAGTACACGTTATGGCTTCGCTATCCCGCCGCCAGTTCATGAAGAGGACGCTCGCGCTACCCGCAGCATGCGGCTTGGCCGCGGCCGCAGCGCAGACAAAGCGCCCGGACTTCCTGGTGCTTGTCGCCGATGACCACCGGTACGACGCCTTGGGCTGCATGGGCAACCCGGTTATCAAGACGCCCAACCTGGACGGCCTGGCCCGCGAAGGCGTGCGGTTCACGAACAGCTTCTGCACAACCTCGATTTGCTGTTCGAGCCGCGCCAGCATTTTTGGCGGCCTTTACACACGCACGCACGGCATCCGTGACTTCCGCGCCGACCTGCCGCCGGAATTGCTGGCCAAGACGTATCCGAGCATCCTGCGGAAAGCCGGTTACCTGGGCAAGTATGGCGTGGGCCGGAACCTGCCTGCCGAAGCCTTCGATTTCTGGCGCGGGTTCCCGGGGCAGGGCAAGTACGCCAACGTAGTCGACGGCAAGCCCATCCACATGACGGACCTGCTGCGCAACCAGGCGCTCGAGTTCATTGAGGGTTGCGCGGAGGACCAGCCCTTTTGCCTGTCCGTCAGCTTCAAGGCCCCGCACTCCATGGACTATGACCCGCGGCCCTGGCAGCCTGCGGCGCGCTTCGAAACGCTTTATCGCGACGCCGCCATCCCCATGCCAGAGACCGCGACCGATGCGGCGTACAATGCCTTGCCGGACTTCCTGAAGGACAGCGAGGGGCGCCGCCGCTGGCAGAACCGGTTCCGCACGCCGGAGCGGTTCCAGGAAACCATGCGCGACTACTACCGGCTGCTGACCGGCGTGGACGAGGCCATCGGCCAAATGCGCCAGGCGCTCAAACAGCGCGGGCTGGATGACAACACCATCATCATCTACACCGGGGACAACGGGTTCTTCCTGGGCGAACGCGGGCTCGCCGGGAAGTGGTACGCGTACGAGGTGTCAATGCGCGTGCCCCTCATCATCCGCGACCCGCATTTGGCGCGCGGCCGGCGGGGGCGCACCATCGAGCCCATGGCGCTCAACATCGACCTCGCCCCGACTGTCCTTGATGCGGCCGGGCTCGATGCGCCCGGCAGCATGCAGGGCCGGAGCCTGGCGGCGATCATGGCGGGCCGAGAAACGGACTGGCGGGAAGACTGGTTCTACGAGCACCCCTTCGAACACCCCAGGATCCCCAAGAGCGAAGCCGTGCGCACCGAACGCTGGAAGTACATCCGCTGGATCGAGGTCGATCCGCCCTCCGAAGAGCTCTACGACCTGGACGCCGACCCCTTCGAGCAGCACAACCTGGCACATGCCCCGGACCACAAAGAGACGTTGGACGACCTGCGCGCCCGCCGGCACGCCTACCTCGCAAGTCTTCCGAAATCGAGCTCGTGATATCGCCCGCTGAAGATGCAGGAAGCCTCACACCAACGGGAGCGCCTGAACGCACAATATCGTGCGCGGTACTGCGGCACGGCTGGCTGCCGAGAGGCCCGGCACGGTATGGTTGCTATGCTGGTTAGATAGAAGGTAACAGCGTGAGGAACACGGGATGATTCGTGAGTACATCAACGCAGCCATGCAACGCGCGCACTATGAGTTGATCGATCAGCCCGGCGCACCCTATTACGGTGAGATCCCGGGGTTGCAGGGGGTGATAGCCTGCGGCACGTCGCTCGAGGAATGCCGCGCCAACCTCGAGGATGCCGTCGATGCATGGCTCGTGCTCGGGGTTCAACTCGGCCACACGATTCCTGAGATTGATGGGATTGCCATCGAGCGGATGAAGGTCGGCAGCTAAACTGATTGGGCAAGCCCGCTCCGGCCTCGCACCGCGACCTTATCGTACCTTTCCATTCGCGCCAGGCATCACCCCGCCCCTTTTTGCCGCCGGCTGGAGACCTTTGTTCGCCGATCATCTTCGGCCTCGATCTCCTGCCACGGAATGCCCTTGCCGGCCCGGAGGCTTGCCCTGGCCTCAGCAATGCGCTTGAGGAAACGGGGGTCGTTCTCGAGTCTGTACTCAAACCAGTCATCTTCAGACTCGAAACCGATCAAAACCCCTGCCGGCTTGCCGTGCCGGGTGATTACAATCTGTTCCCGTTCGGCCTGATGAAGGTACTTGGACAGATGGTCTTTCACTTCGGCCAGTGCAACGTGTTTCATGGTTTGGCGCCTCGCTTTCTCAACCATTCGGCTGCGCGTGGTTTGTCTACGATTCCAAGGATGGCCACCTCCGTGCCGTCGACGTCATAGAACACACGCAGGTCACCGACGCGCAGCCGATACTGCGGGCTATTCATCCCGCGCAGGCGTTTGATGCGGCTCTTGCTCAGGCGTGTCGGCCAATGCCGCAGATGCTCATTGATGGCGTTTCGAACGGAAGCACGATAGTACGCCCCGAGTCCGCGGAAATCGTCACGGGCTTCCGGCGCGAGAGTGATCTCATAAGCCATTCTGGCCTAATGATAGCCTAAATCTGGCCAGATCGTCAAGGGCTGCAGCCCAAGATCCTGCAACAGCCATTGTTAGGCCTTGAGTGCGCCGCTGGTGATGCCTTTCATGAAGACGCGGGTGCTGAGCATGAAGAGGATGCCGAGCGGGATCGCGGAGATCGTGTAGCCCGCGAACATCTGGCCGTACTGTCCGCCGACGCGCGAGGTGTAGCGCAGCATGCCCACCGTCAACACCATCACCTCTTCGCTCGAGGTCGTGACGAGTGGCCACAGGAAGTTGTTCCACACCCCCAGCGCGCTCACGATGGCGACGACGCCGATCACGGGTTTGGCCAAGGGCAGCCCCACGTGCCAGAGCTGACGGATCAAGCCGGCGCCGTCGACCTGGGCCGCCTCGAACAGGTCGTTGTCGATCTGGCTGAAGAAGCCGCGCAGAAGGTAGATCCCGAGCACCTGCCCGCCGGCCACGTAGGGCAGGATCATGACGGCGTAGGTGTCGATCAAGTGCAGTTGCTTGACCCATACGAACGCGGGCACGAGCATCAGTACGCCGGGCACCATCATCATGGCGATCATGCCGTAATACAGCAGCTCGCGGCCGGGGAAATCGCAGCGGGCAAACACGAACCCGGCCACCGCGGAAAACGTCACAATGCCGGTGATGCTGATGGCCGTGATCAGCACGCTGTTCCAGATGTAGTACTTCATGTCGTCGAAGGCGTGGGCGTAGTTCTGGAAGTGCAGCGGCCAGTTCGGGAGCCAGAAGGAGTGATAGAACTGGTACGTGTCCTTGAGCGACGTCATGATCATGAACAGGAACGGAAAGAACGTGACGAAGAGAATCGCCATCAGGCACCCCCGCCAAAACGCCTGACCGAACCGGTCGCGCGCGCGGGGCCCTGGCGATATCGAGGCTGTTCTGGTCATGAATGCTAGGCTCCGGGTTCGTAGTCTCGGGTTCGCATGACGCGGTTCAACGTGATCGTGAAGAGGAGTAGGAAGGCCAGCATCACGAGGCCGATGGCGCACGCGTACCCCATGCGCTGGTACGTGAAACCGTTCAGGTACATGTAGAGGCCCGGCACCATGGTCTCGTAGCCGGGCCCGCCGTCTTGCGTGAGAATGTAGATCGACTCGAATCCGTTGACCACGCCGATCACGGTGATCACCACCAGCAGCTTCACTTGCTGGAGGATCAGCGGAAGATGGATGCGAAAGACGCGGCCCAGTGCGCCAAGGCCGTCGAGTTGGGCCGCCTCGAGCACGCTCGGCGGGATGTTGGCGAGCCCGGCGTAGTACACGAGCGTGTGGAATCCGTGGGCGAACGGAAACCCCACAAACGCCACGGCCAATAGCGCGGTCTTGGGGTGGCTCAGCCAGCCGTACACCCAGTCGCGGAGACCAAGGCCCTCGAGCAACGCGGTCAAGATGCCCGCGTCGGAGTAGATGTAGCGCCAGATCATGAAGACCACCACGCCGGGCACGATCATCGGCAACACCACGGCCACGCGGCACAGGTAGCTCCAGCGTTCCGAACGCAAGTGGAATATCATCTCGGCCACGGCAAAGGGCACGGTCAAGCTGACGATAAACACAAAGGTCCCGAGCTTGAGAAGGTTGACCAGGCTCTTGCGGAGCACCGGGTCCGCCGCCATCTCTCTAAAATTCGCCGCTGCGATCCAGGTGCTGTCCGCACCCACGTCCCAGCGCGTGAATGCGTGATAGAGCGCCGACACCGCGGGCACATAGTTGAACACGAGAAGGAACCCGACCGGTCCGAGGAGCAGGAGGTAGATCAGCCACAAGGGCGGACTGGCAGCGGCGCGGGTGCGGGGTTTGATCATTCGGTTCGACGCTTCCTTGTCCAGGGTCAGGGGTCAGGGGTCAGGGTCTCCGGTCTACGGTCTACGGTCTGCGGTCTCCAGTCTGCGGTCTGCGGTCTCCGGTCTGCGGTCTCCGGCCTCCGGTTCAGGGTGAGTTTACGGGTCAGACCTCTCTCCGAGCAAGTCTGTTGCAGTTCCCGGTGGATTCTCGTTGGAGGTTTTGCTTATTCGACATGAGGTCCGAGCACGATGGAGAAGGGCGACGCCACGTATGGAAGAGGGCGCACGTTATGCATTTCCACGGCGGACCGTGGGAACGAGAGGGAGAAAACCTGCACGCCCACTGACGAGGCTGTGTCTACCTGTTCTTGCGGACGGCAAACAGGCCCGCGGCAACCGTGGCCGCAGCCAAAAGCGCGGCAGCCGCAAGGCCCGCGGCAGGCACAGGCTGACTCACCGTCAACCCGGCCGCGTCGGACACAGCCATGTCGGTGTTGTCGTCATTGACTTCGACAAGGTACTCGCCGGAATGCGCCACCTGCAGCGGGTCAATCGTGTAGCTGGGCTCGGCGGCGCCGCTCACGGGTTCGCCGTCCTTTTTCCAGGTGTACGTCAACGGCGCGTAACCGCCCGCAGTGGTCACGGTGAAGCAGTGCGACTGGCCGGCCGTATACTCCCCGCCGACGGGCTGATCCACGATCACCAGATGATCCTCGACCTCGAGCGTCGCCGTGGCCGACGGGTGGGTCTCCCCGTCATAGGTCACTTCACACCAGTAATCCCCGGCCAGCCCGGTCACGTCCGGAATCGCGTAGGTCGGCGAGTCGTCGCCCACATCGTGGATGCTCTTTGATATGCCATCGTCCCATTTCCACTGATACGACCATGCACATGAGGCGCCCACGGTGAACGTGTGTGCGTCGCCGCTGTAGAGTCGCGTCCCGTGCGGATCCTCGATGAAACCCGCCCAGTTACAGATCTCGCACAGGGCCGACGAGCCGCCTGCGTACGGATTCCCCGCGAAGTCGGTCACGGCAGCCCCGCCAGCTACGGCGATGCCGATCGTGCCGTCCGCATCTGGGTCAGTCAACGTGACGGTGACCGCAAAGGTTGGGTCTGCGCCACCGACGCTTACTGCCCCGGCCAAGTCGCCCGTGAGACTCACATCGCTCGCATCAAAGGTCGGCCCCACCAACTCGTCAAACGCCACCTCGAAGTCCACCGCGTCAGCGCCGGTGGGGCTCGTGTTCAACAGCGTGATCGTTGCCGTGGGCGCTACCGTGTCCGCGAGGGGAGTCGAGAAGAAGATGTCCTCGTCGGTGCCCGTGCCTGCGAGGTCTTCGGTTGAATACCATGTCGCGACCCAGTGGCCGACGCGATCCGTGGTTAGCTGAGCGAAGCGATCCGCGCCCAGATCTGCCGTGCCGTTGGAGTTCAGCAGCGCCGGTGGCGTCCAGGTAGCCCCGTTGTCCGACGAGTAGGCCAAGAGGATGTCCATATCTGTACCAGCGCCGGCAAGGTCTTCCTCGGAATGCCAAACTGCGATCCAGTGCCCCGCACCGTCTGTCGTCACTCGCGGATTGTAGTCGTCGCCCTCGTCGGAAGTCGCGTTGGTGTTCAAGACGGCCGGCGGCGTCCAACTCGCACCGTTGTCCGTCGAACGCGCAACGAAGATGTCTTGGTCCGTGCCTGCGCCGGAGAGATCCTCCGTGGATTCCCAGACCACGACCCAGTGGCCCGCGCCGTCCGTCGTTACGTGGGGAACCACGTCTCTGCCGTCATCGGTAGTGCCGTTGGTGTTCAAGACGGCGGTCGCAGTCCAGTTAGCGCCATTGTCCGTCGAGCGGGCCACGAAGATGTCCCAGTCCTCTCCCGCGCCAGAAAAGTCGGCCTCAGACTTCCACACTGCGATCCAATTCCCTGCGCTGTCCGTCGATAGTTCAACCTGTCCGTCCCTCGCCACCCCCGAGTCGGTTGTGCCGCTGCTGTTCAGGAGGGCGGGCGGCGTCCAGGTCGCCCCGTTGTCCGTCGAGCGAGAAACGAAGATGTCCGAGTCCCCGCCCGATCCGGCCAGATCCTCATTGCAACCCCACGCGGCGACCCAGTGACCCGCGCCGTCCGTCGTTATGTGCGCGTACTGATCGGTCCCCGAGTCGCCTATGCCGCTGCTGTTCAGGAGGGTCGGTGGCGTCCAGGTCGCCCCGTTGTCCGTCGAGCGAGAAACGAAGGAGTCGGAGTCTGTGCCAGCGCCCCCGATGTTCTCGAAGGACTCCCAGTTTGCCACCCAGTGGCCCGCACCGTCCGTCGCCACCCGCGGACAGTAGTCAGCTCCCGTGTCTGTGGTTGCGTTGCTGTTCAACAAGGCCGGGGCCGTCCAGCTCGCCCCGTTGTCCGTCGAACGTGCCACGAAGATGTCGTAGTCCGTACCGGCACCTGCAAGGTCTTCATTGGAACCCCATGCTGCAACCCAGTGACCCGAGCCGTCCGTTGCGACTATTTCCAGCGCCCCGTCGATGCCCAGGTCGGCGGTGGCGTTGGTGTTGAGCGCGGCAGGCGGGGCCCAGGTCATTTGCGCGAAGGCGGCTTGCCCGATGACAAGCATCGCGTACACGACTATTCCTGCCCACAACATGGGCCCTTGGCTCTCAGCTCTCCTGTACATCATGTTCACTCCTTCCCTCTGTCCAGACATCAACGCTAAACGTCCAACAACAACCAGCAAAACCAGCGGAAGCGCCACGCGCCTCACGCTTTCACTTTTCCTCTGAGCATCCTGTCCTATAGCACGGCCATGACGGTGTTGCTGAAAGCAACACCGTCAT
>Ga0272441_10009779_pt1 | contig 14703 bp, 9 predicted proteins | sample SSMProp6N_FD_193582 | JGI IMG/M metagenome (GOLD analysis project Ga0272441, IMG submission 193582) | Marine sediment archaeal communities from Little Sippewissett salt marsh, Falmouth, MA, United States - SSM-Prop-6N | ecosystem: Environmental > Aquatic > Marine > Wetlands > Sediment ... | reverse complement strand
GAAAACTTTTTCCGTTTGTTTGACATCGTTCATTTCCTTTCATTGAAATACATACTAACTCAATTTCAGGAAATGTCCAATTCCGTCTGAAGCAAAACAGTTTCCGATATAGAGGAATGATTATCCCTTCTTCATTTTCTACTCTAATTGGGTATGGATTCATAGCATGTTTATTTGTCTTAATATTACTATAGAAATATAATATTTCATACACATTAGGAAACTGAACAGGTATATATCCCTCTGCCTCAATATTACTATACCAAGAGTACACCCCAAGATTCGTTGCAGATTTGAGTTTTGCTGAACCATTGGCGTCTGTATAGGTGGTTAAATCTTTCGGGCTTTTTGGAAGAAAGAATCCACCCCCGGACAGATAATAGTTTACCGATACCGTCGCCCCTTCAACCGGTTGATTCAGTTCAGGATCAATCACTTTTATCGGAATTTTCTCATAGTGATAGAACTTGACACACCCGCTGAATAAGAGCGTATACAAACAAAGAACAACTGAAACCAGATACTTTGCTGATTTATTTTTCATTCTTGTTCTCCCTGCTACTTTTGGCTTCTTATTGCATCCTGGAATATTATACCTCAAGCCATACTAAATGAAAAGCTCAGTTCTTTTGTAAATATAAACGGCTAAATACATGTATTACTACGGAGAGCATGATTTATTGGGAAAAATAAAGGGGTCAGGAAAAATAAAGGGGTCAGACACCTTTTCTCCGGCACTTTATTTGTTTTCCGTTCTGTTTCGTTCAATCTCATCTGAAAATCTGCCATCTGAATCCTTCGTCCTGAATGCCATTGCTCACTTTAGCCGGCTGTGTGCCGCCGGTATTATACCCGCCGCCGGAAGTGTCGTCAATATCAATCTGAATCAGCCGTTAATACGCCATCATCCCGCAGCTTTTGATAACAGTCCGACACTAACCAGTGCATCGATCCGGCATGTTTAAGGAAAACTAAGGGGTCAGACACCTTTTTTGGGGTCGTTGGTCCGTCTTTGGTCCTGTTTCGTTCCATTTCCTTCGTAAATTTGCCATCTGAATCCTTCGTTCTGAACGCCATTGCTCAAGTCAGCCGTTTGTGTAACGCCGGTATTATACCCGCCGCCGGAAGTGTCATCAATATCAATCTGAATCAGCCGTTAATACGCCATCATCCCGCAGCTTTTCATAACAGTCCGACACTAACCAGTGCATCGAGCCGGCTCACTGATGGTTGGGATCGATCTCGACCGAATACATAAGCGCATCCGCCGCCGGAAACCACACATCTTGACTTGTCAAATAGAGTTCCCAAAAAAGTACCGGACACCGTTTCGCGCGTTCATGAAATTTATCGGCTGTCCCTGCGGCCGCATATTTCGTATAGTTTAAATATGGGGTGGGCCAAAAACAAGATTATACCCTTTAGGGTAATAAAATTCCGCGAGGACGGCTCTAAAGTATTTTGAAATAATGACATAGCCGCACAGCAAACGAATTTGTTTAGTGGGATTGGTATTAAAAGTGTGAAACCTCGTTTCGCCGGATCCGGGCCGAATAGCCCATCTTCGGCTCGTATTCATTTCTCTCCACGAAAACCGCATCGACCCAACTGTATCGGGGGATGTTTTTTAAATGAAACACTTCGATCTGTGTTGTTTTTTTGAAACACTTGATTGATTTCAAGTAATATCCAAAGAATAGACCCATAAAAATCCATTTCCCAACACTTCTAACCAATTTTGTGTTTCTTTTTTGAAACACAAGTCAGCTCTATTTTCAGTTCGGGTATCAAAAAAGAAAAACGATTAATGTTGTAACGTTTTGTTAAAAATAAAGTTAAAGACAGACAACTCTGACGCAAAAGTCCTTCTTCCTCAATGGCACAGGCATTGCTACTTTCAAGGAATGTACTTATGACATAAATTCCGCATGAAAGCGGAAGAGGGTGATGTTAGGGCTGGGCCTTCGCGGAACCAGCCCCTTTTTTTGCGCATATTTTCTATTTCTCAGTCCATTTTTTGAAAATTTTGTCTATAATCGGCTTCCATGACTGAAATCCTGTACAGAATCATTGACGCCAACTATAACCGCGCTCGCGAAGCTTTCCGGGTCATGGAAGAATACTGTCGTTTTGGACTGAATAACCCCGCTCTTTCGGGACAGGCCAAGCGATGCCGGCACCAGCTGTGCAACGCCTTAGGGTCCATCAGCCAAGAACTGTTATTGTCGCACCGGGATACTGAAGGCGATGTCGGCAAAGAACTGAAAGTCGAGGGCCAGCTTCAACGAAAATCCCTTCAAGACTGTTTTACCGCCGCCGCCAAACGTGCCAGCGAAGCCCTGCGGGCACTGGCCGAAACGACACAAGCCCTTGACCCTGCGATTGCCGCAACGATGGAGAAACTTCGTTTCCAGGTCTATGCCCTGGAGAAAAACGCCGTCCTTTTCGCATGCTCAAAGCATAAATTTGAATCCGTCCGGCTCTATGTTTTAATTAACGCGACTCCGCAAAAGAACCCTTCTGAGGTATTGAATCTGGTCAAATGCTGCGTTGAGAACGGCGCCGATTGTATCCAGTTGCGTGCGAAGGACCTGCATGATTCTGATTTATTGAGTTTGGCAAAAAGATTCACCGCCCTCTGTAAAGACGGCGGTGTTGTCAGCATCATCAATGATCGCGTTGATATCGCCATTCTTTCAGGGGCTGACGGCGTCCATCTGGGACAGCATGAAATTTCTGTGGCGGATGCAAGGACATTAACCAAAGGCCCTTTCATTATCGGCGTCAGCACGCACAATCTCGATGAACTTCACAATGCGATTGAATCCGGGTGCGATTACGCCGCTGTCGGTCCCGCATTTTGCAGCCCAACGAAACCGCTGATCAATGTCGCCGGCCCTGAGTATCTCAAAAAAGCGGTCCCCATTCTCGATAACGCCGGGATATTTCATGTTGCGATTGGAGGCATTCATTCCAATACGATTACCGACTTGTTGCAGATCGGCGTCAGAACGGTGGCGGTCAGCTCTGACATTGAAAAATCGAAAGACCCGGAAAATAGCTGTAAGGCCTTAAAGAACCTGCTTTTAACCTATGAAAAGTGAAGTTATCGACAGAGTTTTCACCAAGACATGCACAGTTTTCGCGATGTATCTCTATTCAGAAACAACAAGATCCACCGAATGGAAATATACCAACCGGTCTGTATTCTGTTTTCCAAAGCTCCTCCACCAGTTACATAAGAACTTTTTAATCAATCACTTAGACAGATTTTACGTAAAAGTCGAAAACTGAATCAGTTATCGAATTCAAATAAAGGTCACAATAAAAGTCCACTATCCGACTCTTTATTAGATTTATTTTCCATGAAGACCAAGTTCTTAACAAGTTATCCACCATCTTGGGGCATAGAACCCATTCTTTTTGGTCTTTCTTACAAAAAAAGTTTGGATTGTGACAAAAAAAAACGGGATTTCAATGTCTCACGAACCCCTTATTTTATATAATCCCCGTGATCATTAACGAAATATAAGGTTTTTTTAAGAGTCTGATTTATGAAACAAATGCGATTAAAGAATTTTCTTGAAAATCAACAATTTGCCATTACGGCGGAACTGACCGGAGGGCCTGGCTACAACTTTGCTCCTTTTGAGCTGTTTCTTGCTGAGCACAAGGAAAAGAAATCCTCCATTCCTGGCGGATTCCATTTTGCCGGCATTACGGTCCCCCAAAATCCCGGAGGCGTGGCCAACGTAGATCCCTCAGACGTCCTGGCGGTGATCCAGCAAAGAAATACCGGGCTTCTCGAAGACCTGGACTATATCCCGCATCTAAGCTGTAAGGATAACAACACCGACTCGCTGATCAGCACTCTGGTCGGGTATCGCCGGCGAGGTGTGGAAACGCTTCTTGCCTTAACCGGCGATAAGCCGATCTCTGCTCAAGGCGTGTTTGAGATTGAAAGCGTGGGGCTTTTGTCACTCATCAGCAAACTGAATCATCAATCCATCGTAAAAACGAATTCCGCCGCATTGGACACCGCGCATCAGTTTTATGCCGGGGCGGCGGTATCGCCTTTTAAGTACACCGAAGCATCGCTGATGCAGCAGTACTACAAAATGGAAAAGAAAATCGCTGAAGGCGCACGGTATCTCATCACCCAGGTCGGCTGGGACTGGAAAAAGTCACTTGAGCTGATGCAGTATCTCAAGGCCCGCCGGATCGATATTCCTGTCATCGGAAACGTCTATTGGCTGACAACACTGACCCCTGCTCCACGCCTCATGCACGACATCAAGCTTCCCGGGTGTTTTGTCAGTGATGACCTTCTGGCCAAGCTCCAATCTGAAACAACCGACGAGCACATCGAACGGGCCGCCCAGCAGGTGGCCATGTACAAATCGATGGGTTATGCCGGCGTCGATATCGGCGGCACACATCGCTACGATTATTTCCTGAAAATCTTAAATCGGGCCGCCGAAATCGGGGATTCCTGGGAACAGTACAAAGACAATCTCTGCTGGCCGGCAAAGCATAGTTTCTATCTGTTTGATCCCACCGGCTCACAGCATCCCCTTTCGAATCCAACGCCAAAGGCCAATGAGCGGTTTTTTGATTTTATGCACCGGGCAATTCTTGACCCGGATCATCGGGGATTTCACTGCTTTAAGTGGCTGTTAAAGATAACTCGAGCCAACAAAGAACAGGTCTGGACTTATAAAACATTCAACGCTCTTGAAAAGAGTTTTAAATCTCTCGCATTTGAGTGCGAAGAATGCGGCGATTGTTACCTGCCGGAAAACTTCGGCTACTGTACCATTGGCGGCTGCGAAAAAGGCATGGACAACGCGCCCTGCGGCGATGCCACGGTTGACGGCTACTGTGGTAATAACCTGGATCGTCTGTGTATCGGTGAAAAAATCTATTATTCCGCAGCCGCCAGGGAAGGGGGACGCGAAAAACTCCGCAAAATCATTAATAAGCCAAGAATTCCAGCACTTGAGCATACCAGCTCGATCGTTAATTACTTATTTGGAAGGGACCATACCATGTCAACGCCTCTCATCGGCATTGGTGAATCAATCCATGCCTCCATCCCGAACACGGGACAGGTCATGAAGGACCTTCACGCCCTCGGGGCAGATGCGTATAGCAAGCCAAGCGACCAACTGAACTACATTCGTGCACTGATTGAAGATCAGGTCGACGAAGGGGCCCGCTATATCGCGGTCAATCTGGACGCGTTTGGAGAGAATGACCCGCAGCAGGCAGCTCAAATGATGATTGAATACACCAAGCTCGTCCGTAAATGGAGCAAAGGCGTTCCGATCTGCGTGGACAGCAGCGATGACAACGTCCTGATCGCCGGGTTGAAGGAATGGTACAATACTGACAAATCTGTTAAGCCGCCATTGATCAACTCCATCAAAACACATACCGCCGACAATATGATGCCGTTAAAAAAGACCTATGATTTCTCGTTCATCGGCCTGCTTGTCAGCGAAGACAAACCGACCGGTCCGGGTGGCTCCCACTCCGTGGACGAGTTATTTGGACTGGCACAAGAACTGTTCGAGAAAGCAATGAAATACGGATTTAAGCCCGAAGAAATCTTCTTTGACTCTACCGTGTTTCCCATTGCCATTGACATGCCGATGGAACCGGGTGTGCCGGGATATACCTACCGGGCCTTCGAGACAATCAAGAAGATCAAAACCGATCCCAAAATGAAAGATTGCCATTGCTCGCTGGGCATAAGCAACTGCTGCCGGGATCTGCCGGGCCGTCGCATCGGCATCTGCCGGGCTTACGTCGCCAAAGCCATGGAATACGGCCTGGATGCGGGTATTGTGAATGCCGCTCATCGCTACGGCGAAAAAGAGGTTGATCCGGGACTGCTCGAATTGATCGACGCTTATGTCAAACTGGACGGCACGACAGAAAAGTTGACCCGAGCCATGGAACTCATGGGGCAATTCTGTGCCTCCTGCAAAAAACCAGCCAAAAAATAGTCCCTCGGACACGTCATGCTTAAAAGACGGCTTTTAAAGTCGTCTTTTTTGTGTTGTTGACAAACCGTATGGAGTGTGATAAGTTTAATTTCGATAATGGAGTTTTAAGAGAAACTATATTTAGCAATCAGGAGGCAATTATGGATCAGAACATGGATAATCCAAATCCGACCAGTGAAGATCAACCGCAGCAAACGCAACCCCAAACCCCGCCGGAGTCAACACCGCAAACCCCTGAAGTTACGGCCATCTCGCAAGACTCAAAAAATATGGGTATGCTGTGTCACTTGTTGGGCCTGTTTACAAGCTTCGTCGGCCCGCTTATTCTATGGCTGATTAAAAAAGATGAAGATGCGTTTGTCAATGACCAGGGCAAGGAGGCGCTCAACTTCCAGATTACCATCATCCTTGCTATGGTTGCCTCTGCGATCCTCATGGTCATTTTCATTGGTGTCTTCCTCTGGCTTGCAACAGTGGTATGTAATCTGATCTTCTGCATTCTGGCTTGTGTCGCAGCCAGCAAAGGCGAACAATATCGCTACCCTATATCATTGCGGCTCGTCAAATAAAAAAATCTAAACCTAAAAAAACAGCGGCCATCAGGTTGCTATGCTAATGGTCGCTGTTTTATTTTTCTCGACACAATACTGCCGAGTTCCCTCCGACAGCATGAGCACGGGCCGTATTCGGCTTGATTCACGTCAGCCGACTTCCGTCCATTAGTACATTTCCATCATCATCTCCTCCATTTCCATCTCATTCATACCCGGCCTCATACCCGGTGCCATACCCGGTACCGTTCCAAGCCCTCGATACTCAACATCCCGCGCCATCGCTTTCTGAATGTTAGCGTATGTCTCGCGCGTATCGGAATTCCAATGACTCATGCCAACCGGCATTTGCTGTAAGCCGTCGGCGTCATAACAAAGCATCTCATAAAGCACTCTCGGCCGCAGTCTGCTTCCCCACACCGTCTTTTTGGCAACATCCACAAACGTAATACCGGTTGTAAAATCAACTTTTTCCACAAGGGGCTGCCCTCCTTCACCCATCATCTCATACATGTCTGCTTCGACGCCCAGCCCCATCGGATATCCTGTTCCGGCGGCCGATTGGACATCATCCTCAACTTCATAGCCGATGATTTGACCCTGATAAACGTCAAAATCGAAATCACGCCACTGGCCAAGGTAGTATTTTGTAACCTCGACCTTAACACCCTCAATCCCTGTCGCAGGGGTGTTGTTTGCAATGACTTGTGTGGGGAATATGTATGCACGCTTGGGAACAGACAGTTCTTCTGTAGGTTCAGAATAGTCGCTCCAGAGAACAACATGATTCTTATACTGAACATGGTCCTTCTCGAACCAATCTTTTCCGGCTATCGGATTAAAGACCCCGAGCCGCATACGGTATTGATAGGTGTTCCCCGGCTCAACCGTATCATCGTGCGTCCACATAAGAAGATCTTGTCTGTCCGCAATATCGCTCGTGTCAATGAGCCGCTCTTTTTCAAAGTCTTTTTTAACATCATCCACTGTTCTCTCCCTGGGAGCAACGGGTCGTTGAGTTGTTCCATAACCCCCCTCCTCCATCATCATATCCATCTCCGTCATTCCTCCCCGGCCTCGTGTATCACGACCCGCGGGCCGTCTGGTTGGCGCAGGCCCCCGGGCGGCTGACCGAGATGCATTTGTTCTTGCCGCGGACAGTGCTTCGAGGCGGTCTTCGCGTCGTTGGCGTTCTGCTTTGTCATAGTCCTTGTCCTGGATGTCCAACGCCTCTTTCAGGAACATCGGCGGCATCCACTCCAGCCGGCTGACGGTAAATGAATAACTTTCGGGCTGCAAAATATCCCACTGAACAGCAGTATCTTTATAGAGCGGCATCAGGAGCTCGATTCCAAACTGAGATTGCTCCAGCGTCAACGGCAATTTCTTAAACTGTTCCTGGTAGGTATCGATCTTTGTATGCGGAACCGACTCCCACAGCCCCCATTGACCGCTTTTTTGCCTGGCTCTGCGCTGAAGTTCCAGGTCTGCAAATACCGGTGTCGCCAGGGCAGTATCCTTCCAGGATGTTTTTAAACGAGCCCCCGTAAAACTTTGTCGAAAATTGGCGTACAATTTCTTCACATCAAACCGAGCCGAAACAGATACGAAGTCTATATCCTCGACTTCTCCCATCGCATTCGCATAGGGCCTGCTCGGCGAAATCTCCTCTGTCGGCACCTTGGCCGCCCCTCTTAAATTCGCGCAATCTACATCCATCAAAGCAGGTATTTGCGGCAGCGCATAGAGGCGCTTTTCTTCAATGACCACATCGCCCACGCCGGGAGAAGGAAACTGAACAGATGAAGAGATATCAGAAATCGAACACTGAAGCAACCGATCGTAATTCGAAACACTGGTGTTATCAGAAGGGATCGGTGGAGCCGGTTTTTCCAGTTCCGGCAGCATCTTTTCCGCCTCCTGCTTCACATAACGGTCAATCTCAGAAGGCCCCAACGTCCTTTCCCTTCCCTGGATTCGAACCTTTTCACTATAGGGATTGCTGAACACAAACACCCACAGCAGATAAAGACCGATCAATGCAAAAACTCCCAGCACAATCTTGTCGATTTGTTTTTCAAGTATGAGCAATAACGTTTTGTTTTCCATTTTCGGTATCCTGATTATAGAATTCCATGATTCATGTATTACATCTCGTCCATCCCCATATCCGGGGATCCTCCGGGTACTGTATTTTCCGGAGTTTTTTCCTGGCCGAGCCGCTTTTTAACAGGAACCGGTTTAATCGGATCATACCCCTTTCGATTAAACTGGTATTCACAAATCAAATCCAGACGATCCACCGAACCGTTTCCATACCGGTAAAACTCGTGTTCCGGATCTGTTTTATCAACGACGCTCAGCTTTGTATTTAATATTGAAATTTGGTTATGACGCGAATCGACAGGGTCGCCCTGTTGAATAAACGGTTCCCTAAAAATACTCGGGTAAAACGAATGGGGCTTCTCGCTGCACAACTCTTTCATAAACGAAAGAACAGAACTCCTGTCCACAAGCACCGAGACCGCAAAATGAATAATATCCGTCTCTTCATTGCAGGTACGGGCCGTTGGTGAATCGTTCATAAAGTTACTCGGTAACATAGCGGTTACATAGTTCGGGATGTCGCGCATCCCCATGCCGCCTCTCATCTCTCCATAATAGCGCGCGGCAGGATTGGGTCTGTCAGCGACGACCGGACCGGCGAAACTAACTCCGATCAGACGTTTCACAGGTGAGGACAAAACCTCCCCCGAACTGCCGTTCATTTTTACAATCGTATCAATGATATCTTCGTAAACCCACAGCGCAACCTGAGAATCCCAGCAGTCCTGCAGCGCCTGGTCTTTTCCGGAAAATGTGTACTTTTCCCAAAAACCATACCACGAAAAGCCCGACGGGTTTGTATAGACCGATATCTCCTTAGCCCGCCTTGTGCAAATCGCATCAACCATTGGGTCCTGTGCATTGACCGTTCGGGTCCCTCTTGTCGTCATAGGATTCGTCCCCCCGCCGCCGCCTGCGTTTCGAATTTCAACGTCGCTGGGAGCGTCGAGCGCGTTCATTTTTTTGATCAGCGATTCAATGTCACTGCGATACTTCGCACCGAATATCGTGAAAATCTGGGCGGACTGATCCGACGGTGCGGGAAAAATGACATGATCATAAGTAACCAAATTCCGCTGACTGCTTTGAATTGCAAGCTGCCTGATTTTGGTTGCATCCTGCTCAAGTGTATCCATATAAATCTGAAGCTGCTGCGGCTCATATTTTGAGGGCACATTGCTCGACAGCGACTGAACCGTAGAGGCGAATCGAGCGCTTTTTTTCATCTGATCCTTAACCTTGTTGCCCACCAGCGACGTCGGAAAATACAGCAGCAGCGCAATCACCGTAATCACAACCGAAGGCAGCAAGGCGGTATACTTCTTGAGTGTGCCGACAAGCGGCTTTAAAAAATCCATGGATAGGTTCATTTTCATAACAGGCCTCAATAACAAAAGGATCGATAATTCCCAAACATTTCACTTACTATCCCATCGACGCGTCATAGACGTCCATTGCAGGCGGCTCTGGCTTGGGCGCGTCTTTCCAGATAAACTTCGCCTTGATGCGGAACCAGCTATCGCGATCGATGAATAATTTTTTATCTCGACTCAGCGGATTGGATTTGATCCGCCCGAGATCTTTTTCGGTCCACTTTTCCGGATTATTGTCAATATCATTCCGCGTGACGATATCATACGTTCGGCTGATCTCTTCATTCGTCATCGGGTCAACCAATACATTTTCAGTATCAATGAAATCGGTTCTGACACCGCCGTAACCGTAGCCCTCCATCATACTCATCGCCCCGCCCGGATTTGTTTGGGTAAGTTCTTTTGGAACGCGCTCAACTTCTTTGAGAATGCCAATTCCCGTCGGCATCTCCGAATCCGTCAAGTCAACAAGACCGGTTTTTACATCAAACTGAGAAATATCTTTGCCCAGCAACTCGAACGGAACATCCGGAAACAGCACCGCCAGTTTACTCAGACGTGTCGCAAACCCCCAGCGGCTCTGATCATCGCCCACACTGGGCGGATCCAGCAGTTCAGAAAGATTTTCATTTTTGTAAGGACTGTACCCTTCAATCAGGATCGTAAAGCCCGCCTTTTCTTCCGGTGGGGTGTCGCCGCCAGGGAGTCCGCCAGGTGAACCTGGAGAGTACGTTGAACCCGGCGAGCCAGGAAAACCTTCCATTTCCATCATTTCCATTTCCATCATTTCCATTTCGATGTCCATCTCCGTCTTACCCGGTCTCTTTATCCGGCGATGGGGGGTTCGATAGCCCGGTCGGCTGGTCTCGATCTTGGGAAAATCGGCTTTTTCGAGATCCCGCGAGAACTTCATCGCATATCCCGTTACGAACAACTGTTTGCGTTCGGCACGAGGAATCGCCAGTACCTCCTCGACCTTGCCGGACTCAAATGCGTCATACAATGTCGCCTGATCCGGATTATACTGCTTCGAGGGGAGACATTTTGCCAGTGTTTCAATTAAAAGAGGCACTGTTTCTCGGTATTGGAAGCAATCGAGTTGTTTGTCAATTTCCTCTTGAAGGGGTGCACGTCGGTTTTGCTGCTCTGAAATTTTACTGATAACATCCTGAACCTGGCTGACGATCCCGTTAATCTCATTGCGGGTCTGTTGATGACTGTTATACTGGCTCAGATCCTTATACGACTTTCCGAGCCCCAGCACCATCACCAGCAGCAGGATACTGGCGGCAATCGTGAAAACCCGTGCTTTCTGCGTCCACATCATCGCGCGGGCGATCTTCCGCGGCAGTAAATTGGTTCTGATTTTCGCGTCTTCCAAAAGCTGTACGCCTAAGCCGTAAGCAATCGCAAAATCAGAAACATTCTCATGGAATTTCGCCGTCGAAATATCCGGTGCAAGCGTCAGCTTTTTAAACGAATCCGGCTTGACCACCTGAAGACCCAGGGTCTGCGTCAGATACTTTGACAGCCCCTGCAGTTTCATCCCGCCGCCGAGGGCGATGACTTTACTAAGCGTTTTATCCCGGCCTTCCGGGCTGCTGGTGTAAAAACCCAGACTGCGCTGAATCTCACTGCCCAGATCCGTATAAGTCGATTTCATCGCGGTATAAATCTGCCGCATATATTTGCTCATCGGGGCCGTGCGTTTCAGTTTTTCGGCCGTCACATATTTTTTCTTAAACGCATCGGCAATCGCCTCGGTAAAGGTATTGCCGCCAATGCGAATGCTCCGCTGCCAGACCGTGTCTTTCGTGCAGACCACCAGCGTGGTATTCTCTGCGCCAATATCCAAAATAACAACCGCATTCCGATCTGACTGCTGAAGTTCCTCCATGTCATAAATCGCGTAATTATACAGCGCCATCGGCGAGATTTGCACACAGGACACACGCAGATTTTCCTTGGTAAAGTGATCCATCACTTCCGCAATCAGTTCGTTCTTGATCGCAAACAGCCCAACACGTTTATTGGGACTGTTTTCGGCCTCCATCAATTGCCAGTCCCACTCGACTTCATTGATATCGAACGGGATCTGCTGGACCGCCTCAAACTGGACAACATCAGGAATTTTTTTGGCGTCAACAGGAGGCAGATTGATGAATCGGGTAAAACTGTTCTGTCCGGCGATTGAGATCGCGACATCGGTTTTAGTCAGATCCTTTTCCTCAAGGAACGTATGCAGCGTCTCGGCAAGAACCTGGTCTTTTTCTGCAACCCCAAGGTCTCCGGATAACAGATTGACGGAATGTTCCATATAGGCGAAATCAACAACTTCCAGTCCGACGTCACCCAGCCGCATATAAAGGGCTTTTAATGCATTTGAACCGATGTCAATTGCCCATACCCCGTGTGTCGCTGAAACCATAACTTCAGTCTCCTATAAAATGCAATTATAACGATTGCTTATTCACGTTAAAATACAGATTTCACATCCCGGATTTCCGAATGAAGCCCGCCGAACAGAGAGTTCCTTTGTCCATAGACAGTGGCGGCAAACACACCCGAAAAATCGCCGCAACATCCGAAAAATCCAAAAAATCGACCTGCAAGTCGGTTACCCGTTGTCTCTCCGCACGCTCAAGCGATGATTACTCAAACCTTCAAAATATGAGCTTTTTCGAAAAACAATAACGATTTACTATATTTTTGACCAACGTTGTCAGAAAACATCGCTTTGATCCTGATAATTCCACTCTCAGTAAACCATTTAAACGCCTTAAAAGCAAGGACAAAAAGGTGATTTGGGATATCTGCGAGTCCAGAAATATATAAAATTGTCATCAAAACACACCTGTTGAGACCACTTCTCGAAATTCAACCTCAATTCAATCGCCCGCTTCTTTCACAGCGGGGTCTCTGCTTTTTGAAAATCCAAAGTCTGCCCTTCACGGTCTGCCTATTATCTGCCTATTATATTATACCCGAAATTCGCACAAATGTTTGTAACAGGGATGTAAAAACTGCCCTTTTCGTCATCGTCCTTTCGGGAGATGGAACATCGAATTTGAGGTGCCGGGCAGATAACGAACACTTGTTCGGAGGTTATTGTTGGCATTGCCGACGCGGCGGGGGAAACAGCGGATGCGTAAGAACGGGGAACCAGGACAATACGTAAAAGGACAGGGTGGGACGATTATATCTTTATTTCGGCGGCCCGCTTGGCGCGTTCCATCCAGTCAGGATATTCAAACAGCGCCCTTAACATCGCGTATTCCTGCTCGACTGCCGCAAGCTGGTCGTCCACGTCGCGGACGATTTTTTCGGAACCGGCTTTTTCGAGCTGCCAGGCCGCTTTGGCAAGGACAATCGCCCCGATGTTCGACGCCGACCCTTTCAGTGCGTGAGCGTACAGTTCAATCTGGTCCGTGCTGTGGGCATTGACGGCGCTCTTGAGAGACAGAATCAGCGTCTGGCTGTTTTTGAGAAACGACGCGGCAAACTCGGCAATAATCCCCTCATCGCCGATCCGCCCGTACACATCCGCCCAATCCACGGGACAGCCGATCATTTCCATATTGTTTTTTTGCTGATCCATAATCTTCTCCGAACTACGATTTACACTCGTTTTCCTTAACGTCCGGTAATCCGAGCGTTTCCACAGCCGCACACAGGGTCCATCCAATTGAGAGATTTACCTTGAAAAATATACAATATAAATGGATACTATGTGCAGATTTTATAATTTCAGCGGCATAACAGTTGCTTTGTTTTAGTATTTGAAGATTTAGTTTTTTGTATTTGTTCCTGCCGCGACGGGCGCGTTGCACGGCGGGTAGAATTTCGAGATTCGTACTTCGGATTTTAATCTAAGTGGTCAGCTTTGATGACAAAGATCGTTACGCCATCCGGCGGAAGGCAATGATCGACTGCGACCTGCGGGGTCGTGACATCCACGATTCGCGGGTGCTGGACGCTTTCGACCGCATCCCGCGTGAATTGTTCGTCCCGGAAAAATACGCTGCCAACGCCTACGACGACAACCCCCTGCCGATTGGGATGGGCCAGACGATCAGCCAGCCGTATATTGTCGCGCTGATGACACAGCGGCTGGAACTTTCCGGCAGCGAGCACGTTCTGGAAATCGGCACCGGCAGCGGCTATCAGACCGCCCTGCTGGCCGAACTGGCCGGGCGGGTGTACACCATCGAGCGGTTCGGCGAACTCAGCGAGCAGGCCCAGGCGGTACTGGCGAAACTGGACTGCTGTGATAATATCGATTTTGCCGTCGGCGACGGCAGTTGCGGCTGGCCGGAACCGATGGAGTTCGACCGCATCATCGTCACTGCCGCGATGCCGGAGATTCCCGACACGCTCCGTGACCAGCTCAAGGAAGGCGGTATCATCGTCGCCCCCGTCGGCGGCCAGTGGACACAGGAACTCATCGCCGCCCGAAAGCACGCCGGCCGCCTCGCCGCAACCCCCATCTGCGGCTGCCGTTTCGTAAAACTAATCGGCCAACACGCCTACAGCGAGTAAGGTAGCTCAGGCATCCTGCCTGAGTCGCAAAACGCTGCGGTTAATTTTAACCACGGAATGCACGGAAAATCACGGAATCATTGTATATAGTATTTCTGCTGTTTGTACAAATCTGCCCTACAG
>Ga0272441_10009778_pt1 | contig 14704 bp, 6 predicted proteins | sample SSMProp6N_FD_193582 | JGI IMG/M metagenome (GOLD analysis project Ga0272441, IMG submission 193582) | Marine sediment archaeal communities from Little Sippewissett salt marsh, Falmouth, MA, United States - SSM-Prop-6N | ecosystem: Environmental > Aquatic > Marine > Wetlands > Sediment ... | reverse complement strand
CACATTGCCAAGCACCCCCCCATTGGGCTCGAAGTGCCGGCACGTGCCCTCCCAATCAAGCTCGATGTATTCATCCGGGCGCAAGACAGTGGGAAACGTCATTCTCCGGCCGTTGGCTTCCAGGGACGGCGAGACCAGCGGGTCATTGTACTCGCGCAGGGCCTCGATGCGACCGATCACGCAGTTGACCTCAGAGTTGGCAGGCAGGCCGCTATACAGCAGGTTGATGCCCTTGACCTGGCTGTAGCGGAATACCCAGTACAGCAAGGACACCCAGTTGTGCGGCCACTGGTAGTCGTAGTAACGGTCCGACTCGGCCGTGGCAAGCTCGTGGTAGCGCCATCCGGAGTAGTCCAGGTCGACGTAATGATCGCGGAATCCGTGTCCCTGAACCAACTGGACATTGAGGACACCGCCCTTGTCCTCGCCGCGGATCCAGACTCCGACCCGCCGGTGTGCCGACAGGTCCATGGGCGCGTCGAAGGCTCGCTGGGTGCGGCACCATCCCGACCGGGCATCGGCGTCGTTCTTGGCGTAGAAGCGGAAAGCGGCGGAGCCTGCGGGGGTGCGCTCGGACACCGCTTGAGCCTCACAGGTCAAGTCCGGCGACGTGCTCTCGGCGGCGGCGAACGGCATCCCCTCAGCGGGGTCGGCCAGGACGAGGTTCTCCTCCGAGCCGTACGGGGCCAGCCGACTGAGGGCTCTCAGCCGCAACCACGGCCGCTGTACCTGGTGCGGATTCGCGTAGGAGAAGGTGCTGTGGCCTTCAGAGGCCTTCACCAGTTGGGTTGGGCCGAACTCGAGGGGGCGCACCTCGAGGCCCCCGTCCTTCCCCGGCGCAAGGGTGTGCTCCGCCATAGGCTTGCTCAGCTCGCGGCACACGGCGTCGCTGAAGTAGTTCGCGCGCTTGAGCTCATCACACCTGCGGATGATCTGCAGCATCTCGGGCATGCGCTTATTGGCATACAGGTAGTCGCAACTTACCTGGAAGGAGATGGGGGCTTTGCCCCCAAGGGCCTTCAGGCACAGCAGCATCACCTCGTCAGGCGTCACCGCGTAAGTGGAGCCCGAATGGGTGTGCGGGGCGAACCACCCCACATCGCCCGTAAGCAAGTTCCTACCCCATCCGGCGGGGTTTTGGCCCTTGTGGCGGAGTGTGTAGCCACGCCTGCCGTAGTAGATAGGATCGAAGTGCGGACTCCCCCTGCTGATGACGTGCCAGGCCAAATGGCTGTAGATTGCGTTACCCTCGAGCACAAGTGCCTTGTCCAGGCGGTCGAACACGCCCAGGGCGACGCGCCCCTGGTTGTGCCACCTTGGCGGTTGTATGTGGATCTCCTCGCCACCGTCGAAGTAGGTCATGTCGGCCCCGACGGCGTTGAACACCCTCGCGATGTTGCCGCATACTTCATCGACCATGGTCGAGTCTACGTCGGGGGCGTAGATGACGTTCCCCCACATGTTGAAGCAGTTGGCAAGCAGGCCCGCGCGCGTGCCCTCGGGATACGACCCTACCGCCGTCCCATGCATCCCCCGGGTGCAGCCCTCGAACTTGTGGTCGCCAAGCTCCTGATAGCGCACGACCTCGCCGTCAATGAACAGGTCGCCCTCCTCGGGCCATTCGGCGACGTCCTCCTTAAGGTCAATGCTCGTGGCCGTCTCATCGATAGGCCCGGCAAGGGTGCAGTGCCGGGTCTGGAGCAGTCTGGGGTCGGCCCGAGGAGAGACGTAGCTGTCACGCATCCCCACCCCGCCCCAGCCTACCATGGCCTGCATGGCGTGAAGGCCCACCTGCATTCCCGCGGCGCGGATCTTGTCGGCGCAGGCCTTCATCCCCTCGAGCCCCCTGGGGAACAGGGACGGATTCGGCTCGTAGGTGGGCGTCGAGTGCCACCAGTTCATCAGCTCGACGCAGCCGAAGCCCCCGCGTGCAAACTCGACCACCTCATCAATATTGGCCTCACTGGCCCCGGCAGCCATCAGGTACGAGGCGAACCGCTCGGGGGCGCGCTTGATCCACACGCCGTTGATGGTGGGGTGTGGCAGGCCCTGGTCGAGCTCCACACGCTCGATGACATCCAGTAGTTTGTCGGGTGACCCGGCGGGCTTAAGCGGCGCGCCGATGATGGCGACTCTGGCCCCCTGCATGCCGAACTGCTCATAGCACCTGGCCATCAGAGACGCACGAGACTGGCCGGCGCCGAAGGAGTGGGTCCGGTGGTTGCACGCCAGCACGCAGGCGCTGAACTCGCTGTCCCAGGCCGCGTTGATCAGGGTGCCCACGCTGCCCGAGATGTCCAGTTGCAGATTACACAGACCAACCCATTCGACGCTGCCCCCGCTGACCTCGCGCAGTGTGAGTGTGAGGTACTCGGGCCGCTCATCGACCTTCAGGCTGACCCTCAACTCCGGATCGACGAACCGCAGATCCAGCACATCGCCCTGTCGGAAGATGAAGCTGACGGGCAGTTCCCCGCCCTTGCAGAAGGCACTGAACACGCGGACGGGCGAGCCCTGAAGCGCATAGTTCCGCCCCGTCGCCTTACAGGTGAACTCTTGAAGCTCTCCGTTGGGAGCAACAACCATACGCAGAAGGTCTGTCTCGAGGACGACGGGGTCTGCCTCGGCGTTTGCCCGGGCATCCCGAGCGGGCTCGATGCGCACTTCATCCACCTCCACGGTGGCCTGGCGCGGCGCGATGATGGCGACGGATGCGGATCGGAAGCCCGCCCCGGTGGGCGTGTAGTAGCCCCGCACCTCGCGCCAGTCTGGCGTCACCCGCGTTGATGTCATCACGGTGGGAGTGCGGATGACGCCGTCTTCGTAGTATTCGTAGAAGCCGATGCTAACAGGCCCCCCGCGCACCCAAGCCGACACCAGGTAGGCCTTGCCTGCCACGACCTCGGGGCATGGCTGGTACACCTGCGCGGGCCGTTGCGTGCCGGTGCCCTTGATGCGCAACGCGCTCGTGCCGGCGAAGGCGCCCTGATTCACCATCTCAAGGGTCCCGGGGAAGGCCTCGTTAAGGCTCCAGCCACCAGGCACGAGCCGTTCCTCCCCCAGGGACCATACGCCGAACCCGATGTCCCGGGTCGGTTCGTGCGCGACCAGGCTCGTCTGCTCGAAGCCACCGTTTCGAACCAGCGGGGCCTCCTGCGCCCCCGACTGACCCGACAGGAGGCCTGTCACCACAGCGCTGCAGATACACAGGCGGACACAGTCGAACATGTGCAGGGCACTCCCCTTCACATCAAGACCACCAGGTGCGTCCATGAGGCAGATGCGCGCGCGACGTCTGCCCGGCTATTCTGTCCCGGCGCAGTACGACAAGAGCCGCTGCAGGCCGTACACGATGGGCCCGGCGCCCCAACTTGTGTACAAATCGTAGGCGTTCCCTTCATCATCCAGATCGCCACCCGGAGAACCCTTGGCGATGTTGTAGCTGCCCACCCAGGCCCCATCACGGTGCGGGTCCTCATCAGTCAGTTGAGCCGCTGTGAAGAAGTCGGCCAAACTGAAGGCCGCCTGCAGGTACCAGGGCTCCCTCGTGGCCTCATAGGCTGCGCACAGGCCCTGGATGCCCCAGTTCTGGGCGTAGATGAGGTTCACGCAGTCCGTGTGTGCAAACTTGAACACGCCACTTGGGTCCTGCAGACCGGACAGGAACCGCCGCAGGCCGCTGAGAGTCTCTGAGTAGCGCTCATCTTGGGTGATGGCATACGCCAGGGAGAAGGGGGTGAGCATGGTCAAAGACGAGCGAATGGCGTGGTTGTCCTCCTTGTCACCCCCGCCATGGGTGCAATGGCACAGGATCGAGCCGTCTGGTTGGCGGCCTGCTAGGTAGGCCTCGAGGGCCTTTCGCGCGCTGGACAGGTATTTGGCATCCCCAAGCTGGCGATAGGCTATGAGCAGCCCGGCGACGCCCCACGCCGTAGGGTAGCCGCACACACTGTGGGGCCTGCGCTCGACGAAATGCGGCCAACGGCCGTTGTCATACTGCATGCGCACGTAGTAGTCGGCGTTGCGCTTCAGGGCGCTGAGCAAGTCGGGCTCCTCGCTCCATGTGGCCAATTGCGCCAGACCGTACAGAATCTTCCCCTGGATGTTGCTCGAGCTGCCCCAACTGATCTTCTCCTTCGCGCCCACAAAGCCGTACGGCAACGCCCCGTGCCGCGAATCGGTGGCATCCATGTTCTGGTGGGCAATGACCCTGCGCGCGATCCCCAAGGCGATTTGCTTGAGGCGCTCTTGTCGGGTGCACAGGTAGGCGTGGTAGTAGGTGCGCGCGCACAGCATCTGTCCGTCACTACCCCAGTAGATGCGCGGCGCGTCGCGGTCGACCAGCCAGCGCTCGTAGATGCGGTATCCCTCACCTCGGGGTTCGGTCAGGGCCTGCATGAACCTGAGCCCTGCGTCGACGGCGTTGGCGTAGGCCTCGCGTCGCCCCATGGCCAGCGCCCCGGCGCCCCTCACGCGCAGGCCACTCAGCGACATGACAGGAGACCGGGCGAAGCGCTTCCGGACGGCGTCGGGCGGCCTGCGCCAGTGGACCGTGAAGCTGCCCCGGATCGCGTAGTCCCCCGCGGCGTTCAGCGCCGAAGGGCAGTACAGCCACGCGCCCCAAGGTTTCGTCCCGGGTGAGAACGAGTGAGCGCGCCACAGGCCAGCGCCGCCCGTCTGGACGGAGGAGTCGCCCATGACGCCCCCGGTCTGCAGGATCGTCTTGGGTCTCCTGCCGTCCGCACTGAGCAGGAGTCGAGCGCCTTCGGAGCAGTCATAGATTTCCAGTCGCCCGGCCCCCGCTCTCAAGGGGCGCAGCCAGGCGAAGTAGCCGGCCTGTGCCCCCGCGCCCCGGTCGGTAGCCGAGAACTGCCGCTGCCATATATCGTCAGCGCCGGTGATGCGCAGCCTATAGACCACGCGCCCGCCGGACTGCAGCCGCACGGCGTGGACACCCGCCTGAAGCACCCCCTGCCAGGCCGGCTGTGACCAGGTGATCGTGCCGGTGCGCGTGTCACCCTCACGCCCCTCGGGGTGTATGGACAGCGACACAGGGCAGGCATCTTGCAGCATCTCGAGGGCCACCTGACACAGGCCGGTTCGGGGCACGGACAGCGAGAACTCCTCGGGCCGGCCCGGCAGCAACACTCTCACCGGGGCCGCGACATCCAACGCGCCCGGTACCCGAGTATCGCCCTCGACCGGCGGGGGCACCGACAGGCCTACCGCGCCGAGCTTGCCGGACAGAAAGGACACCAATTTGCCGGTTTTGTCCGCCGCCGCTCCCAGAAGCATGGGCCGAGGGCAGGCGGCGATAGGCCCGAAGGCCGCGGTTCCCATGGCGCTGGGCACGTTGTCCACCGCGGCGGTCAGCCACGCCCCCGTGTAGATCAGGCTCACGGTGTGCCATTCGCCGGCGGGAACCCTCAGGTCGCTGCACACCGTCTCGACGTAACCCGGCCCAGTTGTGCGGATGAGGCAGTAGGGGCTGCCACGCAGCAACCCGAGGCCGAAGGAGGCGCTCTGTCGGCCCGACAGCCACTTGTAAACTAGGGGCTCGATAGTGCGCCCGGCTTGCTCGAGCTTCACGCGCACGTCAATACGCAGCGCCGACATCTCCGCCAGGGCCGGGTGGTCAGCGATCTGCACAAGGCTCTTCGCGCCATCGAAGGCCAGGCAAGTGGTCTCGCCATCCCTGGTCCAGGCGGCGCCCTGGATCCGGCCTGAGAGGCGGTGCTGCCGGCTGTCGGCGATCTGCCGTCCCTCACCCTCGTCCAGCAGGAATTCAACCGTGGGCTCAACCGGATCAGGCGCCGCGACTTCTATCCGGTAGGCGGCTTTGGCGCCTTGGCGGGCCACGTGGGGCGCCCCCACAGCAAGATTCTCAATCTCTGCCCACAGGTTGCCCAGGGAGGGCAGATCCGCCACCGGGAAACTGGCCGTGCTTGAGCCCCCGGCGGGCACCTCAATGACTGCGCCCGCGATCATCCGGCTGGGAGCTCCCGTTCGGTCGGCTGCAGCGGGCTCGTTGTGGTGCAGCAGCACAAGAACCCGCGGCGCAGCGTCCGAGCCATCATTGTGCACGCGGACCACAAGCTGCTCGCCGGCGTCACCGTCGAGGAGCCCAATGTCGCCGGCGGCGATGTGCAGGCGGATGTCCGGAGGCGTGTCAAAGATCGGTGGGCGATTCATCCGCACATCCTCTACCCACGCATGCGGGCGGGTCGATGGCGGCAGCGTATCGGCGCCGATTAGCACCCGCGTGGTCTCAAGACCGGGCAGCACCGCCGCGGCTCGTCCCACAACAGCGCCTTCCGCGCGCAGAACCACCTCGGCCAAGGCATCGAATGCCCCCTCATTGCGGACCTTCACGGCATAGACGGTCCGGCCGTCGCTGTCGGCTCTCGCAGGCGTGACACCGGACACAATCTGCGCCCGGGCGGCGAGTTGAGCCGGGGGCAGGGACAGGGCTCGCGCCGGCTGGATCAACCCGTGCCCCCACCGCACGTCGAAGCCCTCGATCCGGCTCTTGGCCGTATTGCGGATGATCTGCCTGGCCTGCTCGATGTCGATGTCCGGATAGTGAGACAGTACCAGGGCCGCCAGGCCCGCCACATGGGGGTTGGCCATGCAGCCCCCGGCCGAGTAGGCATACTCAGCGCCCTCCGAGTAGCAGCTATAGACGGATCGCCGGTTCGCGGAGCTACCGTCCTTGCGGTCTCCGCCGGGGGCGATGACCTCGCAGAAGAGGCTACCCCCCTGCATGTCCGAGGGTTTACCCGCGATATCACTGGCGCCGGTGCCCATAGCGCTATCATAGGCCCCCTGGAAGCCTGCGGGGTAGAACCGGCCGTCGTTGCTGGTCGTGCCGGAGACAATCAACACGCCTTTGCGGTAGGCGTAGTCGCAGGCCTCCTTCAGGGCTCCGCCCACGGGCACATGCCAGCCGGGGTAATGCTCGGAAAGCCCGTGGTTCTTGCAGATGACATTGGCCCCGTTGTCTACGCAGTACCGGATGGCCCGGGCCATGAGCGCCCCGTCCCGCAGGACGCCCGCAAGGCCCACCTTGACCAGCATGAGCGGGCAGTGGGGCGCCATGCCCGCGATACCGACGCCGTTGTTGGTCTGTGCCCCGATGATCCCCGCTACATGAGTGCCGTGGCGCTGGGTCTCGCCGTCCAGGGTGGCGTCGCCATCGACGAAATCCCAGCCATGGACATCATCGACGAAGCCGTTGGCGTCATCGTCCACACCATTGCCGGGGGTCTCTTTCAGGTTGCGCCACAGCTTCCCTGTTAGGTCGGGATGCGAGGTGTCGAAGGCCCAGTCGATGATGCCCACGATGACGTCGGGGGAGCCCTTCTCGTGCTGCCATGCCGTCTGCATGTCCAGCAGGAACAGGCCCCCCTGGTGGGGGTCGTCCGGGTAGGGTCGGTAGGCGGGATCATCGGGGGTCACCCATGCGTGAGCGACCACGCTTAACAACAGGGCGGCCAGAGCTGCGAGGGTTGCCGATGCTTGAGTATGCGGCCGCATAGCTACCAGTCTCCAGAACGTTGTCCGGGCAGACTCGTGTATGTCGGGCTTGCCGCGGCCTGGACCCTTACAGAGTCACCTGACAGAACTTGCGCTCCCGGGCGCTCTCACGGGCCCTCAGACACGTCAGGGCGCTGATGATGCCCGCCGATATGGGGCTGCGCGAGTCGCCCTTCCCCTGCGCGATTTGCAGGAAATCATAGCATAGCTGGGCATCGCCGCCGCCATGGGACAAAGAGGACGCGTCGAAGCTGATCGTGTCCACACGGGGGCTGTGGTGCTCAACTACCTTGACCTGGTTGGTGTACCAGTCGAACTCAACCATCCCGTGGTAGCCAAACAGCCTGGCTCCCCTGGCCCCCGCGCCGTTGCGCGCGAAGAAGTTCTGTGAATACGAGGCCTGAACGCCGCCCTCGAACTCGAGAATAGCGTTGCCGCTGTCTTCGTTGCGGATGCCCTCCGAGAACATGCACATCTTGCCGCTGGGCTGGACCTTCGGCGTCTTGCCCCGGCGGAAGTGTAGATTGAAGGGGCTCTCCATGCAGCTTTCCCCTTCGTCGCACTCATCACAGTGCAGGTCCCAGGGCTTGTCGCCACCGTAGACGCGCTGTGAGTTCATGGCGCATACCCATGCGGGCTGCCGGTCCAGAAGATACGAGATGTAGTCGAAGTCGTGGGTGGCCTTCTGCAAGAACAGCCCGCCGGTCTCTTCGTAGTCGCGGTACCAGGCTCCGTAGTAGCAATCACCATACGGGACGTTGTTCCAGGCCTGGACGTGCTCGATGGTGCCCAACCGCCCCGAATCGATGACCTCCTTGGCCACCTGCACCAGGGGCGTCAGCCGCAGGGGGAAGGACACCACGACTTGGGAGGTCACGTCCTCGAAAGCAGCGTGCAGTGCCCGGACTTGCTCCAGACTCGTGGCAACGGGCTTCTCCAGAAAAAGGGGCAGGTTGCGTTGGGCGACCCTGCACGCCATAGGAGCGTGCAGCGAGCAGCGCGTACCGATCAGGGCGCCGTCGAGCTGCTCTGCATCAAGCATCTCATCGGCGTCCGTGTACAGCGCAGTAGCTGCCAGGTCTTCGTGTTGAGCTTTGAGCTCCTCGCCCTTGGGGTCGGTGATGGCGGCAATCTCGAAGGGCACGTCCAGGCATCGCAAGCCGTTGATGATGCCCCGGATGCGCCCGCCGTAGCCAATGACTCCGAATCTGAGCATGATGGTGAATACCTCTCTGGATGGGTTGGGCGTTGGGTCTGAGGCTATTCCCCGGTGACAAGTGCAGACCTTCCCCGGGGATCGGCCCGGCAGGTGCCGCAGAGCCGACGAGAGAATACTGGGCGAAGCGTCATGCCTTGAACTGGGAGCACCTACACATGGCTGAGATGGCCTCACGAGAGCGTATGCGCAGGGCATTGACCGGGGAGCTTCCGGACCGTATCCCCCTGTGCGAGATATGTATCTGGCCCGAGACCATCCAGCGCTGGCGCACCGAGGGCCTGCCTGAAGACGTCGATGCTCTGGACTGGCTGTGTATGGATAAGATTGCCATGTACGGGGCAGACTGCTCACTGCGCTTTCCAGAGCAAATCCTCGAGGAAGACGCAGAGACGCGGCTTGTACGCAATACCGACGGCGTCACTGAGAGGCAGTGGAAGACCAAGACCGCGACGCCCCACAAGGTCGACAGCCTCATCAAGGAGCCCGACGACTGGCTGCGCTACCGCGACAGGCTGAGCTTCGCACCCGACCGGGTCGCCGAGGGCTACGCCGATGCCGTCGCAGCGCGCGAGCACAATGACCAGTGGTTTGCCGTGGTTCCCGGCGAGCCCATGTGGTGGGCGCTCATGGCAATGGGCTTCGAGCGAGCCCTGCCCATGCTCATGGACCACCCGGACGTGGTCGAAGAGATGGTCGCCTACCAGACGCGCCTTAACCTGGAGATCATCGACCACTTCACGCAGTTGGGCAAGCCGGATGCGATGTGGCACTTCTCAGACCTGTGCTATGGCAACGGGATGCTGTTTTCGCCTGACCAGTTCCGCCAGATCGTGCTACCACACCTCAAGAGGATCACCTCGGCGTGCTGGGACCGCGACATCGTTCCCATGTTCCACTGCTGCGGTAAGGTGACCGAATTCGTCCCCTTGCTGATAGAGTCGGGCTACGCCTGCGCGCAGCCGCTGGAGGCCCGTGACCGGAATGACGTGCGCGAGCTCAAGCCCCTGTACGGTGACCAAATCACGCTGTTCGGCAATATCAGCGTCGATCACCTCAGCACAGCGTTGGAGCAGGTGGACGAGGAGGTTGAGCCCAAGATCAGGATCGCGGCCAAGGACGGGCGGTACATCTTCCACTCCGACCATTCCGTGCCGCCGACGGTACCCCTTGCCAACTTCCGGCGAGCACTGGAGTTGGCGCGGAAGCTTGGCTCGTATGAATAGAACCGCCGCGAATCCACCAGTGCCCCAGGCTCTCCGGCGGCCCGCCGGCGCGACTGGACTGGAAGATCCACCAATGGCGCCGGCCCACAGAGCGGCGCCGGGAGACACCGCGGAAGAGGGAAGCTGGATATGAACACCATCGCCATTCGGGCAGGGCAACTCATAGATGGCACGGGCGCCGAGCCTGTTGCAGACGCCGTGGTGGTCATTGAGGGTGATACCATCCAGGCCGTGGGCGCCGTCGGCGAGGTGCAGATTCCCCCGGGCGCGGAGGCCATCGACGCCGGCGCGATGACACTGATGCCGGGGCTGATGGACATACACCACCACATCAGCGGCGCCTTCGAGGCCGTCAGAACGCTACGTCTGACGCTGCAACGGGGCATGACCACCATCGGCAGCGTCTCCGGGGGACCGGCGGGGTGTCGACTGAGGGACGCTATAGACGCCGGTGCCATCCGAGGGTGCTCGCGGTTCCTCAGCGCCGGCGTCGTGGTGCCCACCAACGGCCACGTACCCGGAAGAAACGCCGACGGTCCCTGGGAAGTGCGCAAGGCTGTGCGCGAGATGGTGCAGGCCGGGTGCGATTACATCAAAACGGCCGCCTCGGGCGGCTTCTGGGGCGAGCGTGAGACCTGCTCGGTCAGGAACTACACCCTTGAGGAACTTGTTGCCCTAGTTGACGAGGCTCATGCCTGGGGTGTTCCGGTTGCCGCGCACTGCCACACCCAGCCCGGTCTTAACAACTGTATCCAGGCCGGTGTGGACCAGATCCACCATGGCGCTTTCATCGATGATGAGGCCGTCGAGGGCATCGCCCGTGAGGGCCTGTACTACATCCCGTCCCTGCGGGTCACGTGCCGCAAGAACATTGACGCGTGGACTGATCGCCCGTGGATGAAAGCCGAGATGGAGCAGTCCTCCCCCATTCATCGCGCCGGAGTGCGGAAGGCTCATGAGCTGGGCGTCACCGTTGGCATAGGTACTGATGGCCCGGGGACGAAGGCCGCGTGGAAGCCCGGTGATGCGACGCCCTGGGAGATGCAGGAACTGGTGGAGGTGGGCTTCACGCCCATGGAGGCCATCGTGGCGGCCACGCACAATACGGCCCAGGCCATGCGGATACTGGACCGTGTGGGCACACTACAGGTCGGCAAGAAGGCCGACCTACTGGTGGTCAACGCCGATCCGCTGGCGGACATATCTGTGCTGTATGATGGCAGAAACATCGTTGCAGTTTTCAAAGGAGGGCGGATGGAAGCCTGCGAGGAGAGCTTCAAGCATTACTACACAGTGAAGGACGAGGAATGACAAGGCCCGTAGGGCCTGTGGCCCGGCCCAAGTAAAGACAGGCGTGCATTGGGACCGCGAATCGGGTACAATGGTGTGGAATCCTGCAACTCAGTTGCGTGTGAGCAGCAATCGCGCGACGGAGAAGACGCAGAAAAGGAGGTGCGCTGTTTGAAGGGAATGAAGGTGCTCATCGCGGAGGAAGAGATAGGTGTGGCGAAGTTGCTGGACGTGCTGATGAAGCAAAGAGGTTGTGAGACGGATATCGTGGCGGATGGGGCTCAGGCAGTTGAACTGGCCCGAGAAGCACATCCCGACCTGATCCTGCTGGACCTCATGATGCCGATCAGGGACGGCGTGGACGTGCTTGACGAGCTTAGACAGGACCCAGGCACTGCTCAGATCCCAGTGGTCGTTCTCACCACCGACGAGACGATAGATCAACTGCCTGACCCCGCAATGGCGCATGTGACGAAGCCATTCGCCCCGAAGGGGTTGCGGGCCGCAGTCCAACAAGCCCTGTTGCCAGACGCGCAAGCTGCCGGATAGCCGCCATCATAATCTGCCCAATATGGAAGCCGGAGTCTTCAGACTCCGGCTTTCATCGTTCTGGGGCGGTTGTAGCCGGGCTCACAGGAGCGCTTCGCCGCCCGCCTGTCCCCCCGGGCCTCCACGCCCACCGTCAAACATCAGATAGCTCAACGGGCCCTGCGGCCGATGCCGAGCGCCGGATGGCGTCGACAAGCCTCGTGGCCTGTACGCCCGCCGCAGCCGGTATCGGCGGGTCACATCCCCCCGCTATGGCCCCGATAAACCCCTCCAACTCCCGGACAAAGGTGTCTCCGGGGGCATCCGCCGCCTCAGATTGGTACTCTTCGGCATGGCAGATGATCTGATCGCCCCGCAGGATGCGAAGGTAGCCCCGTTCCCCGGTGATTGTCATGCAAAGGTCGCGGCCCTGCCAACTGCTGTTCGTTGTGTAGTTGGCGCTAAGGCTCGTCACAACGCCGCCCTCATACTCAACGACCGCGGCAAACCCATCCTCCGTGCTCCAGCCAAAACGACGGCTGAGCTTCGCGCTGTGTACACGCACGGGCTCAAGCCCGGTGATGAAGCCGATCAGGTCGAACTCGTGGACGGACAGCTCAAACATCGCCCCAACCTGTGGCCGCCAGTCGCTGGGGCGCGGCTGGAAGGGCTGCGTTTTGGTGGTGCTCACGGCTACCACCCGGCCGATGCGGGGCATAAGCCGTCTCGCTCGCATGAAGCAGGGCTCGTAACGCATCTTGAATCCCACGGAAAGGGCCAACCCGCTGTCGGCGGCCAGTTGCGAGAGCTCTCGGGCTTGTTGCCCGGTCATCCCCAGGGGCTTTTCACAAAATACGTGCCTGCCCTGGCCCAGCAACTCCATCGCCACAGGATGATGAGAAGCCGGGTCGGTGGTGACGCTGACGAGTCTTACGTCGTCGGGTAGCCGGCAAATGCTGTCCAGCGCCACGGCGCCGAACTCGGCCGAGAGGGCGTCGGCGCGCTGAGCATCCCGGTCAACGCATGCCGCCAACGACACGCCCTCCAGCCGCGAGTAGGCGCGCGCGTGGGCCTTGCCGATACCGCCACAGCCGACGATGGCCGCTTTCACTGCGGTGTCACGTCCCGTTCTGCCCCGATCAGCCCATCGCCCGCGCGCATAACAACGCGCGTGGTGCCGCGACATGTGTACGTGCCCCCGGCGTCGCTGGTGATGTGGGCACTGGTGGGTATCGTGAAGCCGTCGCCGGCCTGCACATCGCAGACAACGAACCCGGCGCCCGCCTGCATGCCTTCGGTGCTGTCAACCCGGTAGCGCATGAGCTGGCCGATGTTGGTGCGGATGATATTGGTCTGAAAACCCTCTCCCTTGATGCGCTTGCCGCTGAAGAACTGCGTCCCGTCCACGCTGTCGCTGGTGGCATACTCATGGGCCAGCAGGCTGATGAACTCCTGCCCATTGAGGGGCTCATCCTCGAGGATGCCTGTGCCGAGCACCAGTGTCGGGCTCTCCAGGAAGACTCGTGAGCCGTCACCCTTTGCTTCGACCCTGTCGATACGATGGGCCGAGTTGCGGCTGTAGCGGGGGTTGTCAAACATCACGACCTGGCCTTGTAGGACCGCGCCCTCGGGCAGCGCCACGTCAACGTCTATGACGGCGCGCTCCTCATCCGCCGCCAACACCTTGCACGTGTGCTCGGCCTCGTCACATTGAACCTCAACGCCATCCCAGGCCAGCCTCAACGCACCGGACAGATGGCCCCGCTCGAGCCGGTCGCCCCTGAAGCGCAGGTGCGCAAACCGCCCCTGCAACTGAATGTCGCCACCGTCACAGTGGAACGTGCACAGCCGCCTCGCGTCTGCTGAGGTGATGAACACATCGCGCGCGCCATCCACGAGCTGCACGATCGCGCCTGCCGGCTGCACAGCATCCTGGGCGTCCGTGCAAGTAACGGGAAGCATCCGTTTGATGAAGGGTGCGGCCTGAGCCGTTGCTTGCTCGCCCTCCGGCACCAGCCACAGAGCGCGCACGCCGAACCAGCAATAGTCCTGCGCGCTCTTGGCGGTGAAGGCGAGACTGGCCCTGTGGCGACCCGCGGCAAGCGTCATCTGCCCCAACTCGGCAAGAGGAGCACGCTTCACCTCAGAGCCCCGGCCGTCTGCGGCGTCCCCAATGGGCTCTCCGTCCACGCTCAACTGCGCCGCGCCATAGGCCGGTGAGATGTAGTGAGACAGCGCTACTGTGTAGACACCGGTCTGAGGCACCTCGAACTCGAAGGAAAGCTCATCCCCAATCTCGACTCCCTTGTACAGCAGCACACCCAGGCCGCTTACGTACTTGAGCGTGCCACCGGAGACCTTACAGGACGAGTGGATGTCCGTGGCGTCGACGCGGACGCCGGAGACCGACTCCCCGTGGGGCTCGATGGCCGCGATGAAGGTGCTCGACAACGGCCCTTCCGCGGACGTGCGCCGAGCGATGGCGTAGCGGGCCCTTGGCAAGCGTGGGTAGATCCCCGGCGCGCGGGCGGTGATGACCTCGGTTCCGGGCTGCCCCAACACATTCAGCCGCACGAAGCTGTCCTCGCCCGGCAGGTCCCACGTTGCCGACCATTGGCCCTCATGCTTGGCGCGCTGGGGCTCGACGAGAAAACCCAGGCCATTGCCCGGAGGGGGGTTCCAATAGGGCCGTCCGGGGTACCCATCCATGTCGCCGTCATTGAGCTGCATGTTGCCCCAGTTGTACTCGGGACCGGCCAGCGAGCCCTCGGCCGCCTCGGACAGCGTGACCCCCTCGAAGGACGCCTCTTCGCCGATAGAGTGGAACAGGTAGTCGTGCTGCTTGCCGCCCACGACGCGGAAGATATCCAGCAGGTACTGCTTGTCCGCATCCCCCACGAGAGCCACC
>Ga0272441_10009776_pt1 | contig 14712 bp, 9 predicted proteins | sample SSMProp6N_FD_193582 | JGI IMG/M metagenome (GOLD analysis project Ga0272441, IMG submission 193582) | Marine sediment archaeal communities from Little Sippewissett salt marsh, Falmouth, MA, United States - SSM-Prop-6N | ecosystem: Environmental > Aquatic > Marine > Wetlands > Sediment ... | reverse complement strand
TGGATCGGCCAGCCTCCTTTATCGAGCGACTCGCACAAGTTTTCCGCCACCGGGCTGCAGGGTCAGTTCGATGACAGCCTTTTTCGCAGAGGTCCATTGAGCGGTTGTAGCATCGAAGAGTTCGAGTTCACTTGGGCCAACAAGTGATGTGCTCACTTCGGCCGTGTAGTCCAGGTTCACTACGACCAAGTGAGTCGGCCTCTCGACGGCTCCGAAGAAACCAAGCAAAAAGCCTCGCGACTTAGTGGGTGACTGCATGGAGTCGAGATAGAAGAGTGCATCAGCCGGCAGCGACTCACAACCAAGCTCGCGCATCGAGGTGTGATAAACACCCAGCGAGTGCAACGGTTGGAGTTCCCCCGCGATGGCGACGAATTCGCGATTGTAGGATTTTACCGCACGATAGAGCGGCCCGGGCGTCCCGTCCAGACTGACGAGACTGCCGTGGTGGTTGGCGTGTGCATACACATAATAGCTAATGCCCTGCGCGCCGTAGGCCAGCGTGGAATAGACCAAGTAGCGTAACTCGTCGGGGTTAGGCACACGCATCACATCTGGTGCCCACGTGCAGGCTTGCACAATGTTGAGGAAAGGCACACCCGCCTCCAGCGCCGCACGCCGGATCATCGCCAGATTCAGGAAATACTGTTTGCTATCGCCCTTGAGCCTGAACTGATAGTGATCATAACTAATAAGGGAAGGCTTCACATGCTCAACATAACGACGCAAGTGCTCTTTGTAGGCTGTAACCACATCACCTTTGGTGCCGAGTTGTTTATTATTGGCGTAGGTCGGAAACAGGTTAATGTAGGCTAAGTGCAGAGGATCGCGTTCGCGTAAGTAAGCGACCAATTTGCCGAGTGAAGGGAACTGCGATGCACTAGGTTCATCAATGAGGTGGTAGGCATAAAGTGCTGGATGCTTGCTAACGCGGCTGATGAGGGCATCAAGTTGCTTGCTACGTTTGGGATCATCGAGCGACTCCGGTCTGAGCAGACTGTTGGTGAGTAGGCCACGTAAGCCGTGACGGCCTGCCACATCAAGTTCCTTTTCGCTGCCGCACCAGACAAGATTGAAACCACCCTCAAGCATCTGCTGTGCCACAGCATTGGTCAGTGACGGACCGGCCCAGTAGGTGGCGATCGGTGTACCAACCTGCCAGGAAGCATCGGTAGTGGACTCGGCGGCAACCGCCCACATGGGTGGAGTGTACGTAAAAAAGGAGAGGCAAAGAATGTACAAACATCCCGTTATGACTGAGTTGTTAATTAGGTTTCTCATTGCGTCGAATTCCCAAGTAGAATTGTCATATGCCAAGCCGCCTGCTGCAATTTATTTCATGGTCGTGTGATCATATCACACAACTTCAAACAAACCAAGAGAAACTCCGGATCCAAAATTACAATTACTCATAAGGCAATGATATACAACGCCACGCAGTCGAACTGCCGCGCACCTTAGGTCGTTATCGTTTTTCAGTTAACAACATAATAGCATCGTACATTGAAAACGATGACGCCCGATAAATTTTTTCAAAAATTGTTCTTGGCCGAATATCTGACATTTTTTTGGACCCGATTTGGAAAAATCACTGTGTGTGGAGTCTTTTTGGTGACAGACTGTGTCAAGGAAATCTGACGCAATCCAGATCATAAAACTGAGGCTGTTTAAGTGGTGACACGTCACTTTTCGAAATCTTCAATTTGTTCCAGTCTTACTTGACACTCCTCGGTTTTTTCTGGTTTATTCCAGGCTTCGTAGAGATCGATTACGTTGTTCAATAATCCTTACATGTATGTGAGGTGTGATAACGCTACTCTTTCCTCGTCGGCACAAGCCGTTTCAACTCCTCAAACCAATTAAGCACGACGTTGATTTGAGTGGCGGGTTGCGTTTCTTGCTCTTCGATCAATATGAAGAAGTCTCCCTGAGGACTAATGTCATAGACCCGCCCCCAAAACGACGAGCTCCCCAAGTACCTTCCTTCAAACAGCAATTCCGGGCTGCCGATTTGAACCGTCGGCTCGGTGAGGATCGAGACCTTAAAAACCTTATCCCCCGTGTCATCTCGGTAGTACAATTCTTTCTCTGAAGGATCCCACACGGGCTCCCTGCCTCCGTCGGTCGTTACAGGGATGGCTCCTCCCGGTCCTGGATAGGACCTGATGTAGATCTCTACTCTACCCGACTCGTCCGATGAATATGCGAGCCATCGGCCACTCGGTGAGATCGCAGGATGGAATTCATTGAAACGAGTGTTGATGAGCGGTTGCGGAGTATCGGCCCCTTCGGGCAGCCTTGCGATGTCAAAATTTGTTGTTTTCGCATCAACGGCCGTGATAATTAATGTTTTGCCATCATTGGCCCACGACATGGGAACGAGATGAAGCTGATCTGTTTGTTCGGTTAGATCTTTTTCTGAGGCGCTGCCATCCGCTAGTTTTGAGTATAAGTCCATGGTCTCTCCTCCCAGGCTCGAGTTGAACACGATTTGCTTGCCGTCCGGGGTCCAAATCCCCCAGTAAGTGTCTCCTCGATCATCCGTAAAACGGCGCTTCGTGCCCCTTGCCAAGTCAAATACCCAAAGTTGTGGTTTTGTTTCTGGTTTAGACTCAACGACAAGCAACCTCTCTCCGTCTGGTGCGATGCGTGGCGACTGATAGTCTCCCAGTGGGACAGGCAACGCTTCGACTTTTCCTGCCCGGTTTACGCGAACGATTCTTTTATTCGTCTCCGTCGCGGCGCTTCCAGGAACATAAACCAGAGAGCCATTTCTGGACACACTGAAGTGAGCGCCTCCATACCATCCGAATGATATGGCACCTTCGACGACGGGAACCGATGGGCCGGTCACCTTCATCGCTTTAAGGTCAAATGGCACTGCGATTAGGTCTCCTGCCAAAGAATGAACTAAATGCCCCGTGTGCACATAATGTGCGCAACTGCCTCGCTCGATGAGCGTTTTGTATTGATCCGTTTCGAAAGAAAACGTGGCTATATTGGTCTGACCTGGACTGGCAATGGTGAACAGCACTCCTTTGCCCTCGGGGAGGATATGAGGAAACAAATGTGAATGTTCCCGTTCTTCCCTTGGGAATCTCAAAGAACTTGTCAGTTGCCCGGGTTCACCGCCATTTGCCGACACTTGCCAAAGCCCATATCTTTGCTCATCTGCAAATACAATCGTATTGTCTTCAAGCCAGCATCCTTCTCTTGCGCGTTTCACCTCGCAAATCGTCTGAGGGGCTCCACCCAACAGCGAGATTTTTTTTAACTTCCCTTCGGCGAAAAAACCAATCCAGCTTCCATTAGGGGAGAAGAAGGGGGCCTTGGCACCCTCTGTACCTTCAACTGTCTTTGCATCGAAATCTTTCAGAGAGCGCAGGCATAGGTGGCTGGTATTACCACGGCAAACGACATAGACCACTCGTGTTCCGTCAGGTGAAAGTGTCACCTCAGATCCAACGGCTGCCAGTTCGTAAGCTGTGCCTGCTATGGTCTCACCTTGCGCCAGGTTAATGACGAATCGGCTAAGTTGTGACTTGGGCAGAGAACTGGCGTACCAAGGATCCCGGAGGGCCACGATGGCGACCAGAATACAAATGAGGGCGGCCACAACGATTATCGCCACTGTCCGTGACTTTGGCCGGGGCGCAGCTTCTAACCGGGTCAAAGAGATCGTAGGGGGTGCAGTGGAAGGTGGGCTGAGGGTTTCACGGATCTCGATAACGGCGTCCCCGATATGCTGGAGCCGACGAAAAGGATCTTTCTCTAAACAGCGACGTAGCAAAACCTGAATATTGGCTGGCGTGCTCTCCGGCAGCGCCTGCCAGTTAGGATCTGTTTGCAGGATGTTAGCCAGCGTGTCGGAAACGGTCTCGCCTTCGAAGGGGACGATAGCCGTCAGCATCTCATACAGCACACAGCCGAACGACCAGATATCGCTGCGCTTGTCGATCCGTTTACCGCGAGCCTGTTCCGGGCTCATATAGGCCGGCGTGCCTATCACCCGGCCGGGCTGAGTGACGGTGGTCGGCTTCTCTGAGGATTCACCGCCGAGAGCCTTGGCTAAGCCAAAGTCCAGCACCTTGACCCTTCCATCCGGTGTGAGCTTGATATTGCCGGGTTTGAGATCGCGATGGATAACATCATGCTCGTGAGCTGCCGCCACGGCTTCGGCGATCTGCAAAGCAATCGTTAATACCTCTTGAAGCGTCAGCGGTCCCTCCGTTATTCGTTCAGCCAGTGTCTGGCCGGGGACGTATTCGAGAACCAAATAGCCGGTACCTTCGTCTTGCTCAATGATATCATGGATCACAGCGATGTTCGGATGACTCAGGGAAGCCAGGATTTTAGCCTCACGTGTAAAACGTGTCCGAGCCGTTGAGTCAGCCTGTAATTCAGCTGGCATGCCCTTGATGGCAGCGGAGCGGTCGAGCTTAGTATCATGAGCCAGATAGACCACCCCCATACCACCTCGTCCGATTACCTCCACTATTTCAAAGCTCCCGAGCTTCTGACCAACAAGACTACCGCTCTCATCTTCGGTGTCAGAGTCACCCTCCTCCGAGTGAGTAAGGCTCGCAAACAGTGCATTGATTTTGCGTACATTTTGTATCCTCCGCCTGATCTGACGCTCACACTCAGGGTATTTCTTCACAAATTCATCCAGGTCAGGCTGTTGGCCCTCTATCTGCGCATCAACGAATTGCTGTACGGCATCCTTGATGAATCTTTCCTGATTGTCGTCAATCTGCTCAGCCATCAGATATTCTCAAAAGTACTGGCCAACGCCACTATCGCGCGCGAAACGAGCATCTTCACCGCACGGGCACTCTTGCCTAACCTGTCCCCTATCTGGCTGTAGGAGAGTTCTTCTATTTTTGCAAGTAGAATCACTTCCCTGTATTCGGGTCTCAACTTGTCTATGGCTTCCTCAAGTCTGGCTAAATCCTCTCTCTTCGATATTATAGCGCTCGGTGTAGTGGCATCAATGGGTCCGGGAGCTCCAAAAAACCTGCCACCAGTGGTTGGTCCACGGTCGTCAAGAGGAAGTTCCTTATGAATATTACGCTTGCCAGTATGTAGTTTGTCTACATTGTCGCGAAGCGCATTTTGAGTTATCTTTGACAACCACCGTACGAAGTCGCCCTCGTTCGTGTATATGAAGTTTTCCAAACCCTCTAAGGCGTGAATAAAAACTTCTTGAACCAAGTCCATCGATTCCAGCTTCGAGCGAAGCTCCTTGCCTATGCGAAGGCGCACCATCCACTGTACCCGCTCGGCATAGATATGGCACAGTTGGTCCAACGCTAACTGGTCTCCATCTTTGGCTAGAGCGACCAACTGCTGGGTTTTAGGATCAAAACTAGATCTCAAATTCCACTAACCTCCAAGAATTAGAAGCATTAAATGAATTTTATCAATTTCCTGAAAAAAAATCTCAACAAAAACCGTGCCCTTGCTCCTTTTTTCCCGTTTGTGGAAGTAAGGCAAACTGATTCGAAAAGAACGCGTACGGTGATGGACAAAGTCAAAACCAAGTTATGTTGCCCAAAAGGGCAGAAAGGTTGGTGCAAAATGAAATGGTTAAATTGTATAAAAATCAGGTTGGTGTTAGTTGGATTTGTGGTCGCTATTGCGATTGGCATCGGTGGGAGTGCATGCGCAGATTTCACATTCGGCACTGCAGTCAATCTTGGTCCAACCGTCAACACTTCGTCTGGCGACAGTGTTACCTGTTTTTCGTCTGACGGCTTGGAGATGTACCTCGACTCGAACCGATCCGGTGAGTATGGGGGCTGGGACATATGGGTGGCCAAACGTCCAACAAAAGACGATCACTGGGGCACCCCCGTAAATCTCGGGCCAACTGTAAACAGTTCGTCTATGGATGGGTTCTCGCACATCTCGTCCGACGGCCTTTCCCTCTTCTTCGAGTCCAAGCGGCCCGGCGGCGTAGGGGGTGGCGACATATGGGTGGCCAAACGAGCAACGAGAAATGATGCGTGGGGCACGCCCGTCAATCTCGGAACACCGATTAACACGTCTGGCTCAGATAGCGCACCGCGGCTTTCTACTGATGGGCTGGAACTGTACTACTGCTCCAGTCGCGGATACGGTGCCCACGACATTTGGGTTTCCAGACGTGCAACAAAAAACGATCGATGGGGAGAACCAACGAATCTTGGGGCAGTGGTGAACAGTTCGGCCGACGAATTTTTTCCTTTTGTTTCAGCCGATGGCTTGGCACTCTTCTTCTCTGGGAATAGAGGTCAACCTTTGCGACCCGGTGGATTCGGTGGTGCGGACATGTGGGTAACAACGCGAGCAAGCGTCTCTGAACCTTGGGGCACTCCTGTGAATCTTGGTCCTATAGTCAATACTCCAAGTTACGACTGTGGACCGGTAATCTCACCTGATGGATTTATGCTATATTTCTGCTCTGAACGACCTGGTGGACTCGGTGGAGCATACGGGGATATATATCAGGCGCCCATCGTTCCTATTGTTGACTTCAATGGCGACCGAATTGTTGATGCCGAGGACATGTGTATCATGGTGAACCATTGGGGTGAAGATTATCCCTTGTGTGATATCGGCCCAATGCCCTGGGGCGACGGCATTGTCGATGTTGAAGACCTGAAAGTTCTAGCTGAACATCTTTTCGAGGAAGTAAACGATCCGACGCTGATCGCTCACTGGCCTCTGGACGAAGCAGATGGTGCCATCGCTTATAACTGTGCTTCGACTTGCGATGGAATTTTATTGGGCGGCCCGGTTTGGCAACCTGATAGCGGGATAGTAAATGGATCGCTTCAATTCGACGGGATTGATGATTATGTCAGTACCGAACGGGTCCTGAATCCAGCGGATGGGAAGTTCAGCGTGGTTGCCTGGATCAAGGACGGCGCTCCAGGCCAAGTCGTTTTGTCACAGGCCGACGGCCTGAATTGGCTTTGTATGGATTCAGTAGAAGGTGGCCTGATGACGGAGCTTACGAACACCGGTCGGTCCTCTGTAGGGCCGATGATTTCACAAATAAACATCACTGATGGTAACTGGCATAGAACAGGTTTTGTATGGGATGGCTCGTCTCGTTATTTGTATGTTGATGGAGCAGAGGTAGCCAAGGATGCAACGCCTTTGTCTGACTTGGAAGGTGCAGAAGGTGGCCTGTATATCGGCGCAGGTAACACTCTTGCCCCCGGCACCTTCTTCTCCGGCCTGATCGACGATATCCGCATCTACAATCGAGTCGTGAGTCCATGATGAAAAGACTCAAACATACAAAAAATATCGTCAAAGGGCTGATAGCTTAAGTGTGTTATCAGCCCTTTATTTTTACAATTTCCAAAAATGCAGCCTTTTTCGAGATGTCCTATTATTCTTCTGCACCTTTCATTTGCAGGAGTTTGGCTCGCCACTCGTTGGCTTTTTCACGTTTGTTCCAGGCTTCGTAGAGGTCGATTAAATTATTGAGTGACTCTAGTGTGTGTGGGTGAGTGTCACCAAGTTTAAGACGGCGGCCTTTGACGACTCCAATACGTAGTTTCTCTATATCATCGTACGAGATCTGCTATCCATCTGCAGTGAGATCTGCCCCTTTTCCCCTTTTAGACAGGATTCAGTTTGAATTTAGTCGGGAGATTGTTAAAATGGTACATCCAAGATAAAGTAATGTTTTGTGACGTGTTAAGACTGTCATTTATGACGATATATGGAAAATCGGTTTAAAGGAGAACAATAATGATAAAAAGAATAGTCGTTCTGGTAATCCTATTATCGCTGACCACTATCTGTTATTCCCAAAGACCAAGAGCTAATATAAACGGTAACTATCTGTTGAAAACCGCATGGGGAGGATCATCACCATTCAATGTGTTTGCTCCGGATGGAAGTACATTAGGGTGTCATGCCAATGCGTTTGCCCAAATAATGTATTTCCATCGGCTTGCTCCTTATGGAAAGGTCTCTTACAAATGCAAAAATGGAACCTTGATCTCAGAGGACTTTTCAGACTACACACCGCAGTGGGGCATCTTTGTACTCAATAAAAAATCTGCAGAAAAAGATGTAACTGCAACAGAGGAGACCGCACGATTTATGTATTATATCGCTTCGATTATTAGGAAAGATTTTGGAACCGATCAATATGTTGATTACCCTAATGACTACCACAAAAAAGCGATTGAGTCGCATTTTCGCTGCACACTTTCCTCTTATGCAAAAGAAGTCAAATCAAGTATCGGCCATGCTTTGGAAGTAAAGATTGATCTTTATAAGCTAATGAAAGCGGAAATTGACGCAAAACGGCCTGTGGGATTCTACTACACTGATCGAAAAGGAGGAGGGCATGCCGTTGTGATTGATGGATATACTGTGAACAATAACAAGATATATTTTCATGCTAATTTTGGCTGGTTTGGTCGCTCAGATGGCTGGTATCTATTAGAGGAAGACCTTCCAAAGAATATTAAAGAACTGGCTATGATTAAGGTTGTTCCTAAGAGCGTCAAAAGAACAGAGAAAAAGGAATCTCAGACCGATAAATCAGCAACACAAAGCATGCCTAAATGAGAGAGCTATATTACGTCTACTCGACCAGACTGTCCCTATGTCTTGGCGGCGGTTCTTTAGCTCATGAAAGAGGTGACTTTGAGTGCGTTCTGTCACTTTTCAAAATCTTCAATTTGTTCCAGTTTTGCTCGCCACTCTTTGGCTTTTTCTGGCTTGTTCCAGGCTTCGTAGAGTTCGACGATCTTGCGTATCGATTCTATCGTGTTCTGGTCGTGAGGACCTATTACACGATGACTCAATTCATAAGCTTCTAAGAGAAGCGCCTCGGCCTCGCCATAATGCTGCTGTTCGGTGTGAACGCGTCCCAAGTGAACTATATTTCGGATGGTCCGCTCATGTTCGCGGCCTTGAACGCGACGTCGCTTTTCCAGCGATTCGGTAAGTAGTTCTTCCGCCTCTTCGTATCGTTCCTGTTCAGCTCGCAAAAGCCCCAATCCCCTGAGCGAGTCGATCGTATAAGGGTGGTCTTCTCCAAATACTTGACGTCGTAACTCTAGCGCCTCCAAGCACAGGGGCTCGGCTTCCTCATAACGGCCGGTTCTTCTAAGCAGGTTGGCGAGATTACCCACAGCCAGAGGTGTAATGACATCTGGCTGAACGAATGCGTTGCGGCTCGTCTCAAGGATTTCACGAAACAATTGCTCAGCTCCTCCGTAGTCGGTCAGTGTCTCGCACACCAATGCTAAGATGTTCATCGAAAGAAGTGTTGTGCGATGCCCTTTTCCGAGGATACGTTTGCTGCGTTCGACTGTTTTGAGACAGAGTGGCTGCGCTTCTGCAGCACGTCCAGCATTCCACAAGATCCCACAAAGCCTGAAAGTTGCATAGATTGTCTCCGGATGCTCTTCACCCAGTCTTTCCGTGCGAAGTCGGCATGTCTGGCGCAAATGGCGCACTGCTTCGTCAAATAGGCCAAGGCCAAGATACGTGTCTCCGAGCGTCAGCCGGATAGAGGCTTCCACTAACGGTCTGTCATCGAACTCACCCTCAAGACTGGCGGAGGCGGCATCAAGAAGATAGCGCACTGTTATCTGGTCCCCCTGGGCTTGGTGAGGGTCCACGGCTGCAAGTAAATCATTTCTGAGGAAATCAAGTATGGCTACCGACTCGGCATTGGCGCGTCTGGCTCTTGTGGCAAACAGGGTCGAGGTGACGATCCCCGCTGAAAGTGCCGTCAGCACTGCCGCAATAGCCACCACTGCCACTCGATTTCTTCGCACGAACTTCTTGAGCTGATATACGGTGCCCGGTGGCCCGGCAATCAGGGGTGCACGTTTTAGGTAGTTCTCGACATCGTCTGCAAGTTCAGATGTTGAGCGATAACGCTCTGCGCGTTCCTTTCGCATTGCCTTGAGTGGAATCCATTCGAGTTCCTTTTTGAGGTGCCTGGCCAAAGTGTGAATTTCAGTGCGGCGGTTCTCGGCGATTTTCCCTGCCTCCTGGCCCAGTTTCATCAGTCGAGTGCTGGGTGTCTTTGGATCGGTTTGACGAATGACCTTCCGGATGTTATCGATTCCGCCTTCGCGAAGCGTTTCAGACTCGAAGGGCAAAACACCGGTCAACAATTCGTAGAGCAGCACACCTAACGAATAGACATCCGAGCGCGTGTCGATATCCTCATTGGCCATATCGGCTTGCTCCGGACTCATGTACTCGGGAGTACCGAGCAACTGACTCTCTTCAGTTTGAAGTGTGCGCTCGGTCAGCGGCTGAGCTGTTGCCTTGGCAACACCAAAATCAATGATCTTCGGGATGACCTGGTCGTTTTCGGCCGAGACAAGGATGTTCGACGGTTTGATATCCCTGTGGATGATTCCTTTCTGATGGGCATGTTGCACAGCCCGACAAACCTGGCTAAACAGATTGAGCCGATCCTCAATAGTAAGTTTGTAGCGGTCACAATGCTCCGTAATGGGTAGGCCCTTGACATATTCCATGACGAAATAGGGTCGGCCAGCCTCCGTTGTTCCGGCATCATGGACGTGGGCGATATTAGGATGATCCAGTAAAGCCAGGGTCTGGCGTTCGGCCTCGAAACGCGCGATCACGCGTTTTGAATCCATACCGGGCTTGATAACCTTCAGGGCGACTTCTCGCTTGACCGGCTCTTCCTGCTGAGCCAGATACACGATTCCCATTCCTCCCTCACCCAGAATCCTCAGCAGCTTGTAGTAACCAATCCGGCTGCCGGATCCCTCTGCAAACCGATCGAGCGAGGCAGCGGGTGTTTCTTCCATATCCTCATCCAGAGGCCAGGCGAGCAGTTTGTCTATCTGTTCGGGATCTGCACCAAATGCAGACGATTCATTGTTCATATCGGCAACACCTTTGGTCTATCTATCAATGGCCCTCTCTAACTCAGAAATGCCAAACGAAAAGGGCATATCTGAGAAGATCACCATAATATAAACCGTAAATTCATCCGGATTTTTGCGCGCTTTCGTTAAAAAGTTTCAACAAATCTCGCCACTCCTTATCAATATCTTCTTCGCTCAAGACCGTATTGGCCAGGTTTCTTCTTAGTGCCGCTTTGAAACGTCTTTTGACGGTGAGCAACATGTTGAAAGCGCGAGATTCACTTTCTATACCGTATTGGGCACTAATTGCCTTCATCGGCTGCGACTGGCTGTTCTGGAGCGTCGGCAACAGGATCTTATCCCGAAAGATATGCCAGTGCGTTTGCAGACCTTGTCCTTCACATTCGGCTTGGACCTCTGAAAGCGTCCGGTCCACGAGGTCGGACTTCCAGGTATAGGCAAAGCAATCCTCGGGGCTACGTTCAAGAATCGTCTGCGGCAGGTCAGGAGGATCGTCCATATCGAGTGGAACAAGCTTATTATCGGGAATGCGTGTCTTGCTGGTCCCCTTTCTCTTCTGGTCTATGAGAAATTGGCTAAGGGAATGCAGGAGAAACGACCGGAATCGTCCCTTAGAAGGATCTGTCCGTTCCACCATACGACGGCTGAGGACAATTTCATGAAAGAATCCCTGGGTCAGGTCCTTGGCCTCTTCGTTTCGATAGCCCTTACGTCGGAGGTAGCAGTAGACGGGTTTCCAGTATCTCTCAAGCAGTAAACCGATGAGTGCCTGGTCCTTATCTTGATGTTTCTTGATACCCTCAATCAAAGACCAATGCGTTGTGAGGAATGACTCCTTCACTCCCCCCATATCTGTCTGGTCTTTGCGTCTCATGGCCTTTTGGTTCTTACAATTAATCCGCTGACCGGGTTTCGCAACATTCTATCCTAACGCCTCAGTACCATATTGTCAAAATGAGTTCTATTCCTCCCTAAGGACTAAGGGCAGCAGTATCCCAAAAAATTTTTCAAGAAAATCTACACAATGAGCAAAATCCACAGATTTCTTACGGTTTATATGTCAGAGGCTTCTTGGCGAACACGCTCTTGGCAGCGCCTTACGTTGCTATCGGAGATGAACGACAGCTATGACAGAGCCCTTGAGCTATGGGGCAGAAAGGACAGTGCGCAATGAAAGTTAAAACAAGAATAATGGTCGTGAGTGCGGTCACAATAGTGGGCGCGTTATTGGTGGTCGGCTGGGCTACCGAATCCAATATGCCAGGGTCGGGCTTGTCGCTGGAGGGGATCTGGACGACGATGGTCCAGGCGCCTTCGGGCCATGCGTCGATCAACTCATTCGTCATTAACGCCCAGGGCGCCGAGGGCATGGTCTACACGGTCATCGGCAAGCATCCACAGTGCTCGGTGACGGGTTTGGGACTCTTCCCTGAATGTCAGAGACTTTCGGACATGATGGGCTACTGCGTTCGTAACGGAACCGACACGTTCCGGCTCAGCGTGATCTACCATGGCGTCAAAGAAGGCGGGCCCGAGCGGATGGGGATTGGTGAGATCCTGTACATGACGATTCTGACAGGCACACTCCAGTTCGTTGATGCCGACACACTGCAATTCCAGGGCACTTTGGCGGCGTATACCGCTGATCAGGACGCCGATGGCGACCGATTGCCCGATGAAGGGGCCATACCGGTGATGTGCGCACCGACCGAACAATCCTTCAAGCGTCTGCCGATGTTCGATTCCTGCGAGCCGACACCGTTGCCATTTGCAATGCCCTAACAGATGACAAGGTACATGAATCAGAGACCGGGCCGCAATGCGAGCAGCCCGGTTTTCAATCACCGGTTATGAAGAAAGGATAGCTAAAATGAAACGCTCTGAATTATGGGTCATTCAAAAGCCGGCGATAGCCATTACCGCAATTCTGTTCACTTTTACCAGTTGTACCAATGCTGACTTCGTCTTTGGTACGGTTACTAATCTTGGACCAACAATCAACAATTCCTATGATGTGATGGGCGTGTGTATCTCACGCGATGGACTTGAGCTGTACTTTAGCTCCAATCAGGCTGGCGGGTATGGTGGTTATGACCTGATGGTGGCAACGCGGGAAAGCACTGAACACAACTGGACTCATCCAGTGAATCTTGGGCAACCTGCTAATACGCGATATGATGCCTGGACCCCAAGTATCTCAAGGGACGGCCTTACCCTGTATTTTTCCGACCCGCATTATCCTCCCTTCGGCAACTCGCACCCTGGGGGACTTGGGGGGCGAGGTGACATATGGATGGTCATGAGGGCAACGCCGGAGGATCCCTGGGGCGCGCGAGTGAATCTCGGTTCTGCTATCAACCGACAACATGCAATGGGTCCGCACATTTCGGCCGACGATCTGTCGATCTACTTTAGCTCCCACCGACCCGGATCATCGGGACAGTGTGATATAATGGTGGCCACGCGAAGAACCTCATCCGAGAGCTTTGGTACCCCGACGTTTCTGAGCCAAATTAATTCTAATGGTAATGACTGGGCACCAGAAATCTCAACCGATGGCCTTAAGCTCTTCTATATGTCGAACATGGACAATCCCTATTCAACCAACCTCAACAGTTTACAACTATGGATGGCGAGTCGGATGAGCGTTTCGGAGCCTTTCCAAACACCGGTAAAGCTTTCACCGCCTATCAATATGGGTAGTTACGGAACCTTTTGGCCCAGCCTTACGCCCGATTGCTCGGTCCTTTACTTTGTCTCCGACCGCCCTGGTGGATTCGGTGGTTATGACATCTGGCAGGCGCCAATCATTCCCATCGTAGACTTCAACGGCGACGATATCGTTGATGCGACAGACATGTGCATCATGGTAGACCACTGGGGCGAAGACTACTCCTTATGTGACATTGGACCGATGCCTTGGGGTGACGGCATCGTCGATGTTCAGGATCTGATCGTCCTGGCGGGACATTTGTTTGAAGAATCAGGACTTGTTGCACATTGGAAGCTGGATGAGACAGATGGCGACATGGCCTATGACAGCGCTGGCGTCTATGACGGCGTTCTCAATGGCGTTCCCGTGTGGCAGCCTGTCAAAGGTATTGTAGACGGCGCACTTGCGTTCAATGGCGTGGATAATTACATCAGTACTGACTTCGTATTGAATCCAGCAGAAGGCCCGTTCAGTGTCTTCGCATGGATCAAAGGTGAAGGTCCTGGCCAAACCGTTTTGTCTCAAACATCTGGCTTCAATTGGCTAATGGTAGATGCTAAGGGCAATTTGATGACAGAACTCACAGGCTCCGGTCGATCTGGCGGTCCACTGCTATCCCAGTCGGTCATCACAGACGGCATTTGGCACCGTATAGGTTTTGTATGGGACGGTTCTCAACGAACGTTGTATATAGATGAGGTGGAAGCAGCCAAGGATACACAGGATAGTCTGGGAAACTCATCAGGTGGTATGTATATTGGTGTCGGAAAGAACCTTGAGCCTGGTAGTTTCTGGTCCGGCCTAATTGATGACGTTCGCATATACAAAACTGCACTCAACACAGAAGACATCGAGAGGCTGGCGCGTTAAGGTGTAATGGAACAACAGCAGGGAAATATAGACAAAGGCTGTGACGCCAACCAGCGTCCAATTGACCCACAGAAGAGAGCCGGTAAGAGTTCCCGTCATATAGGTTTAGGTGTCCGTCAGCAGAAGGGAAATCACTATGACCATGGCATATCTACAGCTTAATCGCTAACTGCAAGTTCTGTGAAATTGATCCTTTTGAATATCTCCGTGTTGTACTTGACCACATCAGCA
>Ga0272441_10009775_pt1 | contig 14713 bp, 14 predicted proteins | sample SSMProp6N_FD_193582 | JGI IMG/M metagenome (GOLD analysis project Ga0272441, IMG submission 193582) | Marine sediment archaeal communities from Little Sippewissett salt marsh, Falmouth, MA, United States - SSM-Prop-6N | ecosystem: Environmental > Aquatic > Marine > Wetlands > Sediment ... | reverse complement strand
TGGTATCATAGTCATCTTTTTTTGGCATAATTCTCACGTATATATGTTATTAATATTTTTTAGGAGGTCCTACATCTGGGTGATTAGGAGGGAATGGACGATCAGGATGAATAGGAGAAACACCATGATCTCTTATATGGGATTCTAATAATCTTCTGAGTCTTTCAACTTCTCGTTCAAGTTCTTTTACCCTTTCTTCTAAGGGGAGTAACTCTTTATCCATACAGATACTAAGAAGTGAAAAGATATAAACGATGTGATTGAAGTTCAAATAATGAAATTCCACGATGCACATTGCCATATTTCAAGCAAGAGCTTCCAAAAAGACTTCAATTTAGATGAATACTTGCCAAAATGGAGGGAAGAGGGAATGGAATTCGTAATTGGTGTTTCAACTAAATATACTGAAAGTCTAAATGCACTGGAGCTCAGTAATAGATTTAAATTTATTATTCCAGGGATTGGAATCCATCCGTGGAGTGCAAAGAAGCCACTAAATGTAGAAATGGAAGAGAAATTTAATAGAATATTTTCAGAAAATCAAAATATAGTAATTGGTGAAATAGGTTTAGATCATCATTTTGTTAAAAAGGAAGAAAGATATCAGTATCAAGAACAATATTTCAAGTTCTTTCTACAAAGAGCAGAAAGTAAAGGATTACCGGTGAATATTCATATCAAGGGAGCTGAAAAGGAAGCAGCAGAAATACTTTCTTCTTACAACATCCCGCCAAATAATATATTGATTCACTGGTATTCAGGTCCCTCTAAAATTCTTAGGGTGTTTATCGAAAGAGATTATTTCTTCACAATCAATCCTTCCATTCTAGCAGGATCTACTCACAAATCAGTTCTTGAGAACTGCTCTATTAACAACATTCTTACAGAATCTGATGGAAATGTAAAATATACAATAGAAAATGAACCTATCATAGGCTCTCCAGGTATCATACCTAAAGTTATAGCTAAAATCGCAGAGATTAAGAATAGCAACATCGATGAGATAACCAGATTACTTCGCCAGAATTTCATTAAATATACAAATTTAGGATAATTTTATTATGCAAACTGAATCTAGTAAAGATCTACTAAGGAAGAAAGAACAATATAGGAAAGATTTGGTAAAACTTGCAAAAGAATCTTCAAGGAAAGTTGGTTATCATTTCAACTGTCCTGACGGGATTGTTTCTGCAGCTCTTATAAGAAGTATTTTTCCAAATGAAATTTTAACATTCATACCTATTGACTATCCAATGTTAAAAGATCAAGAGGTTGTACATTATTTTCTTCAAACTGAATGGTTTGCGATAGTTGACTTAAGTCCATTCAACACAAAGGAAATAGAATATTACTTTGATCATCACATTTCAAATAAAGATAAAGAAATAAAAGCAAAGCAACACTTATTCGATTTTCAAGCACCGAGTGCAGCAGCACTAATTGCAAAATACTTCTCAGATAGAATCCCCGATTTCCTAAAAGAATTAGCAGATTTAACAGAAATCACAGACACAGCTAGTTACAAAATACCAGCGCCATTAAATTTGGAGAAAAATTATAAAAATCTCTCATGGGATGAGAAAACTTGGTTTCTTGAAGATGCTTGTAAAACCACTTATACAATACCTGAACACAACGAACTTATCAATATTCTTTCAAGTACTGGTCTTCGTGGATTGTGGAAGGATAGTATTATTAAAAGAATAGAGAAACTTAGACAATCCCGAAAAGAAGCTTATGAAATTGCAGAAAACTTGGAGCTCAAGGATTTCGTAATTATTGTTGACAATCCCTTTCATTATAACACGGCTTATATCGCTCGAGGAGTTATGAAAAGAGGAGCAATTGGTGCTGCGTATATTACTGATTATCCTGGAGAAGTAAAGCTAAGTTTGAGATTAAGTAGGTCTTTGAGTCCTGAAGAAGTGGAAAAATACAGAGTTGATTTATTAGCCAATCAGATGTCTGGAGGAGGACATAAAGGCGCTTCTGGAGCAGAAGCAGAAAATCTAGAATTTGCTTTAGATAAAATAATAAAATGGACTAAACAAAAGAATCTTACTTCAAAAATACTTAATTTAAAAGAAAAATAAGAAGGTAATCATCCCTTCACATTGCCAATAGGTTTTACTCGAACAATTGGGTGGCTAATTCCAGACAACTCTAAAGCTTTAACAACTTCATTAATATCCTTATAGGCTATACCTGCTTCTTCTGCTAAACCTGGCATGGATGCTCCTTTTACATAGATACCTTTTTGTCTCATTTGCTGCTGTAGAACATCACCTCTAACCTGCCTCTTAGCTTTGCTCCTGCTCATAGTTCTACCTGCACCATGAGCGGTTGAACCAAAACTTACTTCCATTGCTTTTTCAGTTCCTGTGAGTAAGTATGACCCAGTTTCCATAGATCCCCCTAAGATGACTGGTTGTCCTAAGTCTTTATATTCTTCTGGAATTTCAGGATGATTTGGTGGAAATCCTCTAGTTGCCCCTTTTCTATGAACCATTAGTTTCTTGGTTTCATCATCTACTTTATGATCTTCAATTTTAGCTATATTGTGTGCAACATCATAAATTAAGTCTAAACCTAGAACATCTTCATCTTGTTGGAATATATCAGTAAAAACTTGTCTAACATTGTGTGTTATTATTTGTCTATTTGCGTAAGCCATATTTGAAGCGCAACTCATAGCAGCAAGATAATCCTGTCCCTCAGAAGAGTTAATTGGAACACTAGCCAATTCCTGATCAAGTACGGGAATATTATATTTACTCATGGCAGTCAGACAAGTTCTAAGATAATCAGAAGCTACTTGATGTCCGAGACCTCTTGAACCACAGTGAATCATAGCAGTAACTTGATAAGGTTTATTTAAGCCAAATTTAGCCCCTTTCTCTTCGTCAAACAAATCACCTGGTTTAATCACTTGTATCTCCAGATAATGGTTTCCTGAGCCCAGAGTACCTAACTGTCTTAAACCTCTACTCTTTGCCTTATCGCTAACCTTTGAAGAATCTGCATGTGGCATTTTGCCTTGACTTTCGATTCTTGGGATATCTTCTTTGCGAGCATAACCATTTTCTAAGCACCATTGAGCACCATTTTCTAGAACTAAATCGAATTCAGATCTTGAAATATTAGCTAGTTTAGGATCATGAGTGAGCTTAACACCTACTCCAGCAGGAACATATCGAAATAGTTTTTCAACAAGTTCCTTTATTCTTGGCTTAACATCTCTCTCCTCTAAAGTTGTGGTAAGCATTCGTACCCCACAATTGATATCAAACCCTACTCCACCAGGGCTGATAACTCCTTCTTCCATATCAAAAGCTGCAACACCACCAATAGGAAAACCATAACCAGCATGAGCATCAGGAAGCGCAATAGCATACTTCTGAATACCAGGTAAGGTTGCTACATTAGTAATTTGATCGACAACTCTGTGTTCAATTCCTTTTTTTAATTCTGGAGTCAGTATTAATCTTGCAGGAACCCTCATTCCTTTCTTATAGGATATAGGTACTTCCCATGTTGTTTCGTTTATCTGATTCATAGGAATATTTTGTGTTGACATTTTACTCAATTCAACAAATATCTGTGTTTTAATAAACCTCTTGATTAGTCAGAAAAAACCAAAAGAGGAGCATTTTTATTTGTAATTTCTTATCTTTGAGTGATTTCAATGTTTAAATACAACATCCTTACTGAAGAAGTAAAATCAGATTTTGCTTTTGAAGTAATTGCAGATTCTATTTCTGATCTATTTAGGGGGGCAGGCATAGCTATGATGATGGCTATGGTGGATGTGGAGAAATTAGAAGCTGAAAAAACATGGAAATTCGATTTGAAATCAGAATCTTTAGAATTGCTTCTATTTGATTTCTTGGGAGAACTTATTTATCTAAAAGATGTTGATTCTGTACTATTCAAAGATTTTGAGATTGTTTTTACCAAGGAGGAAAAACTATCTCTCAAATGCTCAGCTCAAGGTTCATTAATAGATTATTCTAAGTATGAAATATTAACAGATGTCAAAGCTGTTACAATGCACGAATTTTGTTTTGAAAGAAGAGATGAAGACTGGTATTGTCACATAATCGTGGATTTGTAAACAAACAGTTTCTAGGTCGACGAAGTCTAAAAGAGCAAGAAACTTCGTCCTTCAAACAAAAATAGCATCTTTTACTATTTTAAATTTCAAGAAAATAAAAACAACATTATAATGGAATTATACTATTTGTTGAAGAGAGAGGTAATAATCTTTATAAATTAAACAACTTTCTGTTAAAACAATTCTACAATAAAAGAGGATTCAAAATGGTAGACGAAATTGTATTAAAAGACAAGTACAAATTTGTAAAAGAACCTTACAAGTACACTGTCACACATGAATGGGTACTTGAAGAAGATGATGGCGTCTGGTTATACGGCGTTACTAACTATGCAGCTGTAGAGCTTGGTGAACTAGCCTACGTTGAGTTTCCTGAAGTGGGAGATACCTTCTCAACTCAAGACTCAATGGGTATCATTGAAGCGTTAAAAACAGTAGCTGATTTCTATGCTCCTTTTGACTGTGAGATTGTTGAAGTTCATTCAGAATTAGAGGATGATGCCTCCCCAATCACAGAAGACTGTTATGTTAAAGGTTGGATGTTAAAAGTAAAACCTTTAGCTGGAACAGAAGTCTTGATTTCTGCGGAAGAATACGCAGCTCAAGTCGAGAAAGAGATAGAAGAAGGAAGCCATTAGAATTTTTTTTAGAGGTGATATTTCTCCCCTCTATTTTTATGAATAATAAAGAGGTAAAAAAATGACAAAAGGATTTAAAGGACATCCTTACCTTGCAAACAGTCAGAAGGACATCGATGAAATGATGGAATACCTCGGTATCAATGATATTGAGGATTTATATTCCGATATTCCCGATGAAATTCGTTTCAAAGGTGAGTTAGATCTTCCCCATTACAAGAGTGAATATGAGCTTCTTGAAGCTATTAAGGCAAAATTAAGCAAAAATATCACAACTAGAGAGGTAAGATCTTTCATGGGTGGTGGAGTGTTGGATATTTACATGCCAGCTATCCAAGATGAACTGCTTAGAAGAACCGAATTCTACAGTGCTTATACACCTTACCAACCCGAAATTTCCCAAGGAACTCTTCAGAGTTTGTGGGAATACCAAAGTATGATCTGTGAAATAACTGGTATGAATGTTGCTAATTGCTCATTGTATGATTGGGCTACCGCCGTTGGAGAAGCAGCTTTAATGGCTGCAAGAATAACTAAAAGAAACAAATTTATCTATACAGCAGCAGCTGGACCAAACAGAGAAGCTGTTTTGAAAAATTATGTTACAGGTGCCCATTTAGAATTAGCTTCTATTCCTTATGACCCAGCAACAGGTAAGATGGACATTGCTAAAGCAAAGGATTTGTTAGATGATACAGTAGCAGGTATCTATATAGAAAACCCTAATTTCTTTGGGATTATTGAAGATGAATTAGACGAAATAATCGATAAAGCTCATGAGGTTGGTGCTAGAGTAGTTATTGGTGCAGATTTGAATTCCCTAGCACTGATGAAACCACCAGCAGAGTATGGTGCAGACATCTGTATAGGTGAGGCTCAAACTATTGGTGGAGGTCCTCTCAATTATGGAGGTCCGCTTTTAGGAGTATTAGCTATGAAATTCGATAGACGAGACACCAGACAAATGCCTGGTCGAATCGTTGGTATAACAATTACATCTAATGAAGGTGAAAGAGCTTTTGCGAACACTCTTGAGACAAGAGAACAACACATCAAAAGAGAAAGAGCTACAAGCAATATTTGTACAAATGAAGCGTTGATTGCTTTGAGTTGTGCCGTTCATCTGTCCTTACTAGGACCAGAGGGTTACAAAGACACAGCAGAAACCATGTATCTTAGTGCACATCATGTAGCCGAAGAATTAGAGAATAATGGTGTAAAAAGAGTCTTTGGAAGTGAATTTTTCAACACATTTGTAATTGATTTGAAGATACCAAAGGACAAAAAGAAGGAATTTACAGATTTCATGCTTGAAAGAAAAATCTTTCCAGGAATCCCATATTCTTTTGATGGTGAAACATTCGATTATGTAGTAACAACATCATATCTTCTATGTGAAGAAGATTTGAACGACTATGTGAAAGCAATTTTGGAATGGAGGAAATAAAGATGTATAGACAAGCAAAATATGATGAACCACTTATCTTTGAATTAGGTAAGAAAGGAAGAAGAGCTCATCTACCACCTAGATGTGACTTTGACAGAGCCAAAATAAAGATTCCTGAAAAACTATTAAGAACAACTCCTCCAGAATTACCTGAACTTCATGAAGGAGAAGTCATGCGCCATTATGTAAGATTATCTCACATGAATTATGGTATTGATGTAGGAACTTACCCTTTGGGATCTTGTACAATGAAGTATAATCCCAAAATCAATGAAACTGTTGCTCGTTCGGAAAAAATGATGTACATGCATCCTAACCAACCTGAAGAGACTGCTCAAGGATTACTTGAGATCATGTATGAACTTCAAGTAGCACTAGCAGATTTAGCAGGGCTTAAACATACAACCCTTCAAACACCAGCAGGTGCTAGCGGTGAATACTGTGGTCTAGCTCTAATCAAAGCTTACCATGACGATCATGGAGAAACTCAAAGAAATGAGATTATAGCTCCAGATTCAAGCCATGGTACAAATCCTGCAAGTACTGTTATGAACGGTATGAAACTCATTGAGATTAAATCTCAAGAAGATGGCAGAGTCGATATGGATGCACTGAAAGCTGCATGTTCAGATAAAACTGCAGGTCTGATGCTAACCAATCCTAACACACTAGGTATCTTTGAGAAGGATATTGTTGAGATGTCTGGTGTCGTACGAGATGCTGGTGGTCTATTATACTATGATGGTGCAAACTTTAACGCTATTATAGGAAAAGTAAGACCTGGTGACATGGGTTATGATGTACTTCACTTTAACTTGCATAAGACTTTCTCAACACCTCATGGTGGTGGAGGTCCTGGCGCAGCTGCAGTATGTTGTAATGATTTGTTAGAACCATATTTACCTGTACCAACAATTGACTATGATAAAGCCAAGGATTACTATTATTTCAACTATGATAGACCAAAATCAATTGGAAAACTTCACGGATATTATGGTAATGCAGCCATTGCCCTAAGAGCATATGCTTACATTACGGCTTTAGGATACAAGGGATTAGTTCATACAGCAGAACAAGCAGTATTAACTGCAAATTATGCGGTTAGAAAACTTGAAAAAATTGATGGCTTCAGGATAGCTGGAGGGCAGGACATTCCACGAAAACACGAGGGTGTTCTAGAAGCTACACCATTCTTGAGAAACTATGATGTATCTGGAATGGATATTGCTAAAATGATTCTCAGCAGAGGTTTTCATGCCCCCACAGTCTATTTCCCTCTCATTGCTCATGAAGCTTGGATGGTTGAACCAACAGAAAATGAGAATAAAGACAGACTTGACAAATATGTCGAAGCTGTTGCAGAAGAGATGGACAAGGCTAGAGCTGATCCTGACTATGCTCATCACGCACCAAAATGGACAGCGGTTGGAAGAATTGACTCTGGATGGTCAGTCAGAAATCTTGTTTTATCCTATAAGATAATGAAAGAAAAGTTAGAAAATGGGGAAGAAGTTCCTTAATTTTCTCTTTATTTTTTCTTCTTTTTTAAATTTTTAAGATAGAATTAGTTAAATCTATAATCTTTAGGGATGGAGAAAGAAGCTAGCCCTCAGTTGGTGAAACGAAACGTTGGGGTAGAGACAAATGAGTTTAACCACTCAACAGAGAAGCAAGCTAGCTTCAATTTAAAAAAGAGAACTTACTATTTAAACCTAAAAGAAAACAGAAATGAAAAGTAAAAGGCTATTTCCTCTTAGTTCTTCTTCTTGTAATCTCTATTGGAGGATTGATAAAGATACCAATAATTAGTATTAAAGATAAACCAAAAATCTCTTTGAAAGCAACTGTATCAATATCATAAATATTTCCAGGCATCAGATCTCTAAATGTAGCTATGGCTTGAAATCCAAAGAAAACCAAGAGTATTTGAATTAGGAAGTAGAGTAACACAGTGATGAGTGCTCCTCGTAGAAGATACCTAAATAGTTTCCTTTCTCTTTCATCTCTTACTCTATTCATCAGAGCTTCTGTGATTAATAATGAAACAGCTGTCAGTACTAGAGATCCAAAAATTGGAAATGCTATCAATAATGGAAGAAGTTCCCAAGAGTTATATTCAACAATATCATGTAAGTAATAGAAGTGTGGAATTTGTGCTAAAAAAGAAATTGCAAAAAGTCCAACTATACTAGGCCACAAAGACTGTCTATCTAGAATTCTAGTTTTGGAACTCATGTTTATCTTCCTATAAATAAGCTGTTCTTGAAATCAACAAATAAGTTAAGTTATAAAGATTATCCTTCTGAACAGAAGTGAGAGAGATAATGTTATTCTTCTTCGAAAGAGTATCCTTTTTCTATTCTGAATTCACAGTAATTATGCCCAGTTCCATGACATTTTACTTCAGTTACAATTGGTGGATCTTTTAGTATCAAAGCTAAACGACCTGCTATGAAACCAGCTTGAAAATCACAAAGAGTTTCATTCATATCTGTTTCAGCTGAGAAGTTAGCTCCAGAGGAATATGCACACTCATGAATTCTTAAGAACATTTCATCTTCATCTTCACCATCGAATATTTCTACAAATGAATGAGCTCTTGGCAGATACATGGTTGGATGAGTAAAGTATTCTTTCATTATTCGTGTTGCTTGTTTCAGAGAAGTTATAGGTAATTCTGCTTGTTCTTTAGCTAACAAACCATATATCAAATCTTTACCTGGCCCAATAACACCTAATTCTCTTCCTGCTGAGTAAAGCAGCGCTCCACAAAACTTGTCTTTAAACTTCAACGAAATAATCTGTTGTTGAAGAGCACTAATGTGCACATAATCCACATCATTAGGTCTTAAAGCTTCAGTCATTTTAAGAGAATTATAGCCATGTTGTGTAGTCTCATGGATGAACTCGTAAAACAGTTGTCTTCTGTGATCTTCAGCAGGAAAATCACCAAGGAATTGAACTTGTCTATCTTCTAATTTTGTTTCAAGAACTCTATAAGGAGCTTTTCCTGGTTCTTTTCCTAAAAAGACCTCTATCTCAAACTCACAGTAAGGATCACCTAATCCTTTACATTTTGTCTCCTTAACACTTGTAGCTGAACCAATCATAGCCTCGATAGTACCAGCTATTTCTCCAGCTGTAAAGTGACACAAAGTTTCACCTATGTTAATAGCTCCAGCACTATTAGCTAATTCATAGATTCTTAGTGTAGCATTATAACCATCCATCTGTGAAACATCACACCGAGTAGCATGATAAAGTGGAACTGTAGGATTGTGACTATAAAGTTGTGCTAGAGCTAGAAGAGTCTCTTGGAACCTTTCTTCTGGTTTAACTGCACCTACTTTGGGATTTAAAACGGTTAGGTAGTAAGGAGCAGCGCCAAAAATACCTAGTTCTCGGCCATTTTGATAAAGTAACTGGGGTATTAGTGGATCAAGTTGCAAGAGTGACATCATGACTTGTTGATAGACACTTATATGAACATAATCTCCAAGATTCTTTCGTACTAGTTCTTGAGAGATAATGCTGCTTATGGTGTTTTTAGTTAATATCATCATGCTCTCGGTACGTCGAGTATCACGCTCTTGTTCAATAATGTTTGGCAGAATTTGAGACCACAATTTTTCACGAATTACATCTTCAGTAATGAGGCCTTCTGCAATCCTCTCATCATTCATCATGATAACAGGAACACTCATAATACCATATTGAGCTGCAATCTCTTGGTTTTCAGATATATCAATAGTACTAACATGAAGAATGCCCTTCATAGAAGTACCAGCGATGTTCTCTATCACTCTTTCTACTTCGGGACATGCAAAACAATCAGGACTTGTGAAGAATAACAATCTCATTCTTTCTGTTTCTTGAAAGGTATCTTCCTCAGCCATGTACAATAACTCCAGTGAAAGATATTTATTGTTGAATGATAAAAAGCTTTTCTTAAAGTCCGGATGAATTGAAATGAGAAATCATGATTATAACTTCAGGTTTCTAGATAAAATAATTGTAACTATAGAGTTAATGAATACAAATGAAAAAATAATTGTTAAGGACATAACTTCAAAAGATGTCCAACCTAGACTATTGATGGATTTTACTTGTTTTTCCTATATTTCCTGACAAACAAATAAACAATTGCGATAAGCTCTATACCTGAGAGTGACCATACAGGAATAGACACTAGATTCCAAATTGGGAGGTAAGTTGAACCCCATGTTCTAGGAATTTGTTCGTACTCGATTACACTTTCATTATCAGCTTGTTGAATTACAATTTCGTACGATTTGAAGCTGAAAGGTGGATTACCATACAGTTCTGGTTCGTCATCAATTCCTACCCAGAAAGTATATTCTCCTAAAGGTGGAATAGTTTCATTGTAACCATTTATCTGGATAGAAATTGTAGGTTCTATTATTGTAGTACCTAGTTCAATTTCATGAGTTGTACAGACAGTTAAAGCACCGTAACTCGCAATATAGCTATAACCTCCTTCTAAGATAAGTGTTGCTTGGGGATCTAATAAATTACTATTAGCTGTTGAATGCACCAGTGTTTCCTTTGAAGGATTCCACAATTCAACAACCATATGCACACTAAAAGAAACATATGTCTCCCCTTGAGACATGTTATCGGGAGAAATAGGCCAATCAATATAAGCTATTCTAACATGCACAGGATAAGGTTCAACTGAGTAACTAACCAAAATAAAACTAAGACCTGTTGCAGATGTTACTACAAAGCAAATGATTAAACCTGTTATAATCCTACGATAAGAGCTCCAACTATTCATCCCATTGGAATGTAAACAAATAAATATATTAGTTTTCTTAAAATTATTGTAATTTTTTCACAAATTTTTACCATTTTTATTCTAAATGTGGGTATTGTAAAAAGATGTATAAACCTTGTTGATTCAATATTGTGTTGTTTGAAATAATTGAGTAATGACACCAATAAGTAGAAAGCCCATAATAGTTATTTGAAAACGTATTATAAGTAACTTTACAACCTCCAGAATCTTCAATCCTTAAACCACAGTAATCATTACCATAAAATGTATTATTGACTACAGTAGTTGTATTTTCAGCTACATTATCTATAAATATACCATAACGTCCTGTTTCAAAATAACACCCTTGTATAACAAAATATTTTGTTGTGCCAGTTATTAGAATCCCATAATCTTCACTTGTGACGATAGACAAATTCTCGATAATATAAGGGGTTAGTCAGACTTCCATTACCTTGGAATCCATAAGTTTCATTGAAATCGAAATCGCTATAGATATGAATGGGGGATGTCGAAACCTGAAGTGAAACACCTACCATTGTAGAATCACTATTGGTTGAAGCATAAAGTGAAGTTATCAATACCAAGAAAAATATATAACATGTCTTGGTCTTAGTAGATGTTTTCATTATAGAGGTTTAAGAGGATTTTATGCATATAAGAATTTCCAAAATAAGCACAAGAATTTTTTTTTTCAAGATAGTAAGAATTATATATCAATGATTAGACACATGAAACTGAAAAAAGTATAAAGTGTAATCAAAAAACACGAAAAATACTGAAAGGTGTAATAAAATGTATGGTCAAGGACAAGTACCAGTCATTATCCTCAAAGAAGGAACTGAAAGATCCAAAGGTAAGGATGCTCAAAAGAATAACATCATGGCTGCCACAATAGTAGCTGATACAATCAAGAGTACCCTAGGCCCTAAAGGAATGGATAAAATGATGGTAGACAGTCTTGGAGATATCTTAATCTCTAATGACGGTGCTACTTTACTCGATGAAATTGATGTTCAACACCCTGCTGCCAAAATGATGGTCCAAATTGCTAAGGCTCAGGATCAAGAAACAGGAGATGGTACAACCAGTTCTGTTGTTGTTGCTGGTGAGCTTCTCAAACGCGGTGGAGAACTTTTAGAAAAGAAAATTCATGCTTCTCTTATTGTTGAAGGATTTAAAGCTGCTTCTCAAAAAGCTCAAGAACTGATTGAGAAATACGCTAAAAAACTCAACCCCATTGAAGATGACAAATTGCTTCTTCAGATTGCAGGTACTTCCTTAAACAGTAAAGCTGTTCATGGTGCTAAAGATCTAATTGAGAAGATAGCAGTTGATAGTGTTAAGAAAGTTGCTGATGAAGAGAACGGCGTTTTTACAGTTGATCTTGATAACATCAAAATACTTCAGAAGATTGGTAAAGACTTAGGACAATCGGAACTTGTTGAAGGTGTCATTGTTGATAAAGAAGTAGTTCACACAGCAATGCCTAAGAGAGTTAAGGATGCAAAAATCCTTTTACTCAACTATAATGTTGAAGTTCAAAAAGGCGAATGGGACAGAGAAATAAGAATCAATGACCCATTAGAAATGAAGTCTTTCCTAGACAATGAAGAACAAATTATCAAGGATATGGTTGATCAAATCGTTGCCACAGGTGCCAATGTTGTCATTGCCCAGAAAGGTATTGATGATATGGCTCAATATTTCATGGCCAAGAATGATATTCTAGCTGTTAGAAGAGTCAAAAAGAGCGATATGGAAAAACTTGCTCGTGCAACTGGAGCTAAGGTTGTTACTAACATTAAAGATGCTAAAGAAGACGACCTTGGTTATGCTGGTTTGGTTGAGGAAGTTAAAATCGGTGATGATGATCATGTTTTCATCCGTGATTGTAAGAATCCTAAATCAGTATCTATTGTTCTTTATGGTGCAACAAAATACGTAACTGATGAGGCTGAAAGAGCTGTTCATGATGCCCTCTGTGTCGTTAGGAATGTTGTTGAAGATACAACATATTTACCAGGTGGAGGAGCAATCTACACAGAACTAGCACTGAGACTTGATGAGTATGCTGATGAATTCAAAGATAAAAGACAATTAGCGGTCAAGGCTTTTGCTGATGCTATGCTTTCTATACCAACAACACTAGCAGAGAATGCAGGAATAGATCCTCTTGATATCTTGAATGAACTTCGATCTGCACATGCTGAAGGAGATGTAGCTCAAGGATTGAATCTATTCAAAGCAGGTAAAATTCAAGATATGTTCAAGGTTGGTATAATTGAACCTCACAGAGTTGTATCTCAAGCTATTAAATCGGCAAGTGAATCCGCCATAATGATTATGCGAATTGATGATGTCATAGTCGCAAAGTCAGACAGACCAGCTATGCCCCCAGGCGGAATGCCTCCAGGAGGTATGGGTGGAATGGGTGGAATGCCACCAGGAATGATGTAGAAAACATCATTTTTTTCCCTTCTTTTTCTTATTTTATTCAATTCAAATAATTTTTAAATGGCATATTCTTGCGTTTATTGTAATGCTTGAACAAGTTCAGAAATTTCTAGAAAAGCAGGATAAATTATCTCTTCTTACAAGAAGTTATAAAAATAGAAATGAAGTTCAAGTATCTTATATTATTGAAGGCTCTAAGCTTTATTTGGTCGGTTGCTCTGATAATGTCCATGTCGAACACATAAAATACAATCGCAAAGTTGTAGCTAAGATAGAAAGTCAGAACCAAAGTTTAATTATCAGAGGTTTAGCTCGAATAACTAAAGACTCATTATTGAGAGAAAAATATCTTGATATTCTTGCAGAAAAAGATGATGTTACTTCCCAAGGGATATATAGTCTGGTATTAATTGAAATAGTTTTACTAGAATTATATTCTAAAGAGTTAAACATTAACCAAATTTTCAAAGAAAATCAACCAACTAAACTCTTATCATTCTTTGGAAATATTCTTACAATGCTTCGGTTCTGGGTTAGAGCTACCAGACTACCTTTTGTCTCCGTTAGTGTTATGGGTGTTATCGTTGGAACAGCAGTTGCATTTTATCAGTTTTCATTTATGAACTCGTGGATCAATTTTGTATTAACTTTTCTTGGCATAGCGTTCTTTCATATCAGTATAGATTTGTTAAACGATTTTTCAGATCATAAATCTGGTTTAGATGAAATCAATATACAACAAACTCCCTTCTCAGGTGGTTCAAGGATAATCCAAAATAAATTATTGACTCCAAATCAAGTTCTGTTAGTTGCCTTAACTAGTTTATCTTTTTGTATTGGTATTGGATTATACCTTAATTTTACAGTTGCAAATAACATAATCTTGTATATTGGAATTGCGGGAGCTTTTCTAGGTATTTTTTATGTAGGAGTTCCATTTAAATTGGTTTATTATGGATTGGGAGAAATAGCAATCTTCCTTAGTTTTGGTCCAGCTATTGTTTTTGGTTCATATTATGTACAGACTGAAAAGATGGATTGGGAATCCATTCAAGATCCCTTATACATTTCAACTTTAGTTGGTTTATTAATCACGCTTATATTATTCATCAATCAATTTCCAGATTATGAAGCAGATAAAGCCAAAGGTAAACGAAATTGGGTTGTTATACTGGGAAGGAAATACGCAGTTGTAGTTTATGTGTTTTTGATGATAATTACCTATCTATTACTAGTATTGTTTGTCATTCTTGGAATTT
>Ga0272441_10009774_pt1 | contig 14713 bp, 19 predicted proteins | sample SSMProp6N_FD_193582 | JGI IMG/M metagenome (GOLD analysis project Ga0272441, IMG submission 193582) | Marine sediment archaeal communities from Little Sippewissett salt marsh, Falmouth, MA, United States - SSM-Prop-6N | ecosystem: Environmental > Aquatic > Marine > Wetlands > Sediment ... | reverse complement strand
CCCGGACGGATACAGCCCATCCCGGACTGCCGCGGGCGTTTCCCCACTCTCTTTCAATTTTTGAAACTCGGAATTACTCTTTAAAGTGCATCGCTGCAAACCATCTATCATGACCGAAGCGAGGAAATACGAACCGCCGCAGCTGATCGACCTGCAGAGCGGTGAGGAAGGCGGCGGTCATTGTGAAAGTGGCAGTACGGATAGTAATGATTGCAACGTTGGTGGTATCGCCAGTTGGCAGTGCTATCAAGGTAATGTTGCCGATGGAGAGTGTTTTGGCGGGAGCGAAGGAGGACCAGTTTGATCGTCCTCCCTATGATCTTGAGGTCAAATATTTTCGGCGTCAGATGATTGTTCTTCAGAGCAATTTTTTCTTCTGGAATCAATACGGAAACATATAGAGGTGAAAAATGAAATTTACAGTCCATGAAGCAATTGCACAGGATGTAGGGAGGGGTATTGCACGGATTGGCATTGGACTGATGCGATCGATGGATATCGCTTCGGGAGACATCATTCTTATTAAGGGAAGAAACACAGGCTACGCACGCGTGATGCCATCTTCGTACAAAAACGGAGAAGATTACATACTGAGAATAGACGGAATAATTAGAAATAATGCAGGAGTTGGACTCGGGGAGCAGGTAGAAGTCGAAAAAGCTTCTCTTCCTGATGGAAAGATGGTTGTATTGCGGCCACTTGAACGTTTTGTGCAACGGGAGGTTGAGAGCAGATATCTGAATGGTCTCCCTGTTCAGCGTGGCGACCATTTTCGCCTGAACCTCTTTGGTCGGCAGCATAATTTTGAGATAATTGACTCGACACCAAAGTTGTGTATTATCAGAGATGCCACTATCCTGAAAATTGAAGGAATGCCGCTTCAGACATCCGGAGGGAAGGGGGGTTTTCTCTCGTATGAAGATGTTGGGGGGTTGAAGCCCCAGCTCCAGAAAATTCGTGAAATGATCGAACTTCCCATCAGGTATCCTGAACTTTTTGAGCGTGTGGGCGTCGATCCCCCGAAAGGCCTCCTTCTATACGGTCCTCCCGGGACAGGGAAAACCCGGATTGCCAAAGCAGTGGCACATGAGGTCAACGCTCATTTCATCTCAGTTTCGGGCCCTGAAATTGTCGGAAAATTCTATGGAGAATCCGAGGCCAAGATCCGGCAGATCTTTGAGACGGCAACCCGCAATGCACCTTCAATTATTTTTCTGGATGAAATTGATGCAATTGCACCCAAACGAGAGGATGTAGGGGGAGAGAAGCAGGTCGAACGACGGATGGTTGCCCAATTGCTTGCGCTCATGGATGGGTTGCAGGATCGCGGGCAGGTGATTGTGATTGCGGCGACGAATATGCCCGATCTGCTGGACCCGGCACTCAGGAGACCGGGGAGATTCGACCGCGAAATTGAGATTGCAATTCCTGATCGTGAGGGGAGGGAGGAGATTCTCACCATCCACACCCGGGGGATGCCCCTCGAAGAGGATGTACAATTGCATGAGCTTGCAGCACGAACCCATGGATATGTGGGTGCGGATCTGGCAGCTCTCTGTCGTGAAGCTGCGATGCATGCCCTCAGGAAATTCATGCCGAGGATCGATTTTTCCCTCGAATACATCCCTTACGATCTTCTGGAAGGCTTATCCGTCTCGGCGCATGATTTTGCTGCCGCATTCCAGGTAGTGAACCCCTCCGCCCTCAGGGAATTCTTTATAGAAATCCCTGATACGCGCTGGGATGACATTGGAGGGCACCATGCGGTGAAAGAGAAGATACGAGATGCTGTTGAACTTCCACTAAAAAAGGGAGACCTTTTTTCCCGGGTGAACATTCGCCCCCCAACCGGGATTCTCCTTTACGGGCCTCCAGGAACGGGAAAAACCTTGATTGCCAAAGCACTTGCCCATGAAACGAGGTCAAATTTCATATCAGTAAAAGGCCCACAACTCATTTCGAAGTACGTGGGTGAGTCTGAACGCGCTTTGCGGGAAGTATTCAGAAAAGCGCGGGCCGCTGCACCGTGTATCATCTTTTTCGATGAATTTGATTCGATTTCGCCTGAAAGGGGAAGATCAGGAGATAGCGGTGTAACGGAACGTATGATATCACAACTTCTGACAGAAATGGATGGAATTGAGGAGATGAGGGGTGTGGTCGTCCTCGCGGCAACAAATCGGCTGGATATTATTGATCCGGCCCTTCTCAGGCCTGGTCGTTTTGATCATATCATTGAACTTCCGCTTCCAGATATGAAGGATAGAAAAGAAATATTCCAGGTTCATTTGCGAAATATGCCTCTTGCCGAGGAGATTTCCGTGGACCACCTTGTCGATTCGACAGATGCCTGTTCGGGGGCTGATATTGATTCCGTGTGCAGAACTGCTGCTTTTTATGCAATCAAGGAGTTTGGGGATAGAGACCCAGATTCTTTCAGAATTGAAAATTCCCACTTCGAGAGGGCCCTCGAGGAGCTTTATACTTCTCCTGATAGTTAATGTTATAGCGATTGAGAATTCATTTTTTTAGAGGAAAAAATTCATTAATTGTTGTTGTCATTTAAGAATTATTCATCTGTTTTTATCATGTAGCGCTTAGCCAACGGAGTATATGCTCTGAATCGCCGTCATTAGTAAAAACCGAAATATCACTGGAGAGGAAAGGGTTGACAAAATGGGCTGCTCCGATGAAGAGAAATCCAAAATTTCCCTGTTTTAATGAAGCATTGATATTTTCAGCGATTTTCCGATCACGATCCTCGGCGATACTTTTAAGTTGGATCTGATATCTCTCCTCTAATTGCGCCCTCTTTTGGCCGTTTGTTTCCGAGTAGATCATTTTGATGATCTCATATTCCTGCTTCAACAGTGACGGGGATTCTGTAGCTTCCAGTGTAGCTCCTTTTTTTAAAAGGGAAAGAATAAGGCGGTGATTCGCACTTCCGGACTCTGCACTTTCACGAATAATGGCCTCGCCCAGTTCTCCACCGACAGGAAGACCGTCCTGATAGATCTGGAGATGAATTGGGTCAATATGCGATACTATTTTTGTTATCATTCCTACCAGACGTAACCAGAAATCACGGGTAAATTCCTCAACATCTCTGGTGTGTCCCGTGGAAATTGAAGACCGCAAACTACCCATATCTTGCGGCGTGTGAACGATCGGGAAAACAACCAGTTTTCGAGTCATTTTAATCTTTACTTAAGATGATTATTTTGGTCATTACTCAGTATAAGCCACGTGACTATATCCAACTAACACTTGGATAAGATCATCAAAAAGATCTCGGTCGCGATGGTTATACCGGAACTCCAGTTCTTTAAGACAGAGTGGGAATTTCTGTGGATTCACCCCATGATATTTCATCAATCTTTCTTTTGCAAAAGACCAGAATCCTTCAATTCCATTGATGTATACCTTTCCATTTGCGAATCTTTTTCCGTGGTCGATTCTGCGATGTTTGAATCCATATGAGACGAGTCCATTGTAACTCCTGAATTTATCGGTATAGATGAGACTTCCCCGCTTCACCTTTTTGATGGCCAATTCGAGGAGAGTCTCACCCTTGACATCGGAAACAACCTCCACTTTCACCTTACCACCTCTCTCCAGGATCCCGAACACAGGGACCTTGCCTGCGGCGCCCCGCCCTCGTTTCCCTTTTCTTCTCCCCCCAAAATAGGATTCATCCATTTCAACTTCTCCAGAAAAACGAGGGTGTATCTGTATTCGTCGTAAGAATCGCTTTCCTGATGAGAGAATGGATATTATATACGGTATTATAGGCCAATCCTAACTGTTTTGCAGCTTCTCTGACTGATGTATCGATCTCAAAGAGTTTGATTGCCATGAGGAACTTGCTGAAGGGGACTCTCAAGCCTTCAAGGATACTATCCCGGCGGACTCCCCATTCACGATTGCAGGAGTAGCATTTGTATTTGGCTCTCCTTACACGGTTTATACGTTTTCCATGACAATGGGGGCATTCGTGGAAAGTCTTGAGTATTCCCTGTTCCATCAGGTATTTTTCTGCACTCTCTTCATCAGCAGTATATCATGTTAGTTCTACCAGGTTCATCCATATGGCCACCTTGTGTTAGTATATATTTATGGCCTTTATTAAGGAATTACCTTATTTTGGTAATTACCAAAATATTGTGTTTATCGAATTCCTCTTAGATTCACGGAATCGTGTAATGAAGGGGGTGGAACACAAGAGGGAATTCTTAGGTTCAAATTCCTCCCGAATCCCCAAATGCTTGTTTCCAGATGCATATTCTGGTCAACCAATTTGCGCCCCAAGATTGGTTCTTGAGTTCAATCTGGCCAGCATTTTTGGAGATCCGGATAATTCGTGAATTTCGTCAGACAAAGGAATACGGGGGCCAGGGACCGGTGAACCGTACATTAAATCCAGGACGGTTGTTGATATTATCAAGAGCGTCCCCCAGAGCGCGATACTCCTCCTCACCTGCCAGGCAGGAGAGATTCATAAGCATGACCTGATCACGATCATCAGTCCCTTTTATTTTCTCATACTTAATCTCTGAAACTATCTCTTCTATGTCATCTGAAATCTCTTTATAGGCTCTTTCGGCCCAGATCCTAACAGATTCTCTCAGATGTTGCTCATGTTTTTTCTTCTGTAAATACGCTCTCCCAGGACTATTTTTCGAGGCGGTCTCATTTTGTGTCATTGCACTGTCATCCGGATCCTGCTTGAATACCGCAGGATCATAAAATATCTGGACCCCATACTCCTGTTTTCCCAAGATTTTCCTTGATTTTTCACAGAGATTTTCATTATCCTCTTCGATCCATATTCTGAGCACATCTTCTGCACATTTTTCCTGATCTCTACGGATAATCGTATCAAATCCGAAAGGGATGACCGCCGGAAAATGTATGCTGGCGTTATCGAGAACCGCCTGATGTTCTTGAATCCACCCCTTAACGATGGTGTCGTCATCGTCAACGTAGGGTTCCGGTTGACAGGCATGTACGATAGCTGAAAATCCCATGAATGGAATTGTTCTTACAATCGCACCGCCAATCCCGATGGATCCAAAATCGAACTGTTTTTCCCCTTTCCCCAGACCATAGAGATAGAGAGCTGACTCTCCTCCTGTTTCATGCATGATGGTTTGCCTGCGAAAGAGTGCTGTTTGTTCAGAATGATTCTCGTCCGTTGTGCGATCAGAATCATCGATACCTTCCATCTGCACATCTCCCAGTACCCTCTCCAGCTCTGAGGAGATTATGCCCTCAACAATACAATCCAGCCTTGCCTCAATATCGGAACGTATCATCGCCCTTATTTCGTCTTTTTTCCCTTCAATGGCGATTTCAATCTCCTCATATATAATCGTACGAACCAGATCATTGAGTATGTTCCTGTTATCCATGACGTTCGTTCTCCTCCCATCTCCCGGGATTGATCATGCGATCGAGCAAATCGTCAACGATTTCGTCGAGACCGTCCCTTACCGTCTTCACAGACTCAACGAGACCCTGTTCAGCCTTGATCTCTTCAATTGCCTGATCAAGGTCCATCAAAGCCTTTCCAAGCCGTTCCACCTCATCGTCAGTCAATCTCCCCCCCTCCATCCGCCGTATTGCCTGAAGATTGAGCATATCGCGTATAATTTCAACGAGCGCGAGAACCAGACCAAGGACACCCTGTTTTAAATTATCCTCATCAAGGTCAATCCCTGTCCCTGACAACCTTCACCTCCAGAATTCCATTCATGTATCTCTTATTCACGATAGTTGCCGGCCACGGAAGTACGATTGAATTCTTATAGAGTCGTTTCCCGAATCGGGCCTCGATTTCAAGTTCTGTCTTCCTAATCAGAGTCTTGATATCCTTCTCGTCAACCCCGGGCATCTCGGCTATCACGCGGAGCCCGCCATCTTCCTCAATTGTTTCGAGCGGTACCTCGATCAACTGAGGTTTTGCGCCTGGCAGATCGGCTTCCTCCTTCTCCGGTGCGAGGGTACGAATTGAATACCCGTACTTCACTTTAGGTTGGTGTGACCCACCATCCCTCAGGCGGTTTTTGATCTCAGCATTTTTTTCTTTCAGGCGTTCGTCAAGTTCTGGGGAGAATGATTTCAGTTTTTTAACTGTTTTTCCAAGTCCCGGCATGAAATTTTCAAGTGTTTCCTCGATAATATCGGGATCTTTTCCGTTTTCATCTTTTTCATTCATCGATTTTCACCTTTCTTATTCTGATTTCCAGCACTCCGTTTCGATAACTACAATACGCTAAGGACGTATCTGGAAGAGGGAGTTCGGGGATATCTGTAATTACAATTACCTCCTCTCCTTCATCCAATATCTCCTTATCGACTATCAGTTGAGGCACTCCCTCCGCGATCCACCATGAAAAGGAAATCCTTTCTCCCGTAATCTGATCCAGCTTCGACTGCTCGAATGTCACTACCGGATGGACTGCGTTTTTCTTAGATAACGGAACGATGATTTCTTTTATCCGTCTGAGAACTTCATTTGACTGGATGCCGGTGTCACGAGCAAGCTCATCGATCGTTGCATGCCTCCTCCGGATGAGGGCCATCATGATTGTTCTGCTCAATGCATCGAGGTTACCAATGAGATTCGCAATTGGTTTAGAATACTTCGAATCTTCACATTCTTCAGTATATGCTCCACACAACTGGTCCCACAGAAAGCGCATAAAATGTCTATCACTACCCGCCTTTGTAATGAGTTCAAAGAAGGCCTCGTTGTCAAGGATTGGGACAATATCTCTATCCGCCCACTGTTTGGGTTTTTCCTCATCATCATGTTGTGTTGGATAATGCAGGACTGAATTTTTTTGTTTTTGCATCCTTTTCGCCTCAAGCATAGTCCATAGAGTTCTTGGTACCACCTTTGCAATTCGCTATTCTGAGACATTCCCTCCATTTCTTGATCAAGACATTGGGAGAGAGTGGAGGAATACTACATTGTTTATTCGCTGGAAATCCACCGGCACATGTAGATGCAGTCTTTTTGCGGGAAAAATCTGCAATGAAAATCCCCCAAAACATTTATCAATCCTCGATTAGCCCAATCACAGATACTGCCAATAACTATCATTTACATTGGAGCTCTTCTGCGGTTGTTGCCACCTCAACTGGATTGATAGTCCCGATTGCATCCAGGAAGTCTTCCGAATCTGCCATGTGGAGTACGCAGCCATTTTGACTGTGGAAGGATATCGAGAGGTGATCAGTCCATTCACCCGAATTGTTCATCTTCCTCTCCTGATTAATTCCCCTGATCTCGATAATCGGAATGTCACAGAGAATCTCAAATGGCTGGTTCCTTAAGAGGATCAACCGCGTAGAAGTTATGATGACCTTCGCCGGACGGTATATCTCAGAAATACCGTCGTTTTCAAGTATAGAAGCAAATCCCTCATAATGCGTCTTCTCATCCGATCCTGATAAATATGCCTCATTTTTAGAGAGGTATTCCTTTCTGGCGGCAATTCGGTGCGCTTCATCCCATTGCTCCCACATCCCGTACTCAAGCATGGTTTCGATGCCTGCAAGAGCAGCATGAAGCTTCAGTCCTAAGAGGGGGATTCCTGCAACTGAAATAATCAGATCCGCCTGTAAAACAAGCCCTTTGTCAAGAACGCGATCGAGTAGGTCGACAAGCGTTGCCCCGCTGTTTCGCTCTGCTTCCATCCAAATACGATTATTTATACTGGTTGACAGGAAGCCCGTTCATACTCTGTCCCTTCTGAACCGCCCTCGCACTCATCCATCCGCACCAAGGGCATTGTTCGTTGAGGAGAACCTCTAACGGCATGACCTTTCCACATTGTGGACATACTTCCCGTTCCTGATCGGCTTCCGTCCAAGCCCTTTTCTCATAGTTTGTCCCTGAGGGGAACTCCAGCCCATATTTCGCCGCTGTTTCAAAAGACGCAAGTGCCGCCCTTATTTTAATTCCTAGAAGTTCTACCCCAGCGATAGATACGCAGATATCTGCGTTGATCACAAGCCCCTTGTCAAGGACCCTGTCAATCACATCTACGAGACCTCCGCTCGATGTATCCTCCCGTTGTGCCTGCAACGCCATATTGTTCACGCTTTCTCAAGTGTTATTTCGAGGATCCCATTATTATAGGTCCATGATGGGTCTCCGGTTATGGTATGTTCGAGTTCCACTATTTTTGAATATACTCTCTCCCCATGTCCGGCAGACAGTGTTACCTGTTTGTCCTCAACCAGGATTGAGATCTCACTTTCACGCACACCCGGTATTTCAGCGACGATATGGTAGGCATCTTTCTCTTCGATGATATCAATGAGAGGTTCCCTGACTTCAGAGGAGATTTTTTTTCCAAATTTCCTGATTTCAGGTACTCCGCCCCTGTTCACACTAACAGATACACCGTACATCCCTCGTTGAAGCTCACTTTCTCCTATAGTAAACTCACCGGACTTGTGTATCTCTCCGTCCTCTTCATCAACAACCTGTGCGATTTGCTCAATGAAATCACCAAACCCTTTGAGAAGGCCTCCAAGAGAAACACCATAATCCAGATTCGGTTTTTTTTTCTCATCCATTCAGTAACCCTCTGACATCTGGACTTGTGAATCGCCGCGTTTTCTCATCCCGATACGTTCAAAAGCGGCGGTTTCGCCGTTATCATCGATTCTGAATTCATACAGGCCTATAAGGTCCATCGTATCCGGGATTCCCTTTCGTTCAACAAGTTCGAGGTTGACAATCCATTGATTGCTTTCACTTTCAAATTCAGCCCCTATTATGGAGTTGAGCGGAAGGTCGCTCAATTCTGCGACATCACGCTTTGCTGTCTTGATTGCAGTGATTAAATTCATTATCTACCACCTACTTTTTCAAGCCTTTCGCGGAGAAACGCCATCGTTTGTGTATAGTCTTCTTCGGAGATCTCACCCGTCTCAAAGCGAAGCTGAGCAGACATAATCTTCTTCCTGACCGCAGCTTCCGTAGTGAGGAGCTCCTCATCTATCTGTCGTGCCATCTCCGTGAGAATTTCTTTACCTATTGTGAGCGGAATTTTGAGGAGATCATCCACAACAAACATTTTACCGCCTGATTTTAAAATCTATGAAGTTGTACGGGGGGGATACTACATAATTAAATCTAACCTGGTCGCCATATACCATCTCCAGAGCATCAACGGCTTCATCAAAATTATCTTCATTATCGGACTTCACGAGAAATGCTGCATTGAGAATCATCTCGTCGCTAAAATTATTGTTTATCTTCACTTCATCGGCAAGACATCCAAGCTGTTCGACCACATTTTCCGCAATATTGTCCCCTCGCCGTGCAAGCTCCTGAGCAATCGCTTTTCCAAGTTCAATTTTCGTTTTATATGAACGGCTTTCAGGGAGATGGGCAACATGTTTCTTGAGGAGTCTCACCCGATCGCTTGTATTGCTGATTTCTACCAGTGCTTTTTCCATATTCCATAAAATTTTGAGACCAAGTTCCTTTTTCCCCTCGATTTTTTCAAAGGATTTTCTTATGGTGAGATAATTCCTGCTCAGAAGGGCTTTGATGTCATCCTCCGGTGCCACCTGACCAAATCCCATCGGAATTGCAGCGTATTTTTTCACAATTGATTCAACAACCTTCTGGTGTGCAATTCCATGGTCGAGAATCTCATATTCTTGTTGGCTTGCATCCGATACAACTGCGGCTATCTCCTTGAAATTTATTGTATAGACGTCCTCACCATCGATTCCAATTTTTCCAAAGGAAGTCTCATGGATCTCGGGGATGATGCAATAGACGTACTTTATCCGTGCACCTTTCCGCTGGCGCCTTTTAGTAGCCGAAACTGATCTCATTGAATTCCCCTCTCTCTTCCTTGTCAGAAGATGTGATTTTCGTTATTTTCGGAGGTTTCTCGCTATTTTCTCCTTCTTCTTCTTTTTTTCTGCATTCAAGAATCGTGTTCATGCGCTCTTTTTGTCTGAGGATCATCACCCACGATTTCATCCTGGACCGATTCACTTTTTGTGCACGTTTCTCCTCTTTCTTCTTTATCTCGGCAATCGTTGCTGGGCTGAGGATTGGGCCACAATTCTCCTCAACATGGCGCCGGATCTCTGCTTCCCGCTGGGCTGTCCTTGTAGGTGGTTTACGGCGCTCGTTCACCGCAAGACCGAACCTGATATCCCTTGCTGTTGGTATCTTCCTCATAATTCCTCCAAATCATCTCGTTATTGAATCCTTTTCGACCATGAATTTCATTTTTCAGACGTTTTCTGAATTTAATCCTCGATTGTCGCGAATGACAGATCTGATTGTTTCCAGACCATGTCGTCCTGCATGATCTCGTCCTGCATGATCTCGTCCAGCAATATTGCAGGATCAACCCCCTCTCCATTTCTGTTTCCGATTTTAGGAGTCAATACATCGAAACAGAGTTCCTTAAATGCTTCAGTATCCGGGCAGTATCTTGAAGCTCGAGCAATCATTATGGTCGATCTGAGGGTCGGAACATGCTCACACATCCCTGATTCGCGAAGTCGCCTGACGAGCCTGACAATACTCCCCGCCATTTCGTACGAAATACCGGCTTTTTTTGCGGTGATCAGGATTTCGGTTTCCTCGTCGTAGTACTCCATGCTGATTGTAATCATTCGGTCCATCAAAGCATCCTGCGAGCGGAAGACCCCTGCATATTCCTCCGGGTTGCTCGTAAAGATCGCAGCGAATTCAGGGTGCACTTTCACATAGCTTCCAGACTGTGCTGCACCAGGGAGTTCGAGAAGCCCTTCTTCCAGGACGGAGAGAAGAATATTGTTTGCCTCGGGTCTCGAACGGGTAAATTCATTATAAATAAGTATAAATCCATATCGACAGGCAGAAGTCAGACGGTCATCAATCCACAACTTCGAATATGACTCATCTGATTTGTATACCCTTGAGACAAACTTATCCACCACTTTTTTCTTTCGGTATCCAAATTCTCCGCCAACAAGAGACGAGGTGGAAAACTCTTCATCGCCGTTGATCAGGATGACAGGCTTGCCGAGTTTATGGGCGGTATGGAGCGCAAGTGTAGTTTTGCCGCACCCGGTCGGGCCGGATAGGTGCACCGGAATGCCGGCCTTGATGTATCTTATGGCTTTCTCGATAATGTTGCTGATGTATGGTGATTCGATGAAGTCTGCTTCTGGTTTAGGTTTGATTACAGAAACAAGATCGAGATTCGTGTTTTCCATCTCCCTCAATACTCCTTTCAGATGATCCTGAGCTGATCGGCGATCTCATCGCTCAATTCGTCACTCTCGATGGCAAAATACAGCGTTCCATCTTTTCTCACGCGATTTTCGTCAAGGAGAACCTTTGCAGGGCGGATCAGCTTTCGCCATTCGATCTCCAACATCTCACCAATTTCTGCAAGAGACAAGCCATCCCGGGCATCACATATGGCTGTGAGCAATTGTTCTTTGAGGGCGTCTGCCTCTTCCTTGAGTTCTTGTAGACTCATCTCTTTCGCTTCTGGTGGCTCTTTTGGAACCATGAGTTCCTCAATGGCCTGCTCTGCTGGAGATTCTATCGTTTCGGAAGTTTCTTCTACAGCCAGGGGTTCTTCTACCTGACGCATAGCATTGATATCCAGTTCCCTCTCTTCGGGTGGTTCATCAATGTCATATTCAGCCGTAAATTCAACAGGGGCAGGAGATACTTTAGTGGTTACAGGTTCATCATCCACTTGCTGCATTGCCCTGAGGTTCTGTTCACCCTCATTTCTCGCGCTGCGTGCCTCAGACAGGAGGGCATTCACTTCTGCCAGTATTTCCGCCCGATAGTCGACGAGTATCGTTCTCAGATCCTGACGTGAACTGGTGCGCTCGTGGTGATATTCTGCGAGCATTTCTTTTACATCATCTTTTAGGTCACTGTAAAAACTCTCAATTCCTTTTATACATTCGAACAGTGCTTCTCTTTGCGCTTCACTCTCCTTTTTACGCTCAGAATGGCATTCTTTGAGCCATTTCTCCGATTCAGCTGCCGTCTTCTGTCTGAACACTGCCAGATTCTCCCGCAATTCCTTCAAATCACGTTTGAGTACGGACGCGCTGTCTTCCCGATCTTTCCTGAATGTTTTCAGCAGTGCTCTTGTCTCTTCCCGAAGTTCTGCATTGCTGGCAACAAGCTCATCCCTGAAGCTATTCCATTCATCCCGTGCCTCATCCCTGAGTTGTTGTCTGGCAAGCCTGAAATTCCTTAGATCGTTTTGTGTTGCGGATTTAATGTTTTTCAAGGTTTTTTTTCTCTCAGCAGTTGCATTCATTCGTTGTTTCTTTGCAATCTGCAGATCGTTTCTGAGGGCAAGCATTCCTTCACTCATAGTCATCGCTTCACTCATAGTCATCGAATCGACCTCAAAAAATAGGATTGGTGTGTTCTCATACGATACAACCAATTAAAGACAGTCCTTCGAAGATCGCTATGCAGGCTGATCAGGCTGCGATCTCTTCTGAAGCAGTAAGACCAACCGCTTCAGCATACTTCAGCCATGTTTCGACAGACGCAATGACCACGCGTGCCTCAATGGAAAGGATCTCAATTCCAACGAGTGAGACACGTGCCCACGCATCGACGACTACACCTTTGTCGAGTACCCTGTCCACGACATCCACAAGGCTTGATGATGAGTTAAATTTCTCAACCATATTTCTTTCACCATTTTCTTGAATTCGTAGCTAATTCGGATTGAATCTCGTTTTCAGTCATTAATGTAATTGGAGACATTACAATTCGATTCAAACCCAATTACCTCAATATCCTTTTCCCCCTTCACGACATTATATAATGCGGTTATTTTCAATTTTTGAAACTCAGATGAAAAAAGGGGCAAAAAGTATGCACAGGTTATATGGACCTTTCGCGAACGGTCCGCCCGACTATTATTCTCTTCACATTCCAAATTTCCCATGCCGGAGAAAAGGTAATTAGTTTCATCCTATTCGCTGTAATTACAATTATGCTGAAGGGTTCCATACCGCTGAACAATTCACCTGCGTCAAAATCCCCGAAAAAACGGGACAAGTATTTTCAAAAAATGAAATATGAAGGCGATTTTTAATACTTAATTATAACCGTATAATTCAGGGGTGAAACATATTTATTCAGTTCTTCATGTCGATGACGAATCTGTAATTCTCATGGTAACAAAAGCGTTTCTTGAAAAATACAATTGCTCGGTCGATGGCGCTCTTTCCGCCGAAGAGGCACTTGTAAAATTGCAACACAATTCCTATGACGTAATCGTCTCGGACTATGAAATGAGCGAAATGGATGGTATTACTCTCCTCAAGGCAATCCGAGAAAAAAATCCAGACATCCCGTTTATCATCTTCACCGGCAAAGGAAGGGAGGATGTGGTTATTGAAGCCCTTAATGAAGGTGCTGATTACTATCTCCAGAAAGGAGGAGAACCCGATGCAATGTTCAGGGAACTTGCCCACAAGATTCAGAAATCGGTGGAAAGAATAGAGATACTGCAAGCGCTGAAGGATTCTGAAAAAAAATGCCGGAGATTTATGGATACTTCCGGTGATATGTATTTCCGGACGGATATTGAGGGCAATATTGTCTGGGTGAATCAAGAGTCATATAAAAAACTGGGATTTGATTCCTATGACGAGATAGTGGGATTACCTGCAAATGCAACATGGGTATATCCTAAAAAGAGAGAAGAATATCTTGATCTCCTAAGGCAACATGGTAATATCAATGAATATGAAGTCAAATTAAAGAAAGTCGACGGCTCCATTATTACCGGTTCAACGAACAGTTATCTGATCTACGATTCTGAGGGAAATGCCTGTGGTGTCGAGGGCATAATCAGGGACATTTCTCGACGAAAGCAGGCAGAGTATGGCCTGAAAATTGCCAGCAAAAAGCTCAATCTCCTCTCTTCTGTAACACAGCATGATATTCTCAACCAGATTACCGGAATACTTACGCTGGAAGAACAGATGCTACGAATCATCGATGAAGGAGCCATCAAGGATATTGCACGATTTAAATTGTATCTTGAAAAGATGCAGAGCGCAACAATTAAGATCGAGACTCTGATCGAATTTGCTCGTAACTATCAACAACTTGGCCAATTTCATCCAGAATGGCAAAGGGTGGATCCAATAATTCGTTCAATACTCAAAATGAACAATAATGGTTCTATAGAGATCACAATCAACACAGGCAATCTTGAAATTTTTTCGGATCCGACGCTTGAAAAAGTTTTTTACAACCTCTTTGATAATTCACTGCGCCATGGTGATAAGGCCACTCAAATCGGCGTGTATTTTGAAGAAAAAGAAAATATCGGCGTACTTGTTATTGAAGACAACGGAAAGGGCATTCCTATCGAAATGAAAGAGAAAATATTTCAACCGAATATCGGTTCTCACACGCGCCACGGATTATTCCTGGTACGTGAAATCCTGGATATTACCGGCCTTGATATTCAAGAAACCGGCACACCGGGATTTGGTGCACGATTTGAGATTTTGATTCCCATCGAAAAATATCGTCTCCGAATGAAATTAAAGCCTGAACTCCGCATGATTTAGGGCATATACTTCATTTTCTGTCCTCCTTTTCGGCATCCCCTGAAGCAGAAGGGAAAGATCTATATATTCATAATCCCTAATATTATAACATAGGGAAGAG
>Ga0272441_10009773_pt1 | contig 14714 bp, 14 predicted proteins | sample SSMProp6N_FD_193582 | JGI IMG/M metagenome (GOLD analysis project Ga0272441, IMG submission 193582) | Marine sediment archaeal communities from Little Sippewissett salt marsh, Falmouth, MA, United States - SSM-Prop-6N | ecosystem: Environmental > Aquatic > Marine > Wetlands > Sediment ... | reverse complement strand
CCGGCTTAACCGATCACGCAGAGCACGTCTCCCTTGGCCACCGAGTCTCCGGAGGCGTATTTGATTGCCTTGACAGTGCCGCTGGCCGGTGCGGCCAGGGCGTTTTCCATTTTCATGGCTTCCAGGATCACCACGGTTTCACCCGCGCTGACCGTGTCGCCCTCTTTCTTGTCGTACTTGACGATCATGCCGGGCATGGGCGCGGCCAGGGGGGTGCCGGATGTATCGGCGGCCGGTGCGGCCGCGGCTTTCTTTTCGGGTGCAGCCGCCGGCGTCGCGGCGGCTGCTGGAGCCGGTGCGGCAGCGGGTGCCGCCGGCGCCGCCGCCATGGCCGGTGCGGCCGCCGGCAACCCACCGGAAAGCTGAATCTGCTGCGCGTATTTCAAGATGGGGCTGCCGCCCACTTCGTCCACGCCGACTTCAAAGTACTCGTTGTCCACGAATACATTAAAGGTGCGCAGGCTTTCGCCCTTGGCCGGGGCGTCTTTCTTTTTTTCCACCAGGTCGCCGGCCTTGGCTTTTTTGATCAGCTCGTCCTGTTTTTTGACCTGTTGCATGGTGATGGGTTTCACCGCTGCGGGGACCTCTTCCTTGCCGTATTTCCACTGCAAAAACTTCTTGCCGGTGACCGGGTAGATGGCATAGAGCACCAGATCGTCCATGTCCACGGCCAGGTCGCCGATCTCGGCCTTGGCTTTTTCCATCTCCGGTTCGAGCACTTCGGCGGGTCGGCAGGTGATGGGCTCCTCGCCGCGATCATAGCCTTTGAGGGCCTTTTTCTGCACCTCGGGATTGATCGGCACGGCGGTCTTGCCATACAGGCCGTAGCACAGGTCCTTGACCTGGCCGGTGATCATCTTGTAGCGCTCTTCCGGGGTGTCGAAGAGCACATTGTTGACGGTCTGGATGCCCACGATCTGGCTGGTGGGGGTTACCAGCGGTATCTGGCCCAGGTCCTTGCGGACGCGGGGCAGTTCCTTGTAGACCTCGCCGATCTTGTCCAGGGCGTCCATGTCGCGCAGCTGGTTGACCAGGTTGGAGAGCATGCCGCCCGGCGTCTGGTGCAGCAGCACGTTGATGTCGATGATGGACACCTTGGAGTCGTCCAGCAGGTGCTTGTACTTGGGCATGACCTCTTTTTCCAAAATCTCGTTGATCTGGGCCATCAGCTTGATGTCGAAGCCGGTGTCGCGGTTGGTGCCCAGCAGCGCCATGATCAAGGGCTCGATGGCGGCATGGGAGGTGCGATAGGCATAAGGGGTCATACAGGTGTCGATGATGTCCACGCCTGCCTCGATGGCCTTGAGGTGGCTCATGGCGGACATGCCCGAGGTGAAGTGGCTGTGCAGGTGGATGGGCACCTTGACGGCAGCTTTCAGGGCCTTGACGATCGCATAGGCGTCATAGGGGGCAATCAGGCCGGCCATATCTTTGACGCAAACACTGTCGGCACCCATGGCTTCCAGCTCTTTGGCCTTGTTGACGTAGTAGTCCAGGTTGTACACCTCGCCGCCCAGGCGCGGTTCGGTCATGGTGTAGCAGATGCAGCCCTGGAAGTGCTTGCCGTACTCTTTGATCTTGGGCACCACAGTTTGAAAGTTGCGGTAGTCGTTCAGGGCGTCGAAGGTCCGAAAGATGTCCATGCCGTTTTCGCAGGCGCGGTCCATGAAGGCGTTGGCCACGTCGTCGGCGTAGTTGCGATAGCCCACCAGGTTCTGGGCCCGCAGCAGCATGGAAAACGGCGTCTTCTTGAAGTAGCGCTTCAGGGTGCGGATGCGCTCCCAGGGATCTTCGTTGAGGAAGCGGTGCATGGTGTCGAAGGTGGCGCCGCCCCAGGTCTCCACGGCCCAGAAGCCCACCTGGTCCATCAGTTCGGCCACCGGGATCATGTCCTCGGTGCGCCCGCGGGTGGCAAACAGGCTCTGGTGGCCGTCACGCAGGCTCAGATCCATGACCTTCAACGGGTTGTCCGCCTTGGGCCGGTTCACATCGTAGTTCATTGGTGTCATTTTGACTTGATCGTGGTCACTCATCGTATGGGTCTCCTCTTAAAAAATTGGACGTTTAATGGCTGGTTGGATTTTATTTCATCCCCAATCCTAGCGGAGTCGGTTGAAGGTTTTCATCTGCATGAGGCCTCTCATCTGCATCATGCCCTGCCTTCCGGACAGGCCCCACAGGTTCCCCTGCTCAAAGCGGCGGGGTTCCGGCCGCAAGGGGGGCGGCATGACCAGTGCTTCCTCTTCAGTCTGGATATAGGCGCTTACCGCGGCAAGGGCGGCGGCCAGTCTTTTTTCATTTGCATCCATAAATCACACCTTTTTTGGTTTGGTTCGCTTTTTGTCAGGGCCGCTACATGGGAATGTTGCCGTGTTTTTTCGGTGGCCGCAGTTCGCGCTTGCTGCACATGACCTCGAGGGCGTCGATCAGCCGCGGCCGGGTCTGGGCCGGTTCGATGACCGCATCGATGTAGCCCCGCTGAGCCGCGCAGTATGGATTGGAGAAGAGCTCCTCGTATTCGGCGATCTTTTCCGCCCGCTTGGCCTTGGGATCCTTGGCACCCTTGATCTCCTTGCGATGAATGACATTGGCGGCACCGCCGGCACCCATGACGGCGATCTCGGCGGTGGGCCAGGCAAAGGCAAAGTCGGCCCCCAGGTCCTTGGAGCACATGGCCAGGTAGGAGCCGCCATAGTCTTTGCGGGTCACCAGCAGCAGTTTGGGTACCGTGGCCTCGCTGTAGCACCACAGCAGCTTGGCGCCGTGGCGGATGATGCCGCCCCACTCCTGCTGGCTGCCGGGCAGGTAGCCGGGCACATCGGCGATGGTCAGCAGCGGGATGTTGAAGGCATCGCAAAAGCGGATGAAGCGCGTGGCCTTGTCCGACGCATTGATGTCCAGGCAGCCGGCCATGACCATGGGCTGGTTGGCGATGATGCCGATAGACCGCCCGTTGAGCCGGGCAAAGGCCGTCAGGATATTGGTGGCAAAGTGCTGGTGGGGTTCGAAGATCTCGCCGTTGTCAACGATGCTGCGGATCACATCGCGCATGTCGTAGCTTTTGTTGGGGCTGTCCGGGATGATGCTGTTGAGCTTTGCATCTGTGCGTGTGGGGTCGTCGCCCGTATCCACTACCGGCGGCTCTTCCATATTGTTGGCCGGCAGGTAGGCCAGCAGCTGCTTGATCTGAACCAGGGCGTCCTCGTCGCTTTCGCAGGCAAACTGGGCCACACCGCTTTTTTCGTTGTGGGCCATCGCGCCGCCCAGGTCCTCGAAGTTGATCTCCTCGCCGGTGACCGATTTGATCACTTCGGGGCCGGTGATGAACATGTAGCTGGTGTTCTTGACCATGAAAATATAATCGGTCATGGCCGGTGAATAGACCGCCCCGCCGGCCGTGGGTCCCATGATGGCCGAGATCTGGGGGATCACGCCGGAGGCCACCGAGTTGCGGTAGAAGATCTGGCCGAAGCCGGAGAGCGAATCCACCCCCTCCTGAATGCGGGCCCCGCCCGAATCGTTGAGGCCCACGAAGGGCACGCCGGCTTTAAGGGCCATATCCATGACCTTGCAGATTTTCTTGGCCTGCATCTCGCCGAGGCTTCCCGCCCGGGAGGTAAAATCCTGGGCAAAGGCAAAGACCGGCCGGCCGTCCACCAGGCCGTGTCCGGTGACCACACCGTCCGAGGGAATCTCGACCTCCTCCATGCCGAAATTGACACAGCGATGCCGCACGAACATGTCGATCTCCCGAAAGGTTCCCTTGTCGAACAGCTTTCCCAATCGTTCACGGGCGGTCAGCCTGCCGTTTTGCTTGTGCTTGGCAACCAACTTATCTCCGCCCATCTCAAGGATGCGGGCTTCGCGCGCCTTGAGATCCTTGATTTTTTCCTTCACTATACCCATGTCAGATTTTCCTTTCACCTGAAGTGCAGAACTTTTTGACTAGCTGCCGGGCAATCATGAAGGTAATCCGTCAGCCGTCCGCAAGTTAAATATAATTAGAAATAATAAGTGGTTGAACAATTTATAAAAATGGAATGCATGCTGGAATTTAAACTTCAACCTTTATAGACTCAGCGATCGTTGTCAAGCAAAAAAAGAAGCGTTTCGGCGGCTGCGGTGGGGGAGAGATCGCCCCGCTCCACCGACGCTTCAATATCCCGCAGCCGGGCCTTGACCGTATGGTTGCTGAAGAACCGCTCCTTGAGTCCGTCATCGATGCGGGACCACATCCAAGCCAACGCCTGGCGACGACGCTTTTCCTCGAGTTCGCCGGTGGCGGACAGCCGTTTGCGGTAATCCAGGATGGTTTCCCATAATGTGTCCACACCGGCCAATGTCAAGGCACTGCAGGCCAGCACCGGCGGAGACCAGGTGGGCGTTGCCGGGTTGAGCAAATGCAGGGCCATCTCATAGGACCGTCGGGCCTTCTCCGCCTTGTCGATGTTGTCGCCATCGGCCTTGTTGATGGCCACCGCGTCGGCCAGTTCCAGCACCCCTTTTTTGATGCCTTGAAGCTCGTCTCCGGCGCCGGCCAGCATGAGAACCAGGAAAAAGTCGACCATGGAGGCCACCGTGGTTTCCGACTGTCCCACCCCTACCGTTTCCACGAGCACCACGTCGAACCCGGCAGCTTCACAAACCAGCAGGGTCTCCCGGGTCATGCGGGCGACGCCGCCCAGGGTGCCGCCCGAGGGCGATGGGCGGATGAACGCACCCGGTGCAACGGAGAGCCGTTCCATGCGGGTTTTGTCGGCCATGATGCTGCCGCCGCTGCGGGTGCTGGACGGGTCCACGGCCAGCACCGCCACCTGAAGCCCTTTTTCCACCAGCATCATACCGAAGCTCTCGATGAAGGTGCTTTTGCCGACACCGGGAACACCGGTGATGCCGAGGCGAACGGCCTTTCCCGTTTCAGGAAGCAGCCGGTCCACCACTGAGCGTCCCAATTGCCGGTGCGCGGGGTGCGCGCTTTCGATCAGGGTGATGGTCTTGGCCAGGATGCGGCGTTTGCCGGCGCGGACGCCGTCAATATAAAATTCGGGGTCACTTTCACCCATGGGGCAATAGTTCCTGATTATGATTTCCGGTTGTCCAGTGCATTGAGCACCTTGTTGGCCGATTCGGTAATGGCCGTGCCGGGCCCGAAGACGCCCACGGCGCCGGCTTGATACAGAAAATCGTAGTCGCCCGGCGGAATCACGCCGCCGACGATGACCAGAATGTCTTCGCCACCGGCTTTTTTCAAGGCGTTGATGAGTTGGGGCACCAGCGCCTTGTGGCCGGCCGCCAGGCTGGAGGCGCCCACCAGGTGGACGTCGTTCTCCACAGCCATTTTGGCCGCTTCCTCAGGTGTCTGGAACATGGGGCTGATGTCCACGTCAAAGCCCAGGTCGGCAAAGGCGGTCGCCACCACTTTTACCCCTCGGTCATGCCCGTCCTGGCCCATTTTGGTGAGCAGAATACGCGGGCGACGGCCCTCATTTTCCATAAATTTGGCGGTGCGCTTGCGAATGGCGTCGATGACCGCGCTGTCCGCATATTCCGACGCGTAAACCCCGGAGATGCATTGGGTGGTGGCCACGAATCGGCCGAAGACCTTTTCCATGGCGTCGGAGACTTCACCCACGGTGGCCCGGGCGCGGATGGCCGCGATGCTAGCCGCCAGCAGGTTGCCGCCGTTTTCAGCGGCCTGGGTGACGCCGTTGAGGGCACCGCGCACGCTCGCGTCGTCACGCTCGGCCTTGAGCTTGTTGATCATGCGGATCTGGTCGTTGCGCACCTGTTCCGAGACTTCCAGTACGTCCATGGGGGTGTCTTCGTCGAGTTTGTATTTGTTAACGCCGACGATGACATCCAGTCCCTGGTCGATGCGCGCCTGTTTGCGAGCCGCCGACTCTTCGACACGCAATTTGGGCATGCCGGTTTCGATGGCCTTGGCCATGCCGCCCAATTCCTCCACCTCGTCGATGATCTTGCGGGCTTCCCTGATGATGCCGTCGGTGAGCGATTCGATATAGTATGAGCCGCCCAGCGGATCGACGGTATGGCACACCTGGGACTCTTCCTGGATAATGATCTGGGTGTTGCGGGCGATGCGGGCCGAAAAGTCCGTGGGCAACCCCACGGCCTCATCAAAGGAGTTGGTGTGCAGGCTCTGGGTGCCACCCAGCACAGCGGCCAGGGCTTCCAGGGTGGTGCGGATGATGTTGTTGTAGGGGTCCTGCTGGGTGAGGCTCCAACCCGAGGTCTGGACGTGGGTCCGCAGCATGGAGGACTTGGGATTCTTCGGGTTGAAGGGCTTGAGCATGTCATGCCACAGGTAGCGGGCCGCCCGCAGCATGGCGATCTCCATGAAGAAGTTCATGCCCACGCCAAAGAAAAAGCTGAGCCGCGGGGCAAATGCGTCGATGTCCAATCCGGCGGCGATGGCGGCACGGACGTATTCCAACCCGTCTGCCAGGGTGAAGGCCGTCTGGAGCACGCTGTTGGCGCCGGCTTCCATCATGTGGTAACCGCTGATGCTGACCGTGTTGAACTTGGGCATGTTTTCGGAGCAGTAGGCGATGATGTCCGAAACGATGCGCATGGAGGGCGTGGGCGGATAGATGTAGGTGTTTCGGGTCAGGTACTCCTTCAGGATGTCGTTTTGAATGGTGCCGGAAAGTTGCTCCTGTTTGACGCCCTGCTCTTCGGCGGCAACGATGTAGCCGGCCATGATGGGCAGCACCGCCCCGTTCATGGTCATGGAGACGCTCATTTTATCCAGGGGGATCTGGTCGAAGAGCACCTTCATGTCTTCCACCGAGTCGATGGCCACGCCGGCCTTGCCCACATCGCCCATCACCCGGGGGTGATCCGAATCATAGCCGCGGTGGGTGGCCAGGTCAAAGGCCACCGAGAGTCCCTTTTGGCCCGCGGCCAGGTTGCGGCGGTAAAAGGCGTTGGAGTCCTTGGCCGTCGAAAAGCCGGCATACTGGCGGATGGTCCAGGGGCGCCCGGCATACATGGTGGCCATGGGGCCGCGGACATAGGGCGCGAAGCCGGGCAGGGTGTTGACGTGGGGCATGCCTTCCAGGTCCTGGGCCGTATACAACGGGTTGACCTGTATTCCTTCCGGGGTGTCCCATTGAAGGTCTTCCAAGGTTTTTCCCCTGAGCTGCTTGGCGGACAAATCCTTCCATTTTTGCAAATCGGGATGTTCTGACATGGTGTGCTCCTTTGTTAAAAACGGTTGATCGAATTCAAATGGGGTACCGGTCTCCGGATAAACGCTTTTTTATCAACACCCTGACGCTGACGCGGCCTTTAACAGGCGGTTAATCAGTTCCGATCGTTCCCCGGATTGGAAATGGCTCGCCAGACCATTTCGAAAAGCATGCTGGCCTGGTCGGTCAGTCGGCCCTGCTGTCCCCTGGAGATCCACATGGTAAATGCACGCTGCACCGTCCCCAACATGAAATCCAACAAGACGCCGGCGCGCACATGGGGGTTCAGGTGTCCCTCTTTCTGGCCGTTGCGCATGACTTCCAGGTAGAGGTTGATCATCTTTTTCTGCTTGAACGTTTCGTCAGCCATCCAGGTATTCATGGGCAGGGTCATGAAAATGATTCTGGCCAGTCCCGGATTTCGCTCGTAGTAATCCAACTGAAGCCAGAGGACTTTGCGCATTTTTTCCTTCAGGTCTTCGATGCCCTGGAGGTGGTCGTAGATTCGTTCGGTCAACTTGCCCAGCCAGACATCCACAAAGGCAAAGACCAACCGCTCTTTCGATCCGTAGTGTTTATATATGGTGGAAAAACTCACCCCTGCCCGGTTGGCCACGTCGCGGATATTGGCCTTGTGAAAATCGGAATGGGAAAAAATGTCCAGAACAGCCTCTTCCAGCCGCTGGTACACTTCGGGTTTTAGGGGTGTGAACATTGTTATGGTTTGTCCGATCGTAAGGGCGAGGTCAATTCCTGGTCATATTTCAATATACTGAAGTTATTATATTAAATATTATATTCAGTATTTTTGATCCCTATTTTACTACATTGAATAATAATGTTTCTTTTATTAACGCACTATATTTATTTGAAAATTTAATAAAATAATGTTTTGCTGATATTGTTTCGAGTCGGTGGCGTAACATTGTTATGGTTAGGCACGTTAGAATGCGCACCAATCCTCTGTCAAGAAAAATATTATGAATTTTGATCAATAGATGAATTATATTTATATCGGCCTGTGCGCCCTTGCCCTGCCGGCAATAACCGACCGCCCAACCTAAAGCTTGATCCCGAACCGGAAGGCAACTATTGTGCTGGAACGTGACCGTGCCTGCCCGGAAAGGGCATCCGTTGACCCGTGCATGTGGCCTCGGCCTCGACAAAAAACTACCATTTCTGAATGGGCACTGCTAAATACACTCACGGTGGGATATGGGGTGGCGACGCCACAGACCCTTCTCTTCAATATTCTGGAAAGGAAATGGCCGCTCTGGCTGGCCGCAAAAGATGTACACACTCGACGATTACGATTACTTCCTGCCGGAGGCGCTTATCGCCCAGACCCCGGCAACCGATCGGGACGGATCCAGGCTGCTTCACCTGAACCGCGGTAATGGCACTGTTTTACACCGGTATTTCCATGATATCGTCACCCTGCTGCACCCTTCGGACGTGCTGGTGGTGAACAACACCCGGGTCATCCCGGGGCGCCTGCATGGCCGCAAGGCAACCGGTGGCAAAGCCGAACTGCTGATCCTCGATTATGGTGAAACCGATGGTCGCGGCCGCGATGACTGCAAACGGGTGTATCGCTGTCTGATCAAGGCTTCCAAACAGGCCGGCGCCGGCTCGCGGATCTATTTCGACGAGGGATTGGTTGCCGAGGTTAAAAATTTTTCCAATGGCATTTATACGGTGGCATTCTCGGCACCGGAAGCCTTTGACGGTCTGCTCCACCGGATCGGACGGATGCCTTTGCCACCCTATATTCGAAGGGACGAAACCCAGCCGGATGAAGCGGACCGGATGCGTTATCAGACCGTGTACGCCCGTGAGCAGGGTGCTATTGCCGCCCCTACAGCTGGTTTGCATTTTACGGACGAGGTTCTATCGCAGATCAGCCAAAAAGGTGTAACGGTAGCGGCTGTCACCCTTCATGTGGGCTACGGCACCTTTGTGCCGGTGCGGGTGAACGATATCCGAGACCACCACATGCACGACGAGTGGTTTTCCATTTCTGACGAGACGGCCCGCATCGTCAACCGGGCCAAAGCAGAAGGTCGCCGAGTGGTGGCCGTGGGTACCACCAGCGTGCGTACGTTAGAGTATGCCACCGGACCAGACGGTATCATCCAACCGGGAAGCGGCCGGTGCGATCTGTTCATTTATCCCGGATACGCTTTTAAGACGGTGGACGCCATGATTACCAACTTTCACCTGCCTCGATCCACCCTGCTCATGCTGGTGTCGGCCTTTGTCGGCAGGGAAATCATTCTGCGTGCTTACCAAACGGCAGTGGACGAAAAATACCGGTTTTTCAGTTATGGGGATGCGATGTTGATTGAATAGGAGAGTGTTAAGTTTTAAGCGTTTGGTGATTAAGTTAATCTATTCTATCGATTTTAGGGGCTTTTGATGGCATATACGTCATTCGAGGGTTTGGAAGTTTGGAAGCGATCTTGTCGATTGGCTGTTGAAATCTGCAAGTTGCTCAAGAATAGCAAAGAATATGCGTTAAAGGATCAAATGAGTCGATCGGCGATATCCATTGCCAGCAATATCGCCGAATGCGCAGAGCGCGGGTCGAAAGCCGAGTTTGTCTGATTCCTTAATATTGCCAAAGGATCCGCTGCAGAATTGAGAACGCAACTATACATCGCTGTAAAATTAGAAACAATTTTTTCCGAAGAACAGGCCTCACAAAAGATATCTGAATTAAAAGAGATATCCAATATGCTGCACGGGTTGATAAAGTCTCAGCGACAATAAAATGGCTATCATCCTTTGCTTAACACTTAACACTTGATACTTAACACTATGGGTGGTTTTGAAATTATTGAGAAATGTGATCTGACATCAGCCCGCGCAGGGGTAATAACTACCATTCATGGACAAATCGAAACCCCCGTCTTCATGCCGGTGGGCACCCAGGCCACGGTTAAGGCCATGAGCCCGGAAGAGCTGAAGGCAGCCGGCGCCCAGATCATTCTGGGCAATACCTATCATCTATACCTGCGGCCCGGGTGCGACATCATCGGCCGCTTTGCCGGGCTGCACCGATTCATGCACTGGGATCGGCCCATTCTCACCGACAGCGGCGGCTTCCAGGTGTTTTCCCTGTCCAAGCTGCGAAAGCTCACCGAGGAGGGCTACGCATTCCAGTCCCACATTGACGGATCCCGGCATATGCTTTCACCGGAGAAATCCATCGAGGTTCAGATCTGTCTCAATTCAGACATCATCATGTGTCTGGATCAGTGCCTCGCGCATCCGGCCACCCATGAGCAGGCCGAGGCGGCCCTGGCGTTGACCACCCGCTGGGCCCTGCGGTGCAAAACCTTCTGGCAGGAGCGAACCGACCGGCAAAACAGCCTGTTCGGCATTGTCCAGGGCGGCATGTTTGCGGATCTGCGGGCACGGTCTGCCGAAGCGATCGCGACGGTCGGGTTTCCCGGCTACGCCATCGGTGGCCTGAGCGTGGGTGAGCCCAAGGAATTGATGATGGACATGGCGGCCCACACCCTGCCATTGCTACCCGATGATCGGCCCCGGTATATCATGGGGGTGGGCACCCCCGAGGATCTGCTGGAACTGGTGGACTTGGGGGCCGACATGTTCGACTGCGTCATGCCCACGCGCAATGCCCGAAACGGGCAACTGTTCACCGAGCGGGGTACCATCAACATCTGCAACGCACGCTTTCGTGAAGACGAGGGGCCGGTGGATCCGTCCTGCGGTTGTTATACCTGCCGCCATTACAGCCTGGCCTACCTTCGTCACCTCTATACGGCGCGTGAAATCCTGGCCTACCGGCTAAACACCATCCACAACCTTCACTATTATGTGAATCTGGTAAAAGCCATGCGTGCGGCGATCCTGGTTGGAACGTTTGACCGTTTTAAAAGGGCGTTCTATAGTAAGCGTAAATAGTCAGACATTCGATTCTTCAAACATCGGGTTTGTTAATTTCGGGAAAGGGGACATGCAATGAAAGAAAAAGTACAAGCGGCCATCGATAAAATCCGGCCCATGCTCCAGGCGGACGGCGGTGATGTGGAACTGGTCAGTGTGGAGAATGGCATCGTCAAGGTTCGACTCCAGGGGGCCTGTGCCGGCTGCCCCATGTCCCAGATGACGCTGAAAAACGGGATCGAGCGGGTACTCAAGCAGCAGATCCCCGCAATCAAATCGGTTGAATCGGCCTGATTGGTCCCAAAAAGGAGGAACAATGAAAAAATCATTGGCACCCGGCATCGAGCACGCATTCCGTTATCGCGTCACCGAGGCCAAGACGGTCCCGGCGCTCTACCCGGAGGCAAGTGAATTTCAGGTGATGCCGACAGTCTTTGCCACCGGTTTCATGGTGGGTCTGTTTGAATGGGCATGCATTCAACTGACAAACTCGCATCTGGACTGGCCCAACGAACAGACGGTGGGGACCCACATCGATGTCAACCACACGGCGGCCACACCTCCCGGATTTGAAGTTACCGTCAACGTGAAGCTGATTGAGGTGGACCGGCGCCGCCTGGTTTTTGAAATCGAAGCCCACGATGGCGTCGATCTGATTGCCCGCGGCCGGCACCAACGCTTCGTCATCGACAAGGCGAAATTCGATGCCAAATTGAAGGAGAAAATAGGAAATGCCGGCAGATGACCGGATACCGGAACTGCGTTGACGGCGGCGTTGAGCTTTTCAGGTTCAGGCAACCGGCGTTGAGGCCAAAGTCCCTTTCTCCGCTGCAGCCGAAGCGGGTCTATTTCGACTGCACCCGTCGCGGGTGCAGCATTTCAATTATCCGGCCATGATGATCCGCTCACGGCGGACCGCCGCCAGCCCTATCACCCCTGATACATTCCCTCGGCAATGTCGGCAATTTCGCACGCCAGACCGTTGCCATTGAGCAGTTGCATGACGTCGTGCATTTGCGATGCCCCCGCAATGTCTATTTCGATGCTCCCTCCTGCGCGCTTCAGGGAAAACGCATGTCGATCAAGGGCCCGGATCGCGTGGTCACAGTCGTTCACCCGGAATCCGATTACGGAAAAGCCTTGCATATAAAAGGTGGGCAGCAGGCGGTGGCCTGACGTTGCAACCGGCCGGTCATTTTTCTGGACGATGGGATAATATGCCATGACATTGCTCCTGGCCCATGGAATGGATAAAATGATAAGGATACACCCATGCTGCAAAACATTTCCAAATATGGTATCCGGTATGTCTTGACGGTGCCAGCAGGCCAACACCGGTCATCTGATTTCACCGAAACCACCGCCCGGCAGGTGCTGCGATTTCACCGGTCGATTCCCGGGTATCAGCCAACCCGACTCGTTCGCCTACATACACTTGCGCGGCGATGGAATGTCGGTGAGATACTGGTCAAGGACGAATCGACGCGTTTCGGGCTTAAGGCCTTCAAAGTTTTAGGTGGCAGCTATGCGGTCGCACGCCTGTTGTGCACCAAGCTTGGGATCGAATCGGGGCTGGTCGATTTCAATGCTCTGGCCAGCGATGACATCCGTTATCGCACCGGACAGATGACGATGGTCACGGCCACCGACGGTAACCATGGCCGCGGTGTGGCCTGGGCTGCCGAACAGCTGGGGCTGAAGGCCGTCATTTATATGCCCAAAGGCTCGGCGCAATCCCGTGTTGACAACATTCGCGCCCACGGTGCCACGGTCAATGTGACCGACCTGAACTACGACGACTCCGTGCGTCTGGCCGATCGCATGGCCCGGGAAAACGGGTGGCATGTTATTCAAGACACCGCCTCGGAAGGCTATGCCGACATTCCCCGCTGGATCATGCAGGGCTACATCACCATGAGCATGGAGGCAATCGACCAGATGGGCGAAAAGCGGTTGCCTCCCACCCATGTTTTCCTTCAGGCTGGGGTGGGCTCTTTCGCCGGGGCCATGGTCGCCCATCTGGATAGTGTATTTAAAAACGAACCACCCCGGTTCATTGTTGTGGAGCCGACCCATGCTGCCTGCCTGCTCGCCTCAGCCGCTGCCGGAGACGGCCGGCTCCATGCCGTCACCGGTGATCTGGGCACGATCATGGCCGGACTTGCCTGTGGGGAGCCCAACCCCATGGCCTGGGATATCCTGCGGGAGTTCTCCAGCGCCTATATCAGTTGTGACGACTATGTGGCCGCCAACGGCATGCGCATCCTGGCCAATCCGCTGGCGGGGGATGACCGCATCGAGGCCGGCGAGTCGGGAGCGGTCGGTATCGGTTTGCTGGATCTGCTCGTCAACCTGCCTGATCTCATCCCGTTGAAGGCCGGGCTGGATATCGGGCCGCAATCCAGGATACTGTTTTTCAACACCGAGGGGGCCACCGATCCTGAAACCTGTCGTGAGATTCTTTGGCACGGGAAATACCCCATCACGGTTTAGCCCCTCTCTGGTCCGACATCGAATTAACACGCTCATTTTCGAACTGCCGACAGATAGCTTCAGAGGTGGCGCCGTTGACGCCGATCCGCTCAAGGCCGTCGATGTCTGACTGAGCCATACCGGAGATGGCATCCACCACCGCCGTGATTCGAAAATCCCGTTCGCTGGCCTGATAAATGGATGTCCGTGGACAGTTGGGATAGTTGCAGCCGCAGAATACCAGTGTGGAGACGGCTTTCTCTTTGAGGACGGCTTCAAGGGGTGTGCGATAGAAGGCGCCCCAACGGGGTTTGAAGATGAGGGATTCTGCGGGGCCGATCGGTTGAATCGAACCGGACATGAGCAGATCGTCGTCGATGCGGATATCTTGGGTTGGAAGCAGCGCATCGGCCGGCCGACGTCCCGGCGACCCTTTCAGCAGAATCCGCTTTCCGGCAAGCAGAGACCGCATGCGACACCGGTCGGCGTCGTGGGCATCCGGTGTGTAGATGCGGATGACGTGGAAGATGGGCCGGCCGGCCGCACGGAAGGTCCGGCACAACTGATGGATTCGCGGCAGTATGGTCGAGGTGCCGGGAACTTCAAAGGTCCCGTCGTCCAGGGTATCGTTCTGGACATCGATGGTGACCAGAGCGGCCCGGTCGTATTCGGGAATGGTAAATGGGTCGGGTGGTGTCATGGCAGTTGTCCCACAAGCGCATGGTTGCTCACTACTTCAGATCGAACTGCCGCCATACGGCGTCTTCGGCTTTCAAGGTAATCAGCCGCTGAGACGTTTGCAGGGTAATTTTGGTGTAGGTGGTTTTCAGTGAAATAAGCGTCTCCTTGCGTTGAAAACGAATTTCGGCAGTGCCTCTGCGATATGAGGAAAACCCGAATGCCCGGGCCTGGGTGACCACGGCGGCCACCCGGCCTTCCGATGACATTGCGACGACCGGCTCGCCAATGGGCATGCGGGTCTGGAAGAAACCGCCGGTATGGGTGCCGAAGCTGACGATGCGTTCACCGGTCAGCATGATCAACAGGTGGGCAGCGATGAGCATGTCGGGCGGCTTTTTTTTTTCAATGATTTTTAAGGCGCGGGTGTTCCACTGC
>Ga0272441_10009771_pt1 | contig 14715 bp, 16 predicted proteins | sample SSMProp6N_FD_193582 | JGI IMG/M metagenome (GOLD analysis project Ga0272441, IMG submission 193582) | Marine sediment archaeal communities from Little Sippewissett salt marsh, Falmouth, MA, United States - SSM-Prop-6N | ecosystem: Environmental > Aquatic > Marine > Wetlands > Sediment ... | reverse complement strand
GCTACGCTTTTCGCTCCAGAGCAGTGCTTGCGAACACGAATCCCGCGCCTGCTCCCGTGATCCTGGTGAGAAATGCGGGCTAGCACCGATAGATTGCCATCCAGCTCGCACATAGTTTAAGGTTGCTCTTGACCAAAATAGGATAGACGAATGCAAGAAAAGACCGAGTTATTTCAAAACGTAGGCGGTTTCCTGGTGGATTTATTCCATAATCTGGCCTTATTCGTGATAGGTGCCACGGTGGTCTGGTCGGCTGTGTACGAGTATCTGCAGATCATGGAAAAAGGCTATGCCGCTTTGAAGGATATACTGTTGTTATTCATCTACCTCGAGCTCGGTGCGATGATCGGGATCTACTTCAAAACCCACAGACTGCCGGTACAATTCCTGATCTTCATCGCGATCACTGCGCTCTCCCGACACCTGGTTATCGACGTACAGAAAGTATCGGATGAGTTTCATCTTTGGTTACTGCTGACGATATCTGGTGCCGTCGTCTTGCTGAGCCTGGCGCTGGTGATTCTGACCTTCACCGCAAAACGGTATGGCCGACCCGAGGACGATCTGGATAAACCACCTGAGCGCACCGACTAACTCGACGACTTGGTCAGCTTTGTAGAAGGGTGCGCCGTGCGCACCATGCTCCGATCAAGCAGGCGTTTCCGCGAATATCGCAAAAAGCGCAAACTGAATTATACGCCATCAAGGCCGCCTCGCGTCATTGGCATCGTTCGCGGACTCCAATACCAACAACTTGGGATCGGCGGTGCGCACGGCGCACCCTACCGGACAATCGGCGATATCGCCGTGCTCGCTATCACACCGCGATGCGCTGCCTGAGTTCGCGGTAGTAGGCCATCACCCTCTGATCGAGCTCCTCGGGTGCTGCGGTAATCACGGATACACCGCGCTGTTTCAGTTTTAGCACGGTCAGCTTGCGCTCGCGGCTGAATTCCGCCGCCGCAAAGCTGCGGTAAGGATCGAGCCAATGCGATGCCTCGCGCCAACGCAAGGCTTCGATCTCGACATCTTCGATGCTGGCAACGATGACTCTGTGTTTGTGACTCAACAGACGGACGGCCTGGCCGAACTGCGCGGCACTATCGCCCGTGGAAAGATCGGTCAGCACGACAACCAGGGCGCGATGCGTCATCATTTTTCTTGCCTGCAGTGCCGCTGCCAGCAGATTGGATTCTGTCGCGACCGACCTGGCATCCTGCAGAATCGCCCTGATCTTTCGCAGACTATTGCTGCCACTGCTCAGTGGCGTGGTCGCGAGCGGCCGGTTCGCGTAGGTCACACAAGCGACGCGGTCACCATGCTGGACCGCTAGTTCCGCCAGACGGGCAACGATGTTGACATTATGATGAAGCCGGCTCAGTTTGCCGGCGCGAAGCTGGCTTGTTCTACCGCAATCGAGCAACAGCATCAATTCCAGACGCTGTTCCCGAGTCATCACGCGCACGACGAGATCCTCGCTTCGCGCGCTGGCTTTCCAATCGACGATTTGTAAGGGGTCGCCATGTTGATACCCGCGATGCAGCAGGAACTCCATGCCCCCCTGCGCAGGGCGACGTGAGTAGCGTGCGCCGACCAGCTGTTCGCCGATTGATCGTAAATTGGCCGACCCGCTGCGCGGCACAACCCGCACCGTAGTCGTGCCGTCCGCGCGTCGGTACCACCACACCAGCCCAAGAAATCCGAGTACCTTGATATGGATATCACCCAGGCTGGTCTCACCCAACTGCAATGGCAACAGCTCGTGGCGGGTGCTGACCGAACCTGAACGCGCAATCCTACATCGGCTAATGCCGCAGTCGGCCGACAACTGATCTGGGTACGATGGTTGATACTGGATATGCACAGCGCGTCGTGCGTGATTCGACAAGCACATCTCGACATCGAATCGCTCGCCCAGATAGACTTTTGTTGGCGCTTCTCTGGCGACATCGATTCGCATCGCGGACAATGCCGCGCGCTCGGCAAACACTGCTGCGATCAAACATGCAGCTGGCAAGATCCACAGTCGCGACATCAAACCCGGCAAGGACGCGTCGAGCCATTGCCCAATAACACCGATGACGACGATGACCGCCGTGATCCAGTAGCCACGATCGGAAATCGTAATCATCGCTCAATCCCGGGGGGCTGGGACTCTGGCGGCAATATCGCTGTAGACCTGGACGCAATCGATCCCCTCCAGCGCAGCTTCAGGTGTCAGCACGAAACGGTGAGCTGTAATGCTTGGCGCAATGTACTTGACATCATCCGGGACGACATAGTCCCTGCTTCGGCAGGCGGCTTCGACGCGCGCGCAGCGCATCAGTGCGAGTGCACCGCGCGTGGAAAGACCAAGACTCAGGCGTGGCTCGCTTCTGCTGGCTCTGGCGATCTCGGCCACGTAGCGATACAGTCCCTCTGACACGTGTACACCGGTAACCTGCTCACGGGCGCGAGACAACAAGTCTGTTGGCAATGCCGTCAGGCTAGCCTGGTGCTCGAAATGCCCTCCGCCCGGTGCGTCATAGTGCCTTAGCACTTCCATTTCGGTGTCAACGCCGGGATAGTCAATCTGCAGTCTTAACAGAAAACGATCGAGCTGTGATTCCGGCAGCGGATAGACGCCCTCGAAATCGAACGGATTCTGCGACGCCAACAACAAGAAATCTTGCGGCAACTGATAAGTTTTGCGGTCGAGCGTGATCGCCCCTTCTTCCATCGCCTGCAGCAACGAGGACTGTGTCTTTGGCCCAGTGCGGTTGATCTCATCGACCAGCACGACATCGGCAAACAACGGGCCCGGCAGCAACTTGAAACTGTTACTCTGTTTGTCGAACACGTGGATGCCGGTCAGATCTGATGGCATCATGTCGGCTGTGCATTGAATGCGTTTGAACTCCCCTTGAAGGAGCTGTGCCAGCGACTTCGCCAGCAGCGTCTTTCCCAGCCCCGGCGGGCCCTCCAACAACACGTGCCCCTGTGCGACCAGTGCCACACAGAGGCCATGGATTGCGTCCGCCATACCAAAGAGTACGGCGCCGAGCTGTTGTTGCATGCGATCTTCGAGTTGTTCGACCGCTGTCTTCATGTGACCACCTTATGGATGCGATCGATCGACCGCGTCAACTGAATGAGTTTGGTACGCCCAGGCAGATAACCGCTGGCACGCTGGAGTCGTTTGATATCCTGTTCAGCTACATATGGATGGTCATCCAGCCAGCGCCAGAGTGAATCGCCTTCGAGTCGGGTATGCTCGGAAATCTGCTCGAGCAGTCGCTCGGCAAGGTATTTTGCAATCGTCTGCGACTGGATTCGACGGGCGAAAAAACCGGCCATCGCGTCGACAAAATCGATGCTGGCGGGCTCGGAGACTGGTCGCCTGACCGGTGCGAGTCGCGGGCTTCTGCCGAGCGCGTAGATCAACCAGAACACGCCGACAAACGCCAGGCTGTTGTGGAGGCGCTGATCGGCAAAGAAAGCCTTAGGATCGTACAGATCCGATAATCCGAAATGGTAATCATCGAATATCACATAACCACCCTCGGCGAGCACATGAGCCAGCAGATTGGAAAACCAGCGGGCATTGTCGTGCTGCTTCAATACACTGTTGCTGAGCAGATCCGAGAAAGCGCTGACATAGATCCAGCCTTCACCCACCGGTAGCAACCACATCGCCGTCTGTTGCGGCGATTCACCGTGCATCAGCCTCAAAGCCAGTCGTGACGAGTCACTGCCCAGGATCCAGTAGACCGACTTTGTCTCGGCGCTCTGATCGTGATATCGGTAAAGACCGGGTGTGTGCCAGCTTTGCAGCTCGCCAACCCCTTCGAACAAGGGATGCCTGGTTGTCGGGTACAGCGTGTAAGGCGCCGGCTTGAACGCTCTAACGGAATCCCTCAGATCCGACAGATCAAATATGGTTTCAGGTAAGTCGATATCGTCATTCTGCAGGCTGAATTCATCGGCTGTGAGCTTTGCGATCGAATCCATGATCGCCTGTCGTCGCGTCAGTTCGACGCTATGGTTCCACTGCGGTACATGATACATCGCGCTCAACACAAGCACGGAATTACCGCTGCCGATCCAGCTGTTCAAAGCCGCCCATTCCGATTCCAACACCTGCCTGAGCGCTGGCAAACTGACGATCAGTAGATTACCGCTGCCTGGCAATGCCGCCTGCTCGATGCGGCTGAATGGCCTGCGCAAGCTGTGTGTGCTGATATTGTTTTCAGCGAGCCAACGATACGCAGCCGCCAGTCCGTGGTTGCCGCTGTCCTCGGTGGTTGGTCGCGGAAGCAGTAGTCGATCCTGCGGTGGCGACATCAGGCTGACGAGCACTATTAACGACAACAAGGCTCCGGCCAGCGTAATCAGCGCGTCACGCATCGTTCAGGCCTTCGGCGAGGCTTCGACAGAGCTGAATACATTCCTCCGATACAGCCGCATCGCCATAGATGACCGGCTCGGTCTGTGCAATCTGTTGACGCAACAGCCCGGCTTTGCGCGCGTCCGAGCGTTCCAAATGAGCGAGCAACTCGTGATTGGTCAGACTCCTGGCTGAGGGTATCAGCCCGCGCCTGACGAGTTGATCAATACTGAACTGCAGCAAGGCACCGGCCTGCTGGCGCAGCGGTAACGCCGTCATGGTTTGCCAGGATGACCCGGGCTCGGCGTCATGCTCGCGCTGTTGCGCCGCAGTCCGTCGTATTCGCGGCCATTGGAGCAGGCCGGGACGATAAAACTCATTGAAAACGAGTACCACGACACCGGCGATGATCAGCCAAAGGACTATGCTAAAGAAAAGCTGGAGGCCGGTCCCGTCCGGTAGGTGATCATCAATGAAGTCTTTGATGGCGGCGGCATGCTGCTCGAGCCCCGTTCCTTTCAGCCACGACAAGATCGCATCGATCAAAACAAATGCGGCTTCATCCCCTGCTGGCTCCCAGGTTTCATCGACGATGGCGGCGACACGCGAAAGGTCCAGAGAGAGATACTCGCGGGACGGTGACTCGAAAAAGAATTTGCCCAGTCGCTGACAGTCTTCATTACTGGCGAAGTTGCGATCGGTGACGACAAGCAGCGTCTCGAATGTCGCGGCATCATAAGACGATGCAGGCCCGGGACAGGGGCTTGTTTCGATCCATTCAGCACTCGCCTCGCTGACGCTCGCATAAACCAGCATCAGAAAGAACGCGGCCCGGCACATTAGTCGTCCATGCGCTGCTCTAGATCACTGCCGGATTTCCGCAGCTTCAAGTCACCGACGTGCACGACGAAGACCGCATCCAGAAACGGCACGATCAAAACCGATACGACCGCCAGCAGGATGTCGAACACGCCAAAGCTCATTTGCATCGTTGCATCCATGGTCTCGAAATCACCACCAGCACCAAAGATGCCACCAACGATGGCCACAACCATGATCAAGGCATAGACGATGAACACCGGTACCAAAATCACAGCGGTTGTCCGCCAGTAGTTACCCCAGACCAGCGTATGGCTTCGCTTCAATGACGCAATGATACCCTCATCATCAACCACGATCAGCACCTGAAAGAAAAGCAAAGTAATCATCAGGATCAGACCAGGTATCAGCAATAACAGCATGCCGATCGAAACAGCGACGGTGTATAGCAGCGCTGCTATGAAAACCGGCAGCATTTTCCTGATCCCAACCATCAATGCATCGTACAAATCACCACTACCGCCTTGGTGAACATTGCCCACAACGGAGAGTATCGCATTATAGAGAATGATACTGATAACCCACATGATCAGGCTGATGGCGAGTATTTGCGGCATCATGTCCAACATTTGCGCTGCCAGCTCTTCTTCGGTAGTGACTTGCTGCGCAGGCAGCATGGCCTGGAACAGCGCGTATTGCATAATCACGTTGATGATCGCCGTTACGGCGACTAGCAACAGGACCGGCTTTAGACTGCTTACAAATAACTTGAAACCGTTATCCAGAACACGGCCAATGCTCGCGGGTTGGGTTAGCGCTTGATACGACACCGTACGTCCTCGTTAATGTGATCGCCAGGAAAGACTGTTTCATCTCAATATAGCAGGTCGACCGCGGATGTTTGGCTATATGTTGAAAAAACTTCGGGTATTTTCCAGTGTAGATCGCGCAAGATTCTCGCTACCAATACCCCGGTATCGGGCGGTTACTTCACAGATATGAGGCAGAAAACAAGGTTCATTCCGGCGCTTTTGCACCGGGGGCTGCTGCAGGTCACGCGGCAATAAGTACGGCGCATCTGTTTCCAGCATGATCCGCTCGAGCGGAATGTGTTTCACAGCGCGCTGCAAATCCAGGCCACGACGTTCGTCACAGATCCAGCCGGTGATACCGATGTACATGCCCATCGCGCAATAATGCAGCGCTTCATCCAGCGAACCGGTGAAACAATGTGCTACAGCTCCGGTCAGGTTTTGATGATAATCGGATAGCATGCCGACAAAATCGGCATGCGCATCGCGCTGGTGCAGAAACACCGGCAGATCCAGCTCACACGCCAGCTGTAATTGTGCTTCGAAAGCGCGTCGTTGATCGGCTGGCGAGGAATAATTCCTGTTGTAGTCGAGTCCACATTCGCCGACAGCCACCACCGACTCGTGTTGGCAGAGCTCGCGCAATAACGGGATCGTATCGGCATCGAATTCACTGGCATGGTGTGGATGTAAGCCCGCCGTTGAAAACAGCGTGCCGGGATACTGTTGATCCAGCCCCAAGGCCAATTTGCTGTGCTCAATGTTCGTACCGGTCACGATCATACGCACAACGCCTGCATCGCGCGCGCGCCGCAGCACAGCCTCGAGATCTGGCTTGAAGGAACTTGCCGTCAGGTTCACACCGATGTCTATAAACTCGCTCATCTGCGCTATGATATCAGCACATTGCCACCCACACATCGTTGCTAAATAATATCGATCTCATGCACAGCCCATCGATCTGTATCGTCTGCTGCGACCGGGCCAGCAAGGCGCAGGCAGAAGCGCTAGCCAGACGAACCGGTCTGCCTTTGCTGAGTAAAAAAAACGATGATTTTTTATTGCAGGTCTGCTTCGATCAGGATCGGGTCAGCCTGCTCGATTCGGCGCTCAACACCGCAGTCGAGGTCGACTTCGTTGCAGGTACGCTCGCCCATCGGCAACAGTACGGTGGTGGCCGTGGCCAGGCGATTGCCAAAGCGGTAGGACTGAAGCGCGGCAGCACTCCGGGCGTACTCGATATCACCGCAGGCCTGGGCCGAGACGCCTATGTGCTGGCCGGGCTTGGCTGCAGACTCACATTAGTAGAGCAATCCGCGGTACTGCATGCCCTGATCCAGAACGGCATCCGGCGCGGCCGCGAACACGCCACCAGTGCAGTTGTCTTGCGGAACTTCATCAAGCTGGTCAATGCTGATTCGATCAGCTACATGGAATCACTCGAGCGTAATCACCGGCCCGACGTAATCTACATCGATCCGATGTATCCGGTAAGAAAAAAGTCAGCAAGGGTCAAGAAAGACATGCAGATACTCCAGCGTTTGCTGAGCCCGTCCCCCAATCCCGAGCAGCTGTTGATCACCGCACTGGCTTGCGCGAACGAACGCGTGGTCGTCAAGCGGCCGCGCCATGCAAGCCCGCTTGGCCACATCAAGCCCGACGCTGACATTCGCAGCAGAAAGACGCGTTACGATGTCTACCTGACCTGCCTGAGGCCTGATCCGAGTTCCAAGCAGGAGCGGCTTTAGCCGCGAATCATGCGCCGTATCGCCAGCAATTCGCGGCTAAAGCCGCTCCTACAAACCAAAACACGCTGCGCCCACTTTTGACTTGACGGTGCAGTGCCGCCGATGATTGGCTTCGATTGCACCGTGCTTAATCTCTGAAGTTCGTGTATTGCAACGGTAGATCAATGTCCGCACTTTTCAGCGTTTCGATCACCGCCTGAAGATCATCGCGCTTCTTGCCGCTTACCCGCACCTGCTCGCCCTGGATCGCCGCCTGCACTTTGAGCTTCGTTTCCTTGACCATTTTCACGATCTTTCGAGCAAGCTCCTTGTCGACTCCTTCGCGCACCGTGATGACCTGATTGGCACGCATGCCGCGTTCCTCTATTTTGCCTTGCTCAAGGCAGGCTGTGTCGATACCTCTCGCAGCGAGTTTCTTATAGATAATGTCATGCATCTGCTTGATCTGGAATTCATTCTCGGCCTCGATATTCAACAGTTGCTGCTTCAGTTCGACTTTGGCATCGCTGCCCTTGAAGTCGTAGCGATTGGCGATTTCCCGGTTCATCTGGTCGACCGCATTGGTCAGCTCGTGATGGTCGACTTCAGAAACCACGTCAAAAGATGGCATGACTTTTCTCCATTTATCGTTAGAATTAATTTTGGCGTATCAAAAAACAACGGGAACGCGATGTCAAACGTATTAATAGGTTTGGGCGCCTTGTCCGCTTTTGTCTCTGTCGGTGCAGGTGCATTCGGTGCCCACGCGCTGAAACAGACGCTAACAGCGGATATGCTCACCGTCTATCATACTGCCGTAGATTACCAGTTCATCCACTCCATTGGACTGATCATGATTGGCGCACTGCAGCGCCAATCGCCCCGTCGTGCGCACGTCGTAGCCGCCTGGACCATGCTCGCCGGAATCATCATTTTTTCGGGCAGCCTTTACGTTCTGAGCATCACCGGTATCAGGTGGCTCGGCATGATAACACCGATCGGTGGCGTCGGCTTCCTCGCCGCATGGTTGATACTCGCGATCAGCTACCTGAGCCGCGGATCCACGAAACAGGGTTGATCATGGCCACGATCTATCATCAAGTCGGAATCAGAGCACCGTTGACGGCAGTCTACAATGCAATTGCGACAACCGACGGAGTATCGAAGTGGTGGACCAAAACCATTGGCGAGACAAATGCAGGCGGCCAACTGGACTTTCAGTTCGGCGAGTATACGGTCAGTGCAATGGTTACCGAGAATCAACCCGAGAAATGCGTCGAGTGGACCGTGCAAGGCGAAGCCGGCGAATGGCTGGCCACGCGCATTGGTTTCGAGCTGGAAGAACATGATGATCAGGTCATCGTGAACTTTCAACACGCTGACTGGGAAGCTGCAACGCCAATGCTCGCACACTGCAGCACCAAGTGGGCCGTATTCCTGCTGAGCCTCAAGGACTACCTGGAGACGGGTGCCGGTAGACCATTTCCAAATGACATTCAGATTAATCATTCTGAGGACTAATGTCCGACTCTTTCCTGCAACAGGCAGACCTGAACAAGCTCTGCGGGCTGGTGTTCATAAGCGCCGCTCTGGAGCGAAAAGCGTAGCCATAGCTACGGTTTGAGTGAAGAGACCGTAGGGTGCGCCATGCGCACCGCGCATCTTCAGTTCGGTGGCCGGTTCTGGTGCGCACGGCGCACCCTACGATCTTGGGCAGGCGAAGACCAGCCTGAACTGTGATAGACATGCCTGAAAAACACGCTGTATTTACGATCATTCGAGTTTTCTCATAAGAGCCAATGGCTTATCAGTTCTCTACACCGCCTGGTGAGAAATGCGGGCTAGACGATGGTTTCAAAAACAGCATAACATGCAGGCAATAAACATGCTTACCCCTTTGCTGCCCAAAAAATTGCGGGAGTATGGATGGTGTACTGTCAATGATCTCGTGCTCTGACAGCCGACACGAAATTGGGTACTCATGGCTAACCTGGATGGAGTGCAGCCCAATTCGGGATGAGCTTGCATCGCGATCCGGCACGCGGTGAGCAGGCAGGGATCAGCTTGGATCGTCAACACTACGACTGATTGGGCACGTCGATGTAGTTGAGATACGCCAGATTCTCGATCTCAAAGGCAACCGGCTCGATACCGAGATCAACCAGATCGTCTACAGGACAGGCATTGCCCTCGAGCAACATCGTGATCTGATCCCTTGTTACCGGGAATGCCTCGAAACGATCAAATACACGTGCTGCCGCCGAAACCCCGCACGCGGGCACCGGCAACATCAATTTGCGCTTGCCGCGGGCTGCAGCAATACGTCGCAATATAGCTTTCCAAGTCAACGTCTCCGGGCCGCCCAGGCGATAGATTTTGCCTATAGTTTCATCGTCAGCGAGACTTCTGATGAAGGCTTGTGCAACATTGCGCACATGCACCGGCGACAGCGTGAACTCCCCTGCACCTGTCGGCAATAAACCCGGGTAGAACAGCGGCGCCGGCATGGGCGATCCGATGATATCCTGAGCGAGCTGCGTCGCAAATTCCATCCGGCCGCGGGGGTCGCCGAAAATGACCGACGGTTGAAATATTGTCCATGCAAGCTCCGAAGCCATCAAATACTGCTCGGTCGCGTACTTGGTTTTCTGGTACGCGGTGCCGTCCGGTTTGACACCATTGGCGCTCATCAGCAGAAACCGATTGGCACCGGCGACCTGTGCTGCGTCGATGACCTGCCGCGCCGACTCGTGGTGAAGCGAGTCAAAGGTGATACCTCTGTCGGGAAACTCGCGGAGTATGCCGATGTTATAAATCGCTGCGTCTGCCCCTTCGAGGGTGACTTCTATCGCTTTATCATCCTCGATATCGCCGCTGACGAGCGTGCATCGCTCCGGCTGGTTTACCCGATATTCGTTACCCTTGCGTACCAGCACGACGGGTTGGTGGTCCGCTGCCACCAATGCGTCGATCAAGTAACTGCCGACAAATCCGGTACCGCCAAAAATCGCAACTTTCATCTGATGACATCCCCCTCTCGTGGATCACGGTCTGATCAGCCAGCTCCACATTCTTCAGGTAAACGCAAATCCGGCGATTTTACTGCTCTCGTCACTCTGACAATCGGATCAGGCAGGTGTTCATGAGTGAAAAGGCTTAAGGGAGCCCTGAATAATTTATCCCTGAATTCTCAGGGCACGGGAAACATAAAATGCGATTTTTTGTTTCCCTCATTTTCAATCGCTCAAGGCGATTGAAAATCGCGACGCGTCCGTGCGCCGCGGCAACTCTGAATCAATCAGAGTTTCCTTACCCGATGAGATTGCGCCGACTCTTCGGCACCCACCGCAAGAATCGCTTATGATGACGGTTGATCATCACTGCCTGGTTGCGCCGATTTCAAATTGATTTCCTCTCCGAGGCGCTGCGCAAGCTCGGTCAGTGCCGCTTCCACGCGCCCGATTCTGGCTTCCAGCTCAGTCATTCTGTCCTGCGTCGGCGCAAGAGCTGATGACCGTTCCGCATAATGGGGCTCTTCTTTCACGGATTCCATTTCCCCGGCGAACAAATGCGTGTATTCGTGGTCTTTCCGACCGGGTTGGCGTGGCAGACGTGCAACGACAGGCCCACCTTCCCGCGTCAGTAATCCATTCAACACGGTCTTGACGTCCTCATTGTCGGCAAACGCATACAATCGACCGCCGCGTGCTCGCAGTTCCCCCGGGGTTTGGGGGCCACGCAGCATCAGCAGGGTAATCACTGCATATTCCGCGTCGGTGAACTGGAGCTCGGAAAGTAACGTGTTGCACAAGCGTTGGGTGTATTTGACGACATTGCTCTTGCCTTCACTGCTGCTGATCAGAGCCTTGTCCTCCAAATGGCGTGCGGCTCTGGCCACGGCACCCTGGTCCAGCGTCATCACCGGATCACGGCTGGATTTCTGGTTGCAGGCATTCGTTAGCGCATTCAGGGTCAGCGGATACTGATCCGGTGTCGTCACCGCCTTCTCCATCAGGCAGCCGATCACTCTCAACTCCTCGGGGGTCAAACAAAAGTCAATACTCATAGTTTCTCCTTGGCAGCGCAATCGATTGCTTTCGGCGTGTATGGGAGTAGCGGTGATTATATTGCATTTGTGTCGGGCTCAGGCACGCCAATAACGCGGTCTCACCAATCGGATCTGGATTTTTGGCCTTGCACCTGTATATCATGTTGCATTCGCGCGTGCCGCACCAAAGAAACGAACCTGATGAACAAGCCGAACACGACCGTACAGCTCATAGCTGCTGGCCTGGTGGCATTATCGGCCATATTCAATGACACCATCCTGGCCGCTGACCAACAAATAATCACGGACGATGGCCGGGAAGTCCTGCTCTGGGAAGATGGCAGCTGGCAGTTTCTGTCGGAGGATCGCTTCGCCACGACAACCGATGGGCGACGGGTCCGTCTGAAACAAAATGGCAGCTGGGAATATCTCGATGATGCTGGGCAGTCATCAATGGGCCAGGCTCACCTTGCAGATCTCGAGATAACGATTCAGCAGGTTGTGGTCGAAACGCATGAAACCAAGGTTCATAAAAACAAGCGTGTCAAGAGTCAAACCGTATTCTACCTGAGTCTGCGAGCCTCCTCGGGCGCCGAACGCACGATCAGCATGACTGCGGAAAATAAATCCCTGATCGAAGTCAAGGACAATACCGGCAGAAACTACCCCCTGTTATCTGTGAAACCGGATCAGGCACAAATCGAACCGGCTAAGGCAACGACCATGGTCTTACGCGCCGACGGTTCGCCGCAATGGTGGAAAAACGTCAAATCGATGGAAGTTACCTTCAAGCGCGGCCTTTTCGGCCTTCGCGAAACCGTCTCGTTAAGCACAGATACTGATGAATTTGTCAGCAAGAAAGTCACCGGATTCGATTGAATGGCGGCAACGCGAACTGCAACTGCCATTTCCGGCATGAGTCCGCGGACCTGAGCGCATTGCCGAGTCCAACTGCTGTTTGCATCAAAGGAGTTTTCGCAAGCGGTCGTAAGCGCGTCGGACTTCCTCGGCGGCGAGCATGGCCGCAGCACCGACATCTTTGCTGGTATCGCTGGACTCTTGATTCACTCTGTCCAGTTCGGTGCGTAGATGTCGCCATTTTTCCTCGGTTTCTTGCCAAAGCTCTTTGGCCTCGGCTTTCGCCAAATGCATCTGCACATTCAGCTCGTCGCGGCTTTGTTTCAGTTTCTCGAACAGCCTGGTGAATTCGTCATTTTGCGAGTCTGTCATAGGTTCTTTCCCGTATCTTTGTAATCAAATAGCCAATCGGCCGGCGCGTAAACAAACAACGCTTTCAGTCTAACATCAATTTGTCGGCAGCAAGCACCACAACAGAGCAACAGCGACAGAGGGGTCAGTCACTTCGGTCCCGTTCGCCGCTGATTATCCTGCCGGTGAAGTCTTTGCCGGTATGGCTTTGATCCCAGCCGAGCAGATCCCGCTTGAACGCATCCTGATCGATATCAGCGCCCAGATGCTGAACTATCGTGCGCAGATCGATTTCGGCATTTTCAAGGCACGAGGTGCCGCCAGGCGATGGCGTCATATTGAATATCGCGCCAACGCCGGTATCGATCTTCGCTTCGCCCAACAGCAGTCTCTGATGGTCTTTGTCGATCAGTTGCGGCCGGATACCCCCAACATTATGCGCAAACTCCAGATCGCGGTAACGCAGCGAGGGCACGATCCTGCGCGCATCCCGAAGAAACAACCATTTCCTGATCAACGGAATTTCAAACAATAGATTTTTCAACATGTAATTGCGAATATCGCGATTGCGCACCAAATCGAGCAAAACCTTTGCTACCCGCTTGTCGAAGCGGAACACCTGCAAGAAATCCGGCAGCGTTCTCAGGTTGTAGCGCTCCAGGATTGGCAACACCAATGCGGTTGGGCCAAATCGCGTCTTCCCTGGCACCAGCACGTCCGGATCACCGTGAATCGCCGCAAAAGGCAGGGCATCGTTCTGCACGGTATAGACCTTGCCTGCGAGTACAGCCGGCGTGAAATAATAACTTCCAGCTACCGGCAAACAGGAATAATGCAGGCCATAACCCAGATCGTGGGCCAGCTTCAGGCTATGCCCTCCAGCACAAACCACGAGCGATCGCGCCTGATAACAGGTCTGGCGCGTTTCGACCAGAAAGCGCTGCCGGGCAATTTTTATGTGCGTGACATACTCATTGAAATGCAGGTCGATTTGCTTGCTCGTGGTCGATTCCGCCTGACGAACGAATGAATTCGACAGGGCTTCATAATTCACAGCCGTATACTCGTCGGTGGAGCCCAGCGCGACGATCTCATCTTGTCGAAAACGGCCATTTTTCATCGCGACTGAAGGTTCGATACGCGCAATGGCCTTCTTGTTGAAAAGTTTCAGCGCCGGATAGTACGGGCTGAAAACCTCGTAGCGTTTGCGTAGCTGCTGGCACTCGTACTCGCCCACGCCCAACACCATCTTGGGGTATTTGAAAATTATATGGTGAAAATCGGGTTGCTGTAATGCATAGTTCTTCAGCATATTGGCAGCGCGTTGTACCTTGAGCGCTTTTTCCAGCGTGTAATTCGTTTCGATGTCACCGCAATGCAAGGTCTGACTGTTATTGCTCGACAGGGAGTTAACGCGGGCTGGTGCTGCATATTTGTCAATGATGCCGATTCTTTGCAGATCGGTATAGCGGGACGCAAGATAGAGCAAGGCCGTTCCGGAAACGCCTGCACCAATGATCAACAGATCATACTCATGCGTACTCATCGGATCTGGTGCGTGTTAGTTAGTTTGACAGCCGGGCAGAAATCACAGTGCCGTATTATAGCCACTTGTCACTCTATTTGCCTCGTTCGGATCACACCTTTTTTTGCGCGGCCGACTTTCTCGAATATCATGAAATGTTGCGTCGGTAAAAAATCTCTGGTTTCCAGCCAGCGCAAGCCGACCGCCTG